>Ga0187852_1001053_pt1 | contig 27373 bp, 24 predicted proteins | sample June2016WEW_6_40_FD_134511 | JGI IMG/M metagenome (GOLD analysis project Ga0187852, IMG submission 134511) | Peatland microbial communities from SPRUCE experiment site at the Marcell Experimental Forest, Minnesota, USA - June2016WEW_6_40 | ecosystem: Environmental > Terrestrial > Soil > Wetlands...
TGCCGGCACCGTGAGTAAGTCTCAACTCGGCCTCCGCCACCGACTCGAATCGGTCCCGAGCGTGTTGCATGAGATTGAAAACAACAAAAATTTCACAGCTTCGGAGGCTTTCCGCAAGTCAGGCGGCAAAGCCGCAGGTCGCCATCGAAGGAACCGATCGCAATTTGGACAGCCATGGGCAAGCCCTACCGCCGCATCGCGCGGGCCCAGTCGCGTGCGGCGGCACTTTTGTTAGGCCAGTAACCTATGAGGTTATTTCTGCTTCACTTCCTCAAAGCGGTTTGGCACGTCAGGGTCGCGTGGTTTTGGCCGATCTGGATCGCGCTAACGGGTGCGGCAACGCTGATCGTAGCGTGGCTGGTCAGCCACACGACATCTGCGCCGATTCCGATTGCAAAGCCGGCAGCGGACATCTCGACACGGCGGCACTATTGGACGGCGAGTGCCGTCGCGGCATTGTCGCTGCTGGCCTTGTTCCTGGTCTGCTATGTTGGAATGACGTTAAAATGGGAAGACTTCGCGGACTACGATGAGTCAGCGTTCACCCTGTTTGCGCTCAGGGGCCAAAACTTGAGTCCGCCAATTTGGCAGGACCTCGGGCGTTTTTTCCCACTTGGCGACCAGGAATTCAACCTGATTCGTCACTTTACTCACACCGTTGCCGGCTATCATGTTTTTTCCGTTGTTCAGATCTGCATTTTGTGCTGCGTCCTGCTGGCCCTTACCGATGAACTAAGCGTCACCATCCGCGCTGCCCTCGCCGCGTTTGCCCTGATTACGCCGGGCGTCGTCTATGTTTTTTCCGGCTTGTATTATCCCGAACGAAACGTCGTGTTCTGGCTTGCCTGCCTGGCGCTGTTCGTCAAGTATTTCGAGCGAACGAAAGCTACTGCTTGGGCCGCGGCTGCGGCGGTCAGTGCTCAGATCATGATCTATTACAAGGACACCGCATTCCTCTTGCTCGCAGGTTTTGCGGCAAGCCGGCTCATTTTACGCTGCCGGAACGCTGAGCATCCAGGCTGGGACTTCCGCACCCTGCGGAGCAAGGAAAGTAGCCTGGACTGGTGCCTCGGCCTCCTGGGGTTGATTTTCTGTCTCTATTACCTGGCGGCAATGTTCCCCCATCCCAATACGCAGTACGCTACCCTGGTGGGATATCCCCTCCCGGAGGTCGTGCTTTTCTACCTGAAGACGAATTCATTGATGTGGTTGTTGGCGCTCACCGTACTTTTTAGGACTTATTTGATCCTGAGAGGCAGGGTCCAGTTTTCGCCGCTGTGGGATGGGCTGGCTTGTGGCGGCTCACTCTATTTCGCTGCCTACTTGTATCTTGGTTTGTGTTCTTTCTACTACCCGGCGCCGGTAAATCTTATTGCCGTTCTTTACCTCGGACGGTTTGCAGCCCTGGCCTGGGAACGAGTGCCGATGGGAAGTAAGGTGGCAATATCTGTCCTGGCACTTGCTCTATTGGTTCAAAACGTCTCGTTATCAGCTTATCGCTTATTCGAACGAAAAAACACAATCCACGCCAAGGCGGAAATAGCCCGGGTTGTAGGAGAGCGATATTCCGGTAGCCGCGCCAATGCTCAGAGAGCCTTCTTTCCTTTTGCGACGCCCTATGTGCTTATGGAGTTTGGTTCTTACCTCAACTATCGGGGCGTCCCCGTGGAAGGAGCCACGCCTCAAACCTCGGGACCGAACACCGTTGTCATGGTTAGCAGCGTTGTCGCGATGAGCGGTCCTTGTGTGGCGTACAGGAGCCTCATATGCCAGGCGGGCAGCGGGCCCGAGCGTGGCGATCTCGTGATCGTGTTACCCGACGACAATGCATCACGGGCCGAGACGACCCGGTACCGCGAGCGGGGACAACTGCTGTTGGCCTACGAGCCTCGTCCTCGCCTTCCCCGTTGGTCGTACCCACTCGTCAGCCTTTTTCGGGCTGCTTGGCCGTCGAGGAATAAAGAGATCTCCGACCGCTGGCTGGATGCGTCGGTGACGGTATGGAAATAGATCCCGACTACCGGGAGAGGCAAGGAAATCGATTGCCCGAAATCGACCTGAAGATCCGCAATCCGAAGTTACGAAAAAGAAAAGCCTATAATCCGAACCGCAGCTTGTACTCGAATACATAATGAACGCCGCAGCTAAAACGAGGTCTGCCAGGCTTATCGCGAGTGCATTTCGCCTGGTCATGCGCCCGGAGGTGACACTCGGGGCGCTTGTCATAGCCCTGCTTTTCAACAAGCTCAAGGTCATGCGACCAGAGTCGAAGGGCCCGATTGTCTTTGCAGTTATCCAACACGATGCGGCGATATTCGCGCTCATGGTGCTTCTGTTTGCTGTGGGTAGCTCCGGGCTGCTCGGATACGACAGCCGTGGAATCACAGGTACCATTTGGTTCATCCTGAGGAAGTTGTGTTTGGTGGCGTGCGTGCTGCTTGTGCTCCTCTACGGGGCGGACGTATTCGCATTTCACTTCTTCACCACACGCCTTTACGCCCGTGACATCGTGCAGTTCGCCGCGGAGCCGAGTGCTGTGTTCACGGTGGCTCGCTCCCACGTGCGTGGCCTCCTGGTGCGCCCGGCGTGGAAGCTCACGCTTGACGGGGTCCTCATCGCAGTACTGCTGCGCGCCTGTTATCTGCTGGTGGCAAAACCGGCCCGATCGCGCGTGCACAGCCGCTTACTGCTCGCGATCGGACTGCCCCTGGTGATATTCTGGCTGGCGCCCGCTCCGAGCTACGTTTACTCCTTCATCGACAGGCCTCTTTACGAGAACTTTATCGAGTGCAACCATAACTTTTTCGTTCGCAACACCTTCAGCGACGCTTTCCGGGCCCGCATTTTGGCGGCGCCCCCGCCAGCCGAGGCTTGGGAGGCAGGCAGGCATCGCCGGCTCAACGTGATTCTGGTTATTGTCGAAAGCCTCTCAGCCTACCAGTCCCACTATTTCTCGGGTATCGAGAACTGGACTCCGCGTCTCGACGAGATCGCAGAACGAGAGACTGCTCTCACGAACTTCTTCGCCAACGGATGGACCACCACAGGCGGAGTAGTTTCTCTGATAGCCGGCACGGTTCCGTTCGTTCCGGAACTGCGAGCAGCCCGCGCTGCAGTGTTTGCGCCCATGGGAGGGACGAGTTTCACGGATTACGCCGATCCCCCTCGACCGCTGCCCCGAGTGCTCTCAGAACAAGGGTACATGACAGAGTTCGTCGCTCCCGGGGATCTCAAATTCGTCAGTGAAGACAAATGGCTGCCCATGGTCGGTTTTCAAAAAGTCATCGGGCAGGACGATCCGCGCTACGCTGGACAGAAGCTGCGCGGGCCGTTTGATTCCGTGCCCGACCGACTGCTCTTTGACGTGGCTTTTCAAGAATCGGCCCAGATGCCTCGAGACAAGCCTTATTTTATGGTCGTGCAAACATTCTGGAGTCATACGCCGTTTTTGGACCCCGCGGGCGGTACCGTGCATCTGAACGGACCGGAGCCCGTATTTCGGGAAACGGACGCGCAGATCGGGGCCTTCTACGACCGGCTGGCGCAGGCGGGCTTCTTCCAGAACGGCCTGCTGTTCATCACTGGCGACCACCGGGCGATGGATCCTTATCGTAAATCGGAGTTCAAGCGTTTTGGCGATTCGGCGGTCGCGCGCATACCCGCCGTCATCGCAACGCACGCCCTCTCGCTGCCGAAAGTAATCTCCCAAGGCTTCCAGCAGCGTGATTTTGTCCCTTCAATCGAGGCGCTGGTCGGCGACTCTTACTGCTTAGGACCCTGGCAAGGCTCCTTCCTGAGCTCGCCGCCCAAACCGCCAGGGTGTATCATGCATGCTATGGGAATCGACCGTGACCTTGTCTTCGTCAGGTGTGGCGACGCTGAGGGGACCGTGCGTGCCACCGGTGACGCGACCCGGTTCGTGAGCGGATCGGTGCCTGACGAGGCCGCCATCATTCAGTACATTAACCGCTCTCGCGTGCGAACGGTAAACTAACGGAATCCGTATGACTGGGATGAGCCAAAATTCCTGTTTGCTTCAGCCGCGGCCTTATCCCCGCCGTCTCTCACTTGTGATTCCGGTGTGCAACGAGGAATCGGCTGTCCCCTTCCTGCGCAAGGCAATGGGACCCTTCATCGCGGAGGTCCGCGGCGATGTAGAGGTCGTGCTGGTGAACGACGGGAGCACAGACTCCACTCTGAGACATATCATGGAGTGGGCTGGACAGGATCCGGCGGTGAAAGTGATTAATCTCTCCCGCAACTTCGGCCACCAGATCGCCTGTACGGCAGGCCTGGACTTCGCCACGGGAGATGCCGTTGTTGTGATGGATGCTGATCTGCAGGATCCCCTGAACGTCATCCACGCCATGATTGGGCGATACCGCGAAGGTTACGATGTGGTCTACGGGCAGCGGCTGGTGCGACGGGGGGAGACCTTTTTCAAGCGGTCTACGGCCTGGCTGTTCTACCGTCTGATGCAAGTGCTGGTCCACAAGCAACTGGCTGTGGACACAGGAGACTTCCGATTGCTTTCCCGCCCCTGCCTGGATGCCTTGCGACAGATGCGCGAAACCCACCGGTTTCTTCGCGGTATGGTGGCGTGGGTGGGGTTTCCTCAAATCGGAGTTCCTTACGAGCGGGCACCCAGGGTGGCGGGGTCCACCAAGTATCCGCTCCGAAAGATGTTGAACTTTGCCTGGACCGCGGCAACTTCTTTTTCGACGATTCCTTTGAAAATCAGTACCCTGCTGGGATTCGTCGTCATGCTGATCGGATTAGAAGAAGCAGGGAGGGCGATTCTGGCCAAGATATTCAACTGGTATACGGTGCCCGGATGGTCCTCTCTCACGGTTCTGATCAGCGTCATTGGCGGGGCGATGCTGATGAGTATCGGAGTGCTCGGGGAATACGTGGGGAAGTTGTACGAACAAGCAAAAAACCGCCCCCTGTACGTCGTGACGCGGCTGATCAATATCCCGCCAGCCAAGGACCACGAACCGGAATTACGTCTCGAGGCGGTTGAGAAGCGGTAGCCCTCCTGCTGGGCAATCACAACAGTCGATGCTGACCTTATTTCTACCACAGTTACTCCATGCCGTGTGGAGGGCACGCGTCACCGGGTTCTGGCCCATTTGGATCGGCACAACTGGCTTGGCGGCAATATGCGTCGCCTGGGCGGTGCGAACGGGAGAACTGCCGGCCGGCTGGGCAGCTCGTGAGGGACGGAAAACTGCAAGCCATCCGGGCGATACATCGCATCCCATTTGGCCTCGCACCGCCGTTCCGGCATTGGTAGTCCTGTCGCTGTTCCTGTTGTGTTACATTGCCGTGACGCTGGTCTGGGAGGACTTCGCCTACTACGACGAGTCGGGGTTGACGCTTTTCGCATTGGCGGGCCACTACTTCGCACCGCCGATCTGGCGGGAGACGGGCCGGTTCTTTCCCCTGGGCTACCAGGAGTTTAATCTCATCCGTCACTTTACCAGCACGGTTGTCGGCTACCATGTCTTCCCGATCGCGCAACTTCTGGTCCTTTCCTGCATTTTGCTTGTCCTCGACGATGAAATGAGCATAACCGCGCGCGCGGCCCTCACAGCCCTTGTCCTGACAAGCACCGGTGTTGTCTACGTCTTCACGGGGTTGTTGTATTCCGACCGCAACCTGATCGTCTGGCTCATTTGCATGGTGTATTGCATCAAGCGCTTCGACCGGGGGTTCTCTCCCGGGTGGGCGGTGGCTGCGGCTGTCTGCGCTCAGATCATGATCTACTACAAGGAACCAGCTTTTCTCCTACTCTTAACTTTCGCGGCCAGCCGGCTAGTTTTTCGCAGCAGAACTTTGCGGCCAACGGGCGGGCTTCGCAGCCTGCTTCGGCACAAGGCAAGTCGCCTGGATCTCTGCTTGTGCTTCTTAGGGGGCCTGTTCTTCCTTTATTACGTGGCGGCGATGCTTCCACACTTAAACAAGCAGTACGCCGAGCAACAGGCGATGTCGCTTGGGCAGGTCATTCTTTTCTACCTTAAACTGGACCTGCTGGCATGGTTCTTTGCGGCCGTCGTTCTGCGTAGGTTCTATCTGATCTGGCGGCGCAGAGTGGAACCGTCACAGTTGTGGGATGCGCTCGCTTTCGGTGGATTGGTTTATTTCGCGGCCTATCTCTATCTTCGGCTGGCGGCGGTTTATTACCTGGCGCCGGTGGATGTAATCGCGGTGTTATACCTTGGCCGGCTTACATTCCAGGCGTGGGAATCCATGCATCTGCGCACTAAGGCGGCAGCAATAGCCCTCGTTGCGGTAGTCCTGGTTCAAGATGTCTCGTTTTCAGCCTTGCGTCTGGTGGAGCGGAAAAACGTGATCCATGCCAAGACGGAACTGGCGAGCGCAATCAAAGCCCGTTATAGCAGCGATACGCAGAATCCCCAGCGGCTCTTCTTTCCATTTGCAACCCCTTACGTCATTATGGAGTTTGGCTCTTACCTCCATTATCGAGGTGTTCCCGTGGAAGGAGCGCCGGATCAGCCCGCCGGCGCCAATAATGTGAAGTTGGTAAGCGAGCTAGTCGCAAACGACGGTCCGTGCATGGATTTCAGGAGTCTCATCTGCCACTCAGCCGGCCAGCCTGAGCGGGGCGATCTCGTCATTGTGTTGCCCGATGACAATGCCTCTATCGCTCGCACGACTCCATACCGGGACGGTGGTTCCGTGTTGTTCTCCTACGAACCTTATCCTCCGATTCCAGATTGGTTGCGCCCTGCCATCGGACACCTCGGCTTCGCTTTGCCAAACTCTGCGCGCAAAGAGATTCCCGATCGCTGGCTGCACGCGTCAGTTATCGAATGGAATTAGACGACCATGAACGTTAGCGTAATCCTCTGCACTTATAATCGTTGCCGGATCCTGCCGAAGACGCTCGAGAGCGTAGCCGCCTCGAGACTCCCTGCATCGGTCGACTGGGAAGTGCTGGTTGTAGACAACAACTCAACGGACCAGACGCGGCAGGTGGTGGAGGATTTCTGCCGGCTTCACCCCGGCCGCTTCCGCTACGTGTTCGAGCCCAAGCCGGGAAAGTCGTTCGCTCTCAATTCCGGAATCCGGCAGGCTCGAGGCGAACTTCTGGCTTTCCTGGACGATGACGTCACCGTCGAGCCTCGTTGGCTAGACAACTTGACGATCCCTCTTCGAGAGCGCGGATGGGCTGGAACAGGAGGGCGTACACTTTTGGCAGAACCCTTCGAGCCTCCCGCGTGGCTCGCGCTCGGAAAGCCTTACCAGATGGGCGGGGTGCTCGCGGCCATGTACGACTTGGGGGATCAAGCCTGTGAGATCGAAATTACCCGGGCCCCCTACGGTGTGAACATGGCGTTCAGGAAGGAGATGTTCGAGAAATACGGTCTGTTTCGCACTGACCTGGGGCCCAGTCCTAACCGCAAGGTTCCACGCCCCAACGAGGACACCGAGTTCGGGCGCCGGTTGATGGCCAAGGGGGAGCGGTTGCGCTACGAACCGTCCGCCATCGTTTATCATCCCGTGCCCAGGGAGCGAGTCCGAAAAGACTATTTTCTGACCTGGTGGTTCGACTATGGACGAGCTCTGATCCGGGAGAAAGGCGAGAGCCCTCCGGTTTGGAGAATCCCGCGGCATTATTTCAGCATCCCGAAAATGCTAGGTGTCTGCTTGCTGCCCAGGGCGCTCAAGTGGCTGACCACCATGGATCCCATGGAAAGATTCGCCGCCAAGTGCTGGACCTGGCTCATGGCCGGGGAGATTGTGGAGACTTACCGGCTGGCGCGCGAAAACCGCAGACAAAGAGACTCCACCACACAAGGAGAGCGGGCAGGTCCTAGTCCGTCGACCAACGTCTCGCCGTAGGGGGACGGCTTGCCGTCCCCATGTTCCGGGTGACCCGGACGAGGGTAGGGCAAGCCCTACCCCTACAGCAAAACTGAATCTGAAGTGCACAAGGACGAGCTGAAACTCGACGAGGTCGCTGACCAGAAATGAGCCAACCCTTGGTTTCAGTGGTGATGGTGGTATGCAACGTGGAGCGCTTCCTCGCCGAGTCGATTGAGAGCGTCCTGGGCCAGACATTTCGGGACTTCGAATTCATCATTCTCGACTTTGGGTCGACGGATAACACAAAGTCCATCGTTGCCGGCTATGCGGCCAAGGACAGCCGGATCAAGCTCAGTGAGATACCGCATTGCGGTCTGGCCGAAGCGCGAAACGCGGTTAGTTTTCTCGCCCAAGGCCGATACATCGCGGTTATGGACGCTGACGACGTGTCCATGCCCGACCGCCTCAAGTGGGAGACCGCATTCATGGAGGAGCATCCGGAGATCGGCATCGTGGGCGGCGCCATCCAGTGGATCGATGGGACCGGCAGGCCGCTGCGCGTTGATTCCCGCCCTGTTGGCGACGACGAGATCCAAGAGGCTCTCTTGCACCACTACCCCTTTTGCCACTCCAGCCTGCTGATGCGACGCGACGCTTTTGCCCGCTCGGGCGGCTACCGGCCGGCCTTTGCTCCTGCCGAGGATTACGATCTGGCCATCCGCATGGCGGAATACTGCAAGTGCGCGAACCTGGAGCAGGTTGTGCTCCAGTACCGGGTCCACGGAACCCAACTATCGCTGAAAAAGGGAAGATACCAGTCGCTGGCCAAGCTGGCGGCTCGCGCCTCTGCGGTCTCGAGGAGAAGCGGAACTGGAGATCCCTTGAATTCGGCGGGGGAAATCACCTCCGCGTTGTTGGTCGGGTTGGGCGTAACGGAGGCAGCACAACGGCGCGCCGTCGCTCTGGACCGCCAACAATGGATCCGGCTCATGTGTATGGCAGGCGAATACCCCTTGGCGCTCGATGCGGCCGTGGAAACGTTACAGTCCGATTTGAAAGACGTGGAGCGATGGCTAATCGCGGATTTGCGGCTTCGGGCTGCGTGCCTGTATTGGAGACAAAGGCGATTCGCCAGGAGCCTGCTTACTGGTATTCATGCGTTCACGACGCGGCCGTCAATGTTGGGGCGCCCCCTGAAGCGACTGCTTCAGCGGCGTTCGTCAATCAGTCGGTAGTGATAGTTTCGTTCGTGGCAGGAAAATGAAAATCACGGTAATTCTGTGTACATATAACCGTTGCCGGAGTTTGGCGAAAGCGCTCGAAAGCGCTGCTGCCCTAAGACTGCCCGAGTCGGACAAGTGGGAGATACTGGTCGTGGATAACAACTCGACCGACAAGACTCGGGAAGTGGTAGAGAACTTCTGCCGGCAATACCCCGGACGTTTCCGTTACCTGTTTGAACCCCGGCAGGGCAAGTCTCACGCTCTCAACGCAGGGATTCGCGAGTCCCGCGCGGATGTTCTGGCATTCATGGATGATGACGTGACCGTTGATCCAGGCTGGCTCGAGCACTTGACAGCGCCTCTCGATGACGGCCGTTGGGCAGGCGCCGGAGGGCGCATTCTTCCTCAACAAACCTTCAGGCCTCCGCCCTGGCTGTCGCTCTCGGAGCGTCACGCGCTTGGTCCCCTGGCCCTTTTCGATCCTAGCCCGGATGCGGCAGAACTGTCTGAGGCGCCATTCGGCACCAACATGGCCTTTCGAAAAGGCGTGTTTGACAGGCACGGTGGATTCCGAACAGATCTCGGCCCTCGCCCCGGTAGCGAAATCCGCAGCGAGGACAGCGAGTTCGCCCAACGTTTGCTGACGGCAGGGGAGCATTTGCGCTACGAACGGTCCGCCATCGTCTATCATGAGGTTCCGGAGAGCCGGCTCCAGAAGAAGTACTTCCTCAACTGGTGGTTTGACAAGGCGCGAGCTGACGTTCGGGCGTTTGGAGTTCCGGCCGGCAAATGGCGTCTCCAAGGGATTCCAATCGTCCTGTTTCGTCGGCTGAGTGTTTGGACGCTTCGATGGCTGTTCGCTTTGGACCCGGCCAGGCGATTTTCCTGCAAGCTCAAAGTGTGGATAGTGACCGGAGAGATTCAGGAATCGTATCGCCAAGGAACCGAGGGCGGGCAAACCAACGCTGAGGCGACATCGCATGGACGCCCGCCGGGATAGGCTTCCGTTCGACCTTCAGCGGGCCGGTTTTGAACGCTTGTCGCCAGACACCTACGGCTCTGAAAGTGTGAAGAAGTTCTGAATGTGTCAACCTGATGGCAGGCGGTTGATTTTTTCGTGCCTTCTCTTGGCAGTGAATCGGGGGCGATCTCGCGATCACCTACTTCATGCGCATATTGCCTTCGCTTGCTGCCCCCGTACCAAAGTGCTCTTGCGCTGCTACTCCTAGCGGCTGATAACTGGGTAGAAGCGTCTCGAAGGTAGCGGCACAGGGTGGGGATGTGGCGGTGAGATTAGCCCGGCAACGGGCCGCGAAAAGCCGCCTCTAGATCAAACTGTGTCCCGGGCTAAGCAGGGCGCGTGAAGCTGATTTATGGTACAGTATTGACTACCCCCCTCAATGACAAAAGACGGGATGACTGACCACAATCCGAAGATTGACTGAGCACAGTTTAGAACCAGAACAAACTCGAACGAGGCACACAACAACGGTGCAGCCGCAAGTGGGAACAGACTCCGCAAGCCGGGTGCTCGATGAGTATTATCGCTGTCCGCCTAGTCCCCTGGGCTTCCGGCACCCCTCTCGATCGGAAGGACCGCCGGGGTACTTTCGCTTAGGGCCAGACGCAATTTGTTACGGGCGTCTGTCTTGCGGCAATACGGCGAAAAGCCCCGTGGGAGTCCTGGTGGACGCCCTCGATCATACCGAATTGGAATCGGATGGAATCGACCTCCCCTTCCGGATTGACGAAGTAATTGAGAATCTGCGGCACGAGCGCTACGCCGCCCGTTTCCGTGAAGAGGGAAAGGTTCTCAACGAAGCCCTGCGAAAGACATACTACTTTGTTCGGCCGCTTTTAGGAGTCCCGTTACGCCGACACCTCCAGAAGATTTACCTGCGAGGCTGGGACCGGATTCCCTTCCCTGCCTGGCCCGTTGACGATACTGTCGATCGCATTCATCGCAGACTGCTGGCGCTGTTATTGAAGAGCCAGGGACTTGATAAGACTCCGTTCGTATGGTTCTGGCCGCGGGGCTACACGAGTTGTGCAATCATCACACACGACGTGGAGGATAAGCGGGGCAGAAACTTCTGCGCCAAATTGATGGATGTGGACGAGTCGTACGGTTTTCGCAGCGCCTTCCAGATCGTTCCGGAGAAGAACTACGACGTTTCCAAGAACTTCCGGGAGAGTATCACCTCCCGCGGCTTTGAAGTGAATGTCCACGACCTGAAGCACGACGGGCGCCTCTATGCTGAGCATGCGGAGTTTCAGCGCCGGGCGGCGCGCATCAATAACTACATTCGGGAATATGACGCCCAGGGGTTTCGTTCCGGCATCCTGTACCGCAACGCAGACTGGTTCGACGCCTTCGAATTCTCTTATGACATGTCGCTCCCCAATGTGGCGCATCTCGACCCGCAGCGCGGCGGGTGCTGTACGGTCATGCCCTTCTTTATCGGAAAGATTGTCGAACTGCCGGTCACTTGCACGCAGGACTACACGCTTTTTCAGATTCTCGGCGATTACTCAATTAACCTGTGGAAGGAGCAAATTGCCTTAATCCGAAAGAATTACGGTTTGATCAGCTTCATTGCTCACCCTGACTACCTTCTTGAGACTCGGGCGCTCAGTACCTACAAGGCCTTGCTGCAATTCCTGGCCAGCCTGCGCTCCGAGGACCGGCTTTGGACTGCCTTGCCCAGGGATGTAGCGGATTGGTGGAGACTGAGGAATCAGCTGGAGCTTGTTTGCCAGAACGGCGAATGGCGCGTCGAAGGACCCGGAAGCGAGCGGGCCTGCATAGCCTATGCTGTGCTGACGGGAGACACCGTCACCTACAGCCTGGAAGCTTGAGCCGCAACTATGGAAAACCTGTTTGCTCTTTCAGGCGGCGTGCTGGTGGTGGGCGGCACGCGAGGAATCGGCCGCGCGATTTCGTTGCGCTTCGCAAGAGCGGGGGCGTCCGTCATCGCCAACTACGTCCGCGATCAGAAAGCCTCGGAGGATCTCAAGGCGTCAGCGGAGCAGGAGGGGTTGCGCGTCCTGCTCTGCCGGGCCGACGTCACGACTTCCCGAGGCATCGAGCAAATCGAAAACTCTGTCCAGGAATGCAATGAGCCCCTTCGAGGCCTCATCTACTGCGCGGCAACCGGCGTGCATCGTGAAATCTCCGAGCTTACGACACGCCACTTTGACTTTACGTTTTCCCTCAACGTGCGGGGCTTTTTCGAATTGACCAAGGCTCTCCTGGGCCGATTCGCGGACGGCGGCACGATCCTGGCCGTGAGTTCTATGGGCGCCCAACGCGCGTTGCCGTACTACTCCCTGGTGGGATCATCCAAGGGTGCGCTCGAGGCGCTCGCCCGCCATCTCGCTGTCGAGTTGCGGCCACGGGGCATTCGCGTGAACATCCTTGTGCCCGGCACGGTGGCCACGGACGTGTGGAAAACCCTCCCGGACGCAGAAAAGCGGATTGCGGCGGCCACGGCCCGCACGCCGGCTCAACGATTGGTAACGACGGAGGAGGTGGCGTGGGCCGCCCAATTCCTCTGCTCGAACGCGTCGGCGGGAATCGTCGGCCATACACTCATCGTGGACGGCGGCGCGGGAGTGGTAGGCTAAAACCTTCATTAACGGAGCACCGAGATGGACGATACTTTGAGCAAAATCCAGGAAGCCTTTCATAAGGCATTCGGAGTGGACCCTCAATTGGTCTCACTGGAGACTACGCCGAGCGATGTGCCGGCTTGGGATTCGGTGGGACATTTAGAGTTGGCGAGTTCGCTCGAGCAATCGTTTGGCATCAACCTGGATGTTGACGACCTCATGGAGATGGAAAACGTCCGTGCGATCGTTCGGGTCATCAAGTCCAAACTAGGCGCCGCTGCCTGAGAAGCTGTGAACAAACCTGACAGCGTCATCCTGAGCGCAGCGAAGGATCTCTGCATTTCGTAAATCGCGGAACCCTAAGAAACTGCCGCGATCCTTCCCTCCGCTCAGGATGACAGACATCGATTTTTTCACAGGTTCTGAGCCGTGGAACCAGGTGCGGCGTTAAGATTCAAAGCCCCGGATGGGGCGACAGACATCCGGCGGGAGCTTCTGCCGCCCCTCTGGGGCTGAGATGATCCACGGTTGTTCCTCGACCCCCACGGCTAACGCCGTGGGCTACTCTCTGTCGGCCCTCCGGACCTGTACTGGCTCGCGGCGCAAGTTGAGGTATCGATGGCAGGAAGCCCTGAATGCAATTTCGCGGGGCAGTTAACGAGGCGGCTAGGGGAGCATTCCTTCCTGATTAATGCCGTCACGGGCGAGGAAATCCTCCCTGGCGACCTTCCTTCGCTCATTTCCAGTTTCGGCGCCGGCCTGCTTCGCGCCGGACTCGAGACGGGCGACCGGATCCTCGTCGGCTGTACGCTCTCGCCCTCGAGCGGCATCGCCTATTTGGGGTCCATGTACGCAGGGCTGGTGCCTGTCCCCGTCGAAGAGAATATCCTGACTTCATCCCTGGCTGAGTTGCTGAAGAAGACCGGCGCGCAAGCGGTGTGGACCGAAAAAGAATCTTCTCTCGAAGGCATTAAGGACGCGCCTGTCAAGGCCTTCCATGGACCTCCTGCGAACGTAGGAACAGATCCGATGCCGCCGGCCGCCTGCCAGGCGAGCGACCTGGCCGTGCTTGTAGCCACCTCGGGTTCCACTGGAACGCCGCGTTTTGTGATGGTCAGCCACGGTAACCTGACCGCCAACACCGAAGCCATCGTGCGCAGCCAGAATCTTCTCCGGGATGAGCGCGCGATGCTCATCCTGCCCCTGAGTTATTGCTTTGGCGCCAGCGTCTTCCACAGCCATCTATACCAAGGGGGAGGAGTGGTCTTCGACTCCCGGTTCATGTTCCCCGACAAGGTGCTGCACGCAATCAACCACTACCGGTGCACTACCTTTGCAGGAGTGCCGACTGTCTATAACATCCTGCTTCGCCGCTCGAACCTGCGTTCGATTCCCATGCCCAGCCTGCGGCGATTCTTGCAAGCGGGAGGGCCGCTGGCGCCTCAGCAGGTCGCCGAGATGCGCGACACCGTTCCCACGGCGAAGTTCTACGTCATGTACGGTCAAACGGAGGCGACGGCACGTATTTCCTGTCTTGATCCCGAATTTCTCGGCGAGAAACTGGGTAGCGTCGGCCGGCCCTTGGACAATCTCTCGATTCGCATCGTCGACGAAGAGGGCAGAGAGTTGCCCGCGGGCGAGACCGGCGAAATCATGGTCAGCGGACCATCGATCACCTTGGGATACCTCAACGAACCGGAAGAGAGCCGGCGCAAGTTCCAGGATGGCTGGCTGCGGACCGGCGATTTGGGCCATCTCGATGCGGCCGGATGCCTCTGGATTGACGGTCGCAAGGCCAATTTCCTTAAGATTCGCGGCGTGCGGGTAAGCTTTGCCGAGGTCGAAGCAAGAGTGGCGAGTCTCGCGGGCGTCAGTGAGTGTGCAGTGGCGGCTGTGGCGCATCCGGAGGCCGGAGAGGCGCTGGCTCTCTATATCGTGCCCGATAAAGACGCCTGCGAAGTTGTCGAGAAGGTGCGCCGCAGCCTGCCGACCTACTGGACTTGTGAGTCGATCAACATCGTCTCGCACATTCCGAAGACAGCGCGAGGGAAAGTGTCCCGCGGCGACCTGCTGAAGAAAGCGGTAGAAATCAATGGATGAACTGGGGCCGAGGATTGACCAGATGCTGGCGATTCCTCCCTACAGTCTGCCCCCGGAGGCGCGCCAGGCGGCCCTTGTTGAGCTGCTGAGGGATGAATCGGAATACGCGGCCGGGCGGCACGCCGCCTACCGGAATTACCTTCAGCACTGGCCAACGGAGATACGGTCTGCGGAGAGAATCGCCGACCTCCCTTACCTGCCCGTGGCATGCTTGAAAGGCGACGTTCCTTTTTCCCTGGTCGAGCCGCGCGAGATCAAGCGCACCCTGACTTCGAGTTCCACGACCGGTCAGATGCCCAGCAGGATTGTCCTGGATTCGCCCACAGCCAGGCGCATGACGAAGGGAGTCGTCTCCATCGCGCAAGACTTCATCGGTTCGGCTCGAAGACCCTACCTGGTGGTCGATGTGCCGGGCGCCGTGGCCGGCGGGCCGGAGCTGGGAGCGCGCGGCGCCGCCATTCAGGGCCTCCAGCCGTTTGCGAGCGAGGTCGCCTATTGCCTGAAAAACGGTAGCGGCGGCCTTGATCTCGATCGCGGGAAGCTCCTGCAATTTGCCGACGCCCGGCGAAAGTCGCAGGTGCTGGTTTACGGCTTCACTTACATTCTTTGGAAACACTTTGTGATGCCGCTGCGCGCGGAGAACCTTTGCCTCGACATGCCTGACGTTCACATCCTGCATAGCGGCGGATGGAAGTTGCTCCAGGAAGAAGCGGTTGACAAGAAAACCTTCAACGAAGGTGTGGCCTCCGTCTTCGGATGCCCTGCCGGCCGGGTCATCGATTTCTACGGCATGGTCGAGAACGTCGGCGTTATCTACCCCGATTGTGCCGAGCTTAATAAGCATGTTCCCGTGTTTGCAGACGTCATCGCGCGGGACCCGCTCACGCTAAAACCGGTTCGCGAAGGCCAAACTGGCATCGTGCAGGTTTGCAGTGTTCTGCCCACGAGTTTTCCTGGGCAACTTCTCCTCACGGAAGACCTCGCTCAGGTTGTAGCGTACGACGGATGCCGTTGCGGCCGGCGTGGCGTGTGTTTCCGGTTTATGGGACGAGTGCCCAAAGCCGAGGTGCGCGGCTGCGGTAACATTGAGCGTGTCCGGCAGCAGGCTCGCTAGCAGCTGTTTTGCACGTGCGCCCCGGAGGGGAGCAAATTGAGTAGCCGGGGGTGAAACCCCCGGACATGCCCCACACCCCGCCTCCGGCACCCCTCTCCCCGCAGGCGGGGAGAGGGGCAAGGGGTGAGGGGGCGACGTTTCCGGGGGCGTTGCCCCCGGCTACTCAATTCCAGCCCCTGCGGGGCTGAACTTTCGATGAGTGAACTCATCCTCGACATCGGCCGACCCGAAGAAATTTCCGCCGCCGCATCCGGACTGCGCGAAAGCCTCAAGGCAACAGAAATCACTCCCAACGCGGTGCTGGAAGTCTTCGAAGCCTGGGCTGCGGCTCTCGGCGAACGCGAGACTACCGACATCCCCGGCGTTCAATTCCTTCGCATGTGGCTACGCCGTGGAACGCTTGAGCCCATCCTTACAAGAGAACTCGGGTGCGCGGCTCTCGAGGGAAACTGGATGGCGGATGGCCGGGCCATGCTCAAGGCATTCCCGCTGGGTGTGGTTGGCCACTGGCCTGCCGGAAACATCGAAATCCAGCCCGTTCTCTCGATGACCTGCGCGCTGCTGGGTGGCAATGCGTGTCTGGTGCGCGTGCCCGGCGGACTCGAAGACATCTCCGGGCGACTCATCGGCAAGCTGGTCCAAACTGACACTCGAGGTGTCCTGACGACTCGGATCCGCATGCTGGCTTTCCCGCATTCACGGCGCGACTTGCACGAAGCGATGGCGCGAGTTGTCGATGGCGCCATGGTGTGGGGGGGCGAGGAATCTGTAATGCAAGTTCGCAGCCTTCCCTTCCCGCACTGGGCCCGGCTCGCAATCTTCGGGCCCCGCATCTCGATCGCGGCCATGGATGCGGATTCCTGGTCGAACGCGCAGGAGTGCGAGTCGTGGTGCCGCCGCATTGCGCGCGACGTGTGGCAGTTTGACCAGCAAGCGTGCTCGTCGCCGCAGGTGCTCTTTCTCGAAAAGAAAGCCGGCCACCCCTCGGATGAGTTCGTCGAGACCCTCAAGGCAGCGTTCGAATCGGAAAACCGCATGCATCCGAGACAAACCATCCAGGCCAGCCTGACATCGGCCATCTGCCGGGCCCGCGCCTCGTGGTTGCTGGAGGATGTCGCCCATCGCGCCATTTTCCCCTCAGAACCCGACTGGACGATTCTTCTTGGCCGCGGCTCGGAGATTCCGAAACCGACCCAAGGGAAAACGCTGACCATTTTAGAGGTCGATGACTTAACTGACGCCTTGAAAGATCTTGATGGAGACGTTCAAACCCTGGGGCTGGCCGTGGCTGACGCCGCTCGAGAGGAGATGCTCGCCTCGCTCGCGGCAAGAAGAGGCGTGGATCGAATTGTAAAGCTGGGGCGCATGCACGTCTTCGCTCCGCCCTGGGACGGGGCTGATCTGATACGGCCCATGGTGCGCATGGTCCGCCATGTGCCCTCGAGAGTATGACGCGAACTGGCGGAGCCTAACCCCAGGGCCCGGAAGGTGTGAAGAAATCGACGCCTGTCATCCTGAGCGAAGCGAAGGATCCCGGCAGTTTCTTTTGGTTCAGCGATTTACGAACAACTGCAGAGATCCTTCGCTGCGCTCAGGATGACACGTTCCGAATTTCTTCACACCTTCTTACGCCCTGGGCTACTCTCTGCCGCCCCTGACGGGGCTGTAAAGAACGGTTGCGCATCAAAAAGACTCTCTTAACGAAGTTCTGACTCAGGACACTGGTGATAACTATGGCAGACGCCAACACATTCCTGGAAGCGCTGGACCGCAAGGCCAGAATGTTCGCGCCCGCGGCCCGGGCAACTATCGAAGCTAACCGCGAACTTTGCTCGTGGCTGCTGGACCCTCTGGCCCGCTGGGCCCAGGGCGCCTACGGCGAGAAGGCGTTCGAGGATGCTGCGCGCGGCTACGCCCGGTATTGCCTGGGCGTCGCAAAGGCGCAGCAAGCCTACGAGCAGGCAGGCCGCTACGCCCCTCAAGCCTTGACCGATGTGGTTTCGGAAGTTTATGAGGACGAAGGATACATGGTCCCCTACATGTGGGCGGCCATCCTCATCTATCCGTTTTGGCCCTCGATGATCAATCACATTGCGATGTACCGGAATGACTTTGTACGGTCGTTGCCGCCTCAGGCCAGGGTTATGGAATTGGCGTCAGGGCACGGTGTGCTCAGCTTGCTCGCTGCCGAGGAAAGGCCGGACCTCCAAGTCGAAGGAATCGATATCAGCCCGCCCGCCGTGGCAGTGGCCAATCGCATTCTCGCGGCCTCGGGGCATGCGGGCCGGGTCAAGTTCGCGGTGGAAGACATTGTCGCCTTCGAGCGGGATAATAAAGGCGGCAAATATCAGGGAATTATTGCGGCGATGCTGGCGGAACATCTGGAGGATCCCCGGCCCCTCTTCCGGTCGATCTCTCGCCTCCTCGACAAGGACGGTCAGGTTTTCTTCAGCACCGCCCTCGAGTCCGCCCAGAAAGACCACATCTACGAATTCAACTACGAAAGCCAGCCGCTGAAAATGGCGGAAGAGGTTGGCCTGCGCGTAACACGGTTAGTCAGCGACGCCGGCGCTCCGCTACCCGGCACTCGATTTCTTCCGCGCGCCACGGCCATGATCTTGCGCCATCGCTGAAGAGTCCTGGTGAAAACCTACTTCGGAATGTCATTTCGAGCGAAGACCCCATGATTCGTCGGCTCACCACTTGTCATGACAACGATTCCCCTCCTTGGTAGGGAGGGGTGGTTGCCGTTCGCTCGCGATACCACCCACCACCCCTGCCCCTCCTCCCGCCGGGGAGGGGAGTCAGACTCATGACAACGAGGAATCTTGGTCTGAGTATATTCGCCGCACTGCGAGATTCCTCGTCGTCCGTCAGTTGACGGGCTCCTCAGAATGACAGCAAAACCGCTTAGCGCGAGCTGATTCCATGACAATGACCTTCGAGCAAGTCAAGACCTACCTTAGGCAACGCTTCCCTCTCATCATGGTCGACAGGGTGTTGGAGGTTGAGCCCGGCAAGAGAATCAAGGCCATCAAAAACGTCACGGGGAACGAGATCCAGTTTCTCGGCCATTTCCCCGACTATGCAATCATGCCTGGCACTTTCATCGTGGAGGCGATCGGGCAATGCGCATCCATCCTTTTTAGCCAGACCACCGGCAAAGGCGTTGAACAGGGTGAGTACCTGGTCCTGGCCAGCATCAACGAGATGCGATTCTTCGTTCCTGTCCACCCGGGCCACACCATGGTCGTGGAAGTAACCATCTTGAAAATGATGGGGGAAGCAGCGCTTGTCGAGGGAACTGTGACCGTGGACGGGACGCTTGTCACCAAAGGGAAGCTCGGATTCGCCAAGAAAGCGGTCTGAGCCGTTCAGTTTGAATCGCGACTAGAGCCCTAAGTCATATGTTCGTTGAAGAGATCAGCCCGTCAGGGGCTGCGCAAAACCGGCGCGCACGATAAAGACCTTCTTACCGAACTTCTGACTGAGGTCACTCGCGACGCCGCAGGCAGTCAGTCTAGGTTGAGCATGAAAAGATCACTTCTCAGAAGGATATTCAACAGAATACTCCATCTGATGGCCCGGGTTCTGCCCGGCTCGACCAGCTTGAGACCATTTCTGCATCGATTGCGCGGGGTGAAGATACAGGGCAGAGTCTTCATCGGGGACGACGTGTATCTCGAGAATGAGTATCCCGATTGCGTGGAGATACACAATGGTGCGGCGATCGGATTGCGCTCCACCATCGTCGCGCATTCTGGGGGCATCGGGGAACGCGGCCGGATCGTGATCGGGAAGAATGCGGCAATTATGTCGTGTTGTACTGTAATCTGCTCGGCGGGCCAGACCCTGACTATTGGGGAAGGCGCAGTCCTTTCGGCGGGGTCGGTGGTGACAAACGATGTCCCTGCTCGTACGCTCTGCGCCGGGCCGAGAGTCCGGGCGGTAGCAACGGTGACGGTGCCTTATACACTGGAGGCAAATCATAAAGATTTTGTCCGTGGGCTGAGGCCGCTTCGAGTCACTAGGAAAGGGGAAAGCGGAGCCGGTGAAGCCGGCTGAGGTTTCGGCGAGAGCGGCCTCGACGCCAATAGCCACGAACGTTGCTGCAGCCCCGCAGGCAAAAGCCTTTCGCGGCACCCACATATTGTGTCCATATGCAACTTGGGCACGTACTAAATTACACATTCAGACACATTGTCTATTGACACTAATAACGAGAAGGGTTACTATAGTTTTGGTATTAACTAGGCTATGCACGGAAATCAGAGTTGGCACTTGTTAGTGCGGGACCGCTGAATGCTCGTCGCTCCGCGAAATCAACTAGTTTTCGATTCCGCCCTTGAACGGAAGGAGCCGGACTCTCTGCTCTCCTTCCACGCCTACGGCGTTAAGTTCAAACTCCACATTCCACTTGCCCTTCTATCGCATTTGGCGTGGCCGATTTTACCCGGCGCCGAGTTTGCCAACGGAGGAGGGGCAGATGCCGCGCTCTCGGTCCACGGGTGTTGTTCTGCGGAAGGCGAGACCTGTTACGAGATTGCCGAAAACAGCGCCATTTGGGGTGCGGTGGGCAGCATTGAAGCTGCCGCGGCCGCAGTCGAGTCGTGGGCGCAACTGACGGTCGCAACCTTGGCCAAGGATCTGATTTTCGTACACGCAGGAGTCGTTAGATGGAAAGATCGAGCGGTGGTGGTACCAGGACGGTCCTTGAGTGGTAAGAGTACTTTGGTGCTCTCGTTTGTAGAACGAGGAGCGGATTATTATTCAGATGAGTACGCAGTTTTCGATTCTGAGGGACGAGTTCTTCCCTATTGGCGGCTCCCGAAGCTAAGGGTAGCCTCCGACCAGAAAGTGGCGACTAGCCTTTTAGGGCGCACGCTCGGCGGTGCGCCTCCTAAACCCATTCCCTTGGGATGGGTTCTGATCAGCGGGTACGACCGAGGGAGCCTCTGGCAACCCCGGCGGCTCAGCTGCGGAAGGACGCTGCTGGGATTGCTCGATAACACAGTTCCTCTGCGCAGCCGCCCCGAGCAGTCGGTGAAGTTCTTGGCCAGGGCAGTCAAGAACGCCCAGGGCTTTGAAGGGACGCGGGGGGAGGCGGCAGATTTTGCCGATCAAGTTTTAGCTTCGTTGTGATTGCATGTCATATTAACCGAGTGGAGGGGATTATGAAGCCATTGGCAAGGAAGAGTGGGATATTTGCAGAGAATTTGCCTGAAGAGGTGGTTCTCTACGACAAGACTCGTGACAAGGTACATAACTTGAACAAGACAGCCGCCGCAGTTTGGGAGAATTCTGATGGCAGCAAGACGGTCGACGAACTGACGCGCGTTGTCGAAGCGAAATCCGGAGTGCCGACGGACCGCAACCTGGTGCTTCAGGCCCTCGAGGAACTGGAAGACGCAGGCCTGATGGAAGCCGGCGTGGTTCGAGAGGCAGGGCTTCCCTCCCGCCGCGAAGCGGTGGGCAAGATGGTCATGGCAGGCTCGGCTTTGGTGGCCACGATCGTCGCCGCGGCTCCGAAGGCGCACGCCTCGCCAGGAGCGCCGGGGGCTGGGGACCCGCCGAAGGGGGGAAATACGTCACCGCTGCCGACTCCTCACGATCCTCCGGATCCGCCCGCGCCGACGCCGCCGCCTCCTCCGCCGCCGCCTCCGCCGCCGACGCCGAAGCCGCCTACGTTCACGGCGCCGCCTCCGCCGCCGAAGCCGCCTAAACCCTGAATGGGAAACGCCGACTTCGAAATCAACAAGGATTAATGATGTCCGATCTGCAGAGCGGCAGGAGTGATGCAACCCGGCATCTCCTTCGATTGCTTGTGCAGCGCGAAGGAGATGATCGGGGTTGGCCTCCTGCTGCTGCTGTGGACTGGAGAACCTTCCGAGAGATCTGCGATAACCATCAGTTAGTTCCGCTGGTCTATTGCCGCCTGCGGCAACTCACCGCGTCCGCCGTTCCGTCTGAGCTGCTGGAATATCTTCGCGTGCGCTTTCAGGAGTCCTGCGCCTACAGCTATCGTCTGGCGTCGAGGCTCGTCAGCTTGACATCGATGCTCGAGCGCGAAGGTGTTTCTGTTCTGACCTTCAAGGGACCTTCGCTGGCCATGACGCTTTATGGCGGCCTCTCCCTTCGCCAGTGTCTGGACCTCGATTTGGTGATCCGCGCTGAGCAGGTGGTGAAGGCTGCGCAGTTGATGAAGAGTTGTGGCTATGAACCAACACCCACGCCGGCGCGGCCTCAACTCAGTCCCTATCTCTGCCGCCCGGAGAACTCTCGACACCTCGAACGGGGCAAGGAGATTCAGTACCTCTCTCCTGACGGCGCCTTCTACGTCGATCTCCACTGGCAGTTCGCTGATCGCTTTTGGCGCCCCTTCACTCCCGACGTCGCGAAGCTCTGGGAGCGGGCCGTAAGGCAGGACCTTCCGCAGGGAAGTCTCCATACACTGGGTCGCGAAGATCTGTTTCTGGCGCTCTGTGCACACGGGACCAGGCATCGGTGGTGGTGCCTCAAGTGGCTGGTCGACGTGGCGGAAATTCTACGCAAGGCCGATGCCCTGGACTGGTCTCGCGTTGAAGAAATGACCAGGATCCGTCCTGGAAATGGCGCCGCCGCAAGTGTGGCCGTCAGCCTCGCGCACGACTTGCTGGAAGTGCCCGTGCCCGCCGAAGCCGCGCGAATCCTGCCAGCGACGGATCGGACCCGAGCCCTTGCCTCAGTCATCCGGGAAGAATTGCTCTCCCGCGGCTTCTCGAGCGGCGACGAACACACAACGCTCCTGGCTCTCGAGGGGCGCTCCGTGACAAGAATAAAATACCGCGCCACCCGCATTTTCCGGTACCCCGAAAGCCTGTTCCGGCAGATCATCGCGGAGATAGGCCCCAAGGATCGCGGCCTGGTTCGCCTGCCCCGGAAACTCGAATTCCTGTACCACTTCATGCGCCCCGTACGTCTTCTCTTGACTCACTCAGTGCGCGTGGCCCGCACGTTTTGGCGTACCGCCGGCTGAGTAACACCCCGCTCGCTGCCCCACCCCAAGCCGCACCCCCGCCTCGCCAATCGTACTCCCGCCGTAGGCCGACTTCCCTTCCCGACGTTCGCTCTCCCACTTTTCCCACACCTCCTCCCTTCATTTCGCACTGATCGTAACCGTCGTGTCCTTTCGGTGAGCCTGCGTGGGATAGCGGCTGAGTTTAATTTCTCTCGGGAATGGCGCTCATGCCCTTATTTCCTGCACGGCGTGCGGGAGCTCGCGCAGTCGGCGTACCGGGGAGAAAACCAGCCACATCGTCGAAAGTAGAACTCCGATTGCGCCGATTAGCAGCGCTTGCCGTACTCCCATGGCCTGTGCGATGGCGCCGCCCGCGAGCGCGCCCAGCGGAAGAACGCCCTGGAAGAGCAGGTGCATGCAGGAATTGACACGCCCCAGAAGACGATTCGGTGTGATCGCCTGCCGTAAACTCCGTTCGCTGATGGTATAGACTGGCCACGCCAAGTCACCCAATTGCGCAGCAATCAGAAAAGCGGAGCGGGCCGCCACCGATCCGTGCGCCAGCGGTATCAATAACATCGCCATCCCAATCGCCACTGCGGAGCCAATGAAAGTCCGGCCGAAACCAAAGCGGCGCACCAGCCACTCTGCCAGGAAGGCGCCAAATAAGCCAGAGGTCCCCCCGATCGCGATGATGATGCCTAAAAGAGCGGCGGTCAACCCCAGCTCACGCATCGCAAATAGAAAGTACAGACTACTCCCGAAGCCTAAGAAGAACGCACTGGTGGCTCTGCGACCGGCCAGTGCGCGGAGCAATGGATCGCGCCACGACGCGCCCAGACCCTCGGAGATCTCCCGGCCGATATGGGGTTCCAGGGTGCGTGTGGGCACCGGTTCCGGTTTGCGGATGAGCCACACTGAGATGGCGGAACAGACGAACGTCGCAGCGTCGAACAGCATGGCCATGGGCGCCGTGATCAGCTGCACCAGGATGCCGGCGATACCGGGACCGGCGATCTGCGCAATCGACTCGGTCAAAGCCAGCCGGCTGTTTCCGGCAAGGATGTTCTCGTGCGCGATAAGCGAGGGCAGATACGCCTGGTAGCTCACGTCGAACAGGACGGTCAGGGTGCTGCTGGCCACCGCAACCAGGTAGAGGTCTCCAATGGTCAGCCGGTGCAGCATCGCTGCCAGCGGGATGATGCCCAGCACCACGGCGCGCCCCAGATCGGCGCCAATCAGGATTGGCCGTCGACGCAGACGATCCACCCAGGCTCCGGCGAAGAGGCCAAAAATAAGTACGGCCGCCGCGCCCGCTCCGGACAGGAATCCCATCTGAAGAGGCGACGCTTTGAGGAAAAGGACGGCGGTGAGGGGCAGGGCGACGCCAGTGATGTTGGATCCGATTTGAGAGATCGCCTGACCGATCCATAGCTTGCGGAAATCGGGATCGAGCCTAAGCCACTTCTTCAGCATTTCTCGAGTGTCACACAAGTATATTGACCATTTGGTGTCTGCACACCTGGGCATTACAGGGCGTTGCGGAACATTTTCGCCGGTCCCGTCGCTGGCCAAAAACGTCTCCCGATTCTACTCTCTGGAAATGCGGTTTGGCCGCCATTTCGAGATGTCACCCAAGCATGGCCGCAGAGGATTGTTTTCGGCCAGACAGAACCTATTCTACTTCAAAGGGATTTGAGCGGAAGGCTGACTTGCACCAGTCTGCTGCAGGGTCTCCCGGTAGTTCCACGGCATCCAGGTCGCCGGGTTCTTAACCAGTTCCGCGGCGTGTTTCTGTAGTTCGGTGAGGTAGTCGAAGGGATTGGCATCGTTCAGTTCACAGGTATGAATGAGGCTCATATAGAGAGCCCGCTCACTTCTTGGGATATGCTCTGTCCATCTGCTCGGCTTGCTCGCGCCAAGTTGCTTCATCCACGGGAGTGCCTTGCATTTCCAGGATCTTCCTATGCACTTCCGAGGGCTTGGCTTCGGCATAATCCGCACCCTGGTCAAAGAGCTTCGGATCGGGCTCTTCCAGCTTCAGGCTCACCAGACGTCCCTCCGTCATCAGCCTCCACGTACCATCGGGTTTTTGGTCTTCGGCTCGATATTTCAGGGTTTGGCACCCCAACTCGGGCGCACGCCAATCCGTTACTCTCCTCACGTACGAGCCACCGAGCTGATCATTTCTCACTACCACCACAAACTGGCCGGCGAGAGTGTCAGCGCCGATCCGAACCTCCCCTGGGGTCCGGAGGCAATCTGGAGAACCTCTCAATCGTTGAGCATTGAAACGCTCAAGTTGGTCGGCGCGCACGGGACTCCAAGTGGTCTTCATCTTGAAGGCATCCACCACAGTCATGAACCTGCCGTCCATAAATCTGATCATCCGCCCGGTTATTCCCAGCTTGAGCGGGCCTACGTTTTCCACGCGCACGGTTGCACCATCCGAACGGCGCGCGAAGGTGGTTTTGATCCCCAGACCGCCGTGCGGGTCATTTTCAAAGCCGTAAACTTCTGTCTCCAGAACAAATGGAGTGATCTTGTCCGGAACCGGTGCGCCCTCAACTTGCCCCGCTTGCCCAACCGCCTTCAAAGCGTGCACTGCGGCACCGAACAAAAAGATGGCTGCGGATAAACCGACGATTATCCCCGCTCGCTTCATAACGCCTCCTCCTATCGAGGAAATCCCGGGTCAGTCGCCAGATGATTCAACAGCTAGTGGCCGCCACAGTCAGCGCATTTTCGCTTTTCTCGTACCCAATACGAAGAGACCGCGGACAGGAATGCACTGTCCGCGGCTGCAATACTACTTAGCCTTCATACGCCACTATTCTCGCCCCAATCCTGCCAAAAAAAACCGCCGCTATGCAGGCGAGACTCAGACACGTCTGCGGCAGATGGATCGACCGCTTCGTCTCAGTGGGCAGCCTCTTGTCCGCCGGGCAGCCGTGCAGACTGCGTCCCAATGGCGTTTCGCACCCAGTTCGGTAACAGGGAAAGCCGGTATAGTGCGCGCATTCTGCACTCCGTCTAAGTTCGTCTTGGCTTCGTTTTCCACGGCCTCCCTGTTCTTTAAATAATATACTGGATTAGCTAGTACTATATTTCTTGTTATTACAGTCCTCTATACCAACCCTGCCGGGACCCTTCCACTGCGCCTCGTGCCCCGTGGCAACGCGGCACCAGTCGACGACAATGTGTCGACAGACACCAAGTTTATAGGCTACCCACAATCTCGAGTTTGTCAAGCAATCGATGCACAAAAGACAAAGGGATCGCCCCGAATTTCATGGGCCTGTTTTGCTGGGCCGCACCTGGACGCTTGACTCTGAGCAAATGTCGTTCCCTACGATGCACCTGGCCGCAATCCGTGCGCCGCGTACCGCAAACGGGCCGTTGAGGTAGCGCGCGGCAGTCTGGTTTCCTCCGCGACTTTCAGATGGCGCTCTAGTTCCTATTTGTCTCAGTCCGTAAGCTTAGCCAGAGCGCTTCCGGCTTTGCCGGGGCATGTAATTCATCTCCACTGTCAGCAGGAAGTAAATTCTACGTTGCCTGTGTAACACTTACATTTTACATCCCCGCCTTGAAGGGCCGTCGCGCTCCATCTTCAAGAACGCAAACGCCGGTCTTGAATCGTCAGTTGGCAAGTCACATGCTCAAGTCAACACTCACTGGTCCCGGTTGGAAGCAGTCATCAAATTGACCGCGATCCGACTTGTCGGTCAGTGAGTAAATACCTAAAACAGCGACTAGCGGGTAGCGCAGGATTTTGTTGTGTGGTCCGGCGCAATAAAGTGTAGATGTAAATTAAACCAGGAGGTTACTGGAACTTAATATACTTGTCTTTGGATCCTTCACTCCAGGACCTCTAGGGCGGCCATCATGTGAGATCGAATCACACAATCTGCTCGCGCTATCAAAGGCAAGTCTGCTTTTGTCTCAACCGAACGTATGGAAGCTTTGTGGTCCCCTGAAAATGCGTTTATAGCCGCAAGCATCAAGCCGAAGACTGTCGCATAAATTTCCTGGCGGATCCGCCTGGTCGCTGGCCCACAGGGGGAAGTATGCCTTTTCTAAGCCAAATTCGGAACCCCAAAAAGGGTTTCTGTCTCGGGCGCTGTGCCCGATTCAACCTTTCTGGACTTGTTGCTATCATAGCTGTTATTGTCACAGCATGTACTACCTTGACGTCTGCGACCGGCGCGTCCAGCCCCTCGTTCGTGCAGCAAGTCGCCAGCGCCTCTCATTCAAATCCCAGCTCTTTGTCCCTCTCCTTCTCTGCCAACACCCAGGCGGGCGACCTGCTCCTGGTGGCCTTCGACTACGATAAGAGCGTCGCGCCCTCCACGGTCACTGACTCTCAAGGAAACGTATTCACCTCCCTGGGAAGCGCGCTGAGCACGCCAGGGCAGGCCCTCGGCAGCGTCTACTATGCCAAGAACATCAAGGGGGGCGCGGATACGGTGACGGTGAAGCTGTCGGCATCCTCCA
>Ga0187852_1001058_pt1 | contig 27334 bp, 19 predicted proteins | sample June2016WEW_6_40_FD_134511 | JGI IMG/M metagenome (GOLD analysis project Ga0187852, IMG submission 134511) | Peatland microbial communities from SPRUCE experiment site at the Marcell Experimental Forest, Minnesota, USA - June2016WEW_6_40 | ecosystem: Environmental > Terrestrial > Soil > Wetlands...
CTTTCGCGAGATCGTTGATACGAACCTTGCTCATCCGCCTCTTTTCAATTCTGTGCCGCCAAACCCCTTAGTCGCTCATAGCTACCTCATGGCCCTGGCTGCTCTCAACAGTTGCGTTATCGTGCTTCTGGCCTGGGAGAACGCGGCGCATACTACGCGCCGTCCTCTTTGGACGTCTGCTCTTCCTCTATTGCGCTCTTGGATTCATCGGTATCAAGTTCCGGGACCACTGCGGCGCCGATAGCGTCGATTTCGTCTTCATCGGCTTCCTCGGATTCAGCTTCCGCTTCCGCGTCTGCCACGCTTTCAGCTTCTTCAATGACTTCGGCGGAGTTTTCCGTCTCGGCTTCTTCGGCGGCTTCGCCGGCCTCGGAGGGCTCAGCGGCTTCCGATGTTCCTTCCGGCGCGCCGGCTTCCGGCCCCGCGACAGCTTCAGCCGCGGGCTCACCGGTCTCGGCCACCTGCGCTGCCTCGGCCGCGGCCGCCGCCTCGGCCTCTTCAAACTGGCCGAAGTAGTGCCGCACGGCGACAGAGATCTTCTCGAGCGTCTTCTCGCCGATTCCGGGAATCTCTTCGAGCTGTTCGGGCGTCATGTCGGCCAGCGCTTCGACGGTCGTGATGCCGGCGGTCACTAGCTTCTGGATGATGCTTTCGCCCAGTTCCGTCACTTGCTCGATCGGCGTGGTGGGCGCGCCGGCCAGTGCCTGCATCTGCTGCTCGACCTCCTGACGCTTCTCCTCTTCGCTCTTGATGTCGATCTTCCACCCCAGAAGCTTGGCCGCGAGACGCACGTTCTGGCCCTTTTTGCCGATGGCCAGCGACAACTGCGTGTCGTCCACAATCACTTCCAGCTGCTTGTCCGTCAGGTCGGTGATGGAAACGCGACTCACTTTGGCCGGCTGCAGAGCCTTCTCGGCGAAGGTGGTGATCTCGTCGGAGAATTCGATAATGTCGATTTTTTCCCCGCGCAACTCGCGAATGATCGACTGCACGCGCATGCCCTTCATGCCCACGCAGGCGCCCACCGGGTCCACGTCCTTGTCGCGGGACTGGACGGCGATCTTGGTTCGTTCGCCGGCCTCGCGGGCGATGGCCCTGATGACCACGGTGCTGTCGTAGATCTCCGGCACTTCCGATTGGAATAGGTTCGACACCAGCTCCGGCGCGGCGCGCGAGACGATGACCTGCGGGCCCTTGGCCGCGCGGTCCACCTTGAGCAGCACCACGCGCACCCGCTCGCCAACTGAAAACTGCTCCAGGCGCGACTGCTCGCGCTTGGGACAACGCGCCTCGGCCTTGCCGAGGTCGAAAATGACGTCCTGGCCTTCGATGCGCTTCACGGTCGCGTTCAGGATTTCCTTCTCGCGGTGCGCGTATTCCTGGAAGACCGTATCGCGCTCGGCCTCGCGCACCTTCTGAAAGATGATCTGCTTGGCCAGTTGCGCGGCAATGCGGCCCAGCGGGCTGGTGTCGCGATAGATGCGAATCTCGCTGCCTACCTCCACGCCGGGCGCCAATTCGTTGGCCTCCGCCAGCGTGATCTGGTTGACCGGATCTTCGATCTGCTCCTCGTCGGCGACCACCGTCTTGTAAATGTAGGCCTGGATCTCGCCGGTCTCCTTGTTCAGTTCCCCGCGCATGTTTTCCTGGGTCTTGTAGTACTTGCGCGTGGCCAGGGCAATAGCCTCCTCCACCGCGCCCACAACGATGGCGGGGTCGATGCCCTTCTCCTGGCTCAGGAGCTCGATGCTTTGATACAAAACGCTGGTGGCCATACTCTTTTAGCTCCTAGCTACTAGCTTCTAGCTCGTTCTTGCGGTCGCCGCGATCCTGGCTTCAAGCGTTAAAGAGCTAGAAGCTAAGAGCTGGAAGCTGTCTTTCAGATTTCCGGCACCAGATTCGCCTTCTCAATATTGCTGAGCGCGATCTCCACCGTTTCCAGGCCCGTCTTGCGGCTTTTGCTGTTCTGCTTCATCGCCGCCAGATCGAGCGTTATGTTCTTGGTTTCGGACGGGCTTCCTTCACCCGTCACCAATCTTCCTTGCCAGTGCCGGTTGTTGCGTACCGGCGCGAAGGTCTGCACCTTCACAAGACATCCTTGAAACCGCTCGAACTCCTCCGGACGGGAGAGCTTCCGGTCCAGTCCGGGAGAACTTGCTTCCAGCGTGTACGCCTCGCCGGGACCCAGGTCCTCCACGTCGAGCAAAACTCCAAAATCGCGGCTGAACTCCGCGCAATCTTCGTGCGTTACGCCGGAAAGTTGCTCGACCGCGAGCGACCCCTCCAAAAGCTTCTCCGGCAAGTCCTTCGGACCGTCCTCGTTTCCGAGTGCCGCGATACGAGCCTCGACGCGTGCTTTCAGTTCCGCCCGGCCGGCGGCGTTCTTCTGGAGCGTCACGCGCAGGATCCTGTCCCTGGCCGTCCCGGTAAACTCGATGTCGACGACTTCGAGCCCGTGCGAGGCAGCCACCCGTTCCGCCGCCTTCCGGATTTCGTCCTGCCTGACCGCCATCGTTTTCTGCTGCCCTTCCGGCAGCCAAACCCCGTATTCCCTTCATTTTTCAGGGTTTTCGGGCGACTTTTGCCGCAAATAAAAAGTGGGCTTTCGGCCCACTCATCTCTCCGCCAGCCGGTGCGCACACGGTAAATCCGGCGGACAAACGCGTTGCATCCTCAGAATACAGCGAAATGCAAGGAAATTCAACCGGCGGCGGCTCGGGTCGGGATTTTCACCGGAGCTCAACTTCCTGCGTTGCCGGAGCTTTGGAATTGCTGCGATACTTGCGGCCATGGTTGGGAAAACGGTTCTCTGCGCACTGGCGTTCAGCGCCGCAATGGCCTTTTTCGCCGCTGCTCCTGCCGCGGCCGACGATTCGGCCGCTTCCATCGCCGCTGGCGGCCTTGTCTCGCGCCGGGAAACCCGCATCGTGATGGCCAAAGAGGCGCTGCACATCAGTCCCGGCAAGGTCGTGGTCGATTACGACTTCCGCAACGACACGGACCAGGATGTGACGACCGAGGTGGCTTTTCCGATTCCGCCCTATGAGTACTATCCCGAGGGTCCGGTGGCTTCGTCGGCATCCTTCTCTGATTTCAAGCTATCCGTCGATGGAAAGCCGAGGACATTTCAGACCGAGGCCAAAGCGACGCTCAAGGGCAAGGACGTGACCGCGATCCTGACCGCGGACGGGATCGATATTGCGAGTTTTGGCCACCTGCGCGAACCCGATCCAAGCAGCACGCAGACGCTGACTCCCGATGTATTGCGCCTGCCCAAGGCCGAGCAACAGCGCTTGGCGCAACTAGGTCTCTACGATGCGGACGACGGCTGGGGCCTGTGGGACGCCCATGTGCAATACCATTGGACGCAGACCTTTCCGGCGTACTCCACGGTGCACATCCGGCACGAGTACACGCCGGTCGAGGGGTTCGAGTTGATGCCAGCGGATACATTCAAGAATGCGCTCGCTGCGAAGGGCGGACAGGGCCAGCTGCGGCCCGGACAAGCCAACGATGTGAAGCTGCTGAACGGTTTCTGTTCAGACCCCGCGTTTTTGCGCGGGGCGGTGACGCGCCTTGACGCTCTCGACGAGCATACCGGACGTTTCGCCTTTCCGCAGTGGGTTGATTTTATCCTCACCTCGGCCAACACATGGCGTCAGCCCATCGAGGACTTCACGCTCATTGTCGAGCGTGGCAAGCCGCAAGCCGGTATGGGCCTAAGGTTCGTCAACTTCTGCTCCCCGCAGAATGCGCCGGTCACAAAGCTCGATGCCAACACCTTCCAGGTTCACCTGACCAACTTCGTCCCCCAATCGGAACTGCGCATCGGCTTCTTCGACTTCGCGCAAGCGGCGCCGGCGGGTCAGGCTCACTGAGCCGGAAGATGAACCGCGAAGCTTTGTTGTTTCCTACCGGCGGACTCTTCCGTGCTCTTTCTAAGAATCTGCCCAAAAACTGCTTTCGGAAGCGGACAGGCTCTTGAGGCTGCGGACGAGGCCGGGAGTCTTACGCCCACTCAAGCGGGCTCGTCGTCGGGGTGGGGACCGCGTTCACCCCGCCTCGAGGATCGCATCGGCGATGCGCGCGGCTTCGACGGCGGGGCGGACCTCGTGCACGCGCACGATCGACGCGCCGTGAAGAATGGCCGCCGTCAACGCCGCCAGGCTTGCGTTCCCGCGCGCATCAATCGGCGCATCGCTGCCGCTGAAGAGCGGCGCAAGTGTGCGGCCGAGGAAGGATTTGCGGCTCAATCCTGCCATCAGCGGCCGGCCCAGCGCGAGCAGTTCCGCCTGCCGGCTGAGCAACGCGTAATTCTCGCCCCAGCGCTTGCCGAAGCCGTACCCAGGATCGACGACAATCCGATCCGGCGCGATTCCGGCCGCTTGCGCCGCCGCCAGGCTTGCGGCCAGTCCCTCGCGCACCGTGGAAAGCAGCGCATCGGGCGCGAGTTGGGGCTGCGCGCGCCATTCTTCGGGACGGGCGCGCGTGTGCGACAGGACCACACCGGCGCCAAACTCCGCGCAGACACCCGCGATGCCGGCGTCCCAGGTGAAGCCGCTTACGTCGTTGACGATCTCCGCGCCGGCTTCGAGCGCCGCGCGCACCGTGGATGCCTTGTACGTGTCCACCGAAAGTACTGCGTGCGGCAGCGCCTTGAGAATTCCTTCAAGAACCGGGAGCAGCCGCGCCTGCTCCTCGCTGGCGCTGACAAGCGGATCGGCGCCGCCGGCGCGGGAGCCGGGGCGCGTGCTCTCCGCGCCGAGATCGAGAATGTCGGCGCCTTCCTCCATCAGACGGATGGCATGCGCAACGGCCTTCTCCAAAGCCAGGAAAAGACCGGCGTCGGAGAAGGAATCGGGCGTGATGTTGACTACGCCCATCACGAGCGTGCGCCGGCCCAGTTCGAGGGTGCGGGTGCGCAGCCGCCAATTTGACCGGGTTCGCATGAGCTCTCATTTCCGATGATACGCCGCGCCGCGGCGGTGTTTTGCTACACTCCGGGCATGACAAATCTGCGGCGATTCCCCATTTTCGTGTGCGGCGTTTTTCTGGTTTGCGGTTCGGTTCTCCATGCGCAGGCGCCCGCCCGCCACGCGCCGCACCCGGGCCTCCGTCCTGCGCCTACCACCGGCCCGCTCGCCGACCGCGTTCGGACCATTCTTGCCGACCCCGCGCTCAGCCACGCACAGGTCGGCATCAGCGTGACCACGCTCGACGGCCAGCCGCTCTACGGGCTGAACGACGCGCAGCTATTTACGCCCGCGTCGACCGCTAAGCTCGCCACCACCGCGGCCGCCTTTGCCCTGTTGCCCGTGGATACCCTCACCTGGACGACATTCGTGGCGGCCAACGGCGACGTGGACGCATCGGGAACATTGCACGGCGACCTCATTCTTCTCGGCGTAGGCGATCCCACGATCGGTGCGCGAACGTATCCCTACGAGGAACCGAGAACGGCCGCGGCAGCGGCGCCGGCGGCGCAGCCCAGCGCCGCATCGCTCGGCGCGGCTCCCGAAGGACTGGCTCAGGCCGGCCCTGCAACGAGCGAAGTTTCGTCCGAAGAGGCCGCAGAGACCGCACGCGCGCGCAAGATTCTAGCGCCGTTCGATCTCCTCGCCGAACAGGTGGAGCAGTCGGGCGTGCGCGCGGTCGATGGCACGGTGATCGGCGACGACAGCTATTTCCTGGACGAGCCTTACGCGCTGGGCTGGGCGTGGGACGATTTGCAGTGGAGCTACGGCGCGCCTGTCTCCGCGCTCAGCTTCAACGAGAATGCCGACGAGTTGAACATTAACGAGAATCCACCGGCGAGCGGCCACATCGTGGCGACATGGGTGCCCGACGTGGACTACTTCACGCTCGACAACAGCATGAAGCCCGCTGCGCCCGGCGAAGAGGCCCACCCCGGCCTGGAACGCCGCCCCGGCTTCGCAATGGTTCGCGCCTGGGGCACGATCCCCCCGGAGGGCCTGCATGCTTCGCTGGCCGTCGAGGACCCGGCCGAGTTCACGGCCGATGCGTTCAAGCTGGCTCTGCTCGGCCGCGGCATCAAGGTGAGCGGAGATCCCGAATCGCGCCACAAGTTCACGACCGGCGCCGGCGACTTTGCCGCAGAGCGCGAGAAGCCGCTCAAGCTCGTGCCCGTTCAGCTGCGGACCATTGCCGGCGCCGCCGAGGGCCGCCGTGTGCTGGCCGCGCGCATCTCCGTGCCGGTGGCAGAAGACATCGCAGTCATCGACAAGGCCAGCCAGAACCTGCACGCCGAGCTGCTGCTGCGTTTGCTGGGCAAGATTTACGGCAGTGACGGCAGTTTTGAGGAGGGCACGCGCGTGGTGCGGCAGTTCCTTGTCGATGCCGGCGTCGACGACAACGACTTCTTCCTCTACGACGGCTCAGGGTTGAGCGAGATGGACAAGATCACGCCGCGCGCCTTCACGCGCCTGCTCGGGTACGCGTCGCATCAGCCGTGGGGCACGGAGTGGCGCGAGACGCTGCCCGTGGCCGGCGTGGACGGCACGCTCGACAACCGGTTCAAAGACTCTCCGCTCAAGGGCAAGATGTGGGCCAAAACCGGCACGCACAGCGAGGTAAACGCGCTCTCCGGCTACTTGACCACCGCAACCGGCCGCGTGGTGGCCTTCTCGATCCTAGTGAACGGCCGCTATCCCGGCAACGACCTGGAGCAGCAGGCCATCGACCGCATCGCCGAGGCGATTGCCGCCGCGGAGTGAGCGGGAGTTTGCGGCGCGACGCGCGGTATGATGGAAGGCAAATGTTCGCGCGCAATCTTTTTTTAATCTCTGTTTTCTCCGCTTCTATTGTGGGTTTGGCCGGCTGCCGGCAGCTTCCGCCCTCGAAACCCTCCAGTGAATGGACGCCGCAGGAGGCGCGCGGCGCGGCCATCTACCAGGCGAAGTGCGCGCGTTGCCACTACCCCACCTCGACGCATCCGCTGAATGGCCCCGGATTGCAGGCTCTGACGAAGTTGAAGGCCATGCCTTCGGGCGCGCCGCCCACCGACGAGCGGTTGACAGCCGTGATTCTGCACGGGCGGCAGACGATGCCCGGCACGCCTCTCAGCGACGAACAACTGAACGACATGCTCGCCTATCTGCACACACTATGACCGCCGACCCGAATCCGAAGCCGCCCGCGGCTGGCTCGCCGGAACCGCGATTGAAACCGCAAGAAAAAGGGGCAACGCCGTTGAAGTTCCCCGGCCTCGTCGCGATCGGACTTTACATGCTTCTGCTCGCCGGGGTGGTGGTGGTGTTCGTGGTTCAAAGGCGCGTGGGAGCTTTGTTTCTGGTTTTTCCTCCCTTGTTCTTCGCCGGCGGACTCGGACTGATGATGTTGCTGCGCTGGGCCTGGGCGCTCACGTTGGCTGCGGTCGCGCTTCTGGCAGGATGGTTCTTCTGGGCGTGCGTCAGCCAGCACGTCTCCTCGTTCCTCCTGCAGGGCATGCTCAACCTGGTTTGCTTCCTCTACCTGGTGCGGACTGAGGTGCGCGCGAAACTGCGCTAGGGCCAACTTCACCCGCTCGCTCCCTTGCTCCCTCGCTCGCTTGTTCCCTGCCTCTACAATGAAAGCGTGATGGAGCTTGTTCAGATCGAGCCGGTCCGCCGCGTGCCCGCGCCCAAGCCGGAGTGGCTGAAGGCCCGCGCGCCGGTTGGCGAGAACTACCACTCGCTCAAGCGGCTGGCGCGCACGCTCGGCCTCAACACGGTGTGCGAAAGCGCCCGGTGCCCCAACATCGGCGAGTGCTGGCATCACAAGACCGCCACCTTCATGATGCTCGGTAACCTGTGCACGCGGCGCTGCGGTTTTTGCGCCGTGCCCAAGGGGCGTCCCGAGCCCATCGATTTCGACGAGCCGCGCAGGGTTGCGGAGGCAGTAGCTCAGTTAGGGCTGCTCCACGCCGTGATTACCAGCGTCAATCGCGACGACGATCTCCTCGGCGGCGCGCGCGTCTTCGCCATGGTCATCGAAGAGATTCGCCGCCAAGCCCCCGGCTGCCGCGTAGAGGTGCTGATCCCCGACTTCCAGGGCGACCGCGAAGCCATCCGCACGGTGGTCGATGCGCACCCCGAAGTCCTGAACCACAATACGGAAACCGTGCCACGGCTTTATCGAGTCGTCCGTTCCGGCGCGCGTTACGAGCGCTCTCTTGAATTATTGCGCTATTCCAAAGAGCTGCGGCCCGCAGCGCTCACCAAGTCGGGCGTAATGGTCGGCCTCGGCGAAGAAACTCATGAATTGATCGAGGTCTTCCGCGATCTCGCCGCCGCCGGCTGCGACATCCTCACCATCGGCCAGTACCTGCGCCCCTCGCGCGACCACCTGCCCATGAAGCGGCTGTACACGCCGCGCGAGTTTGCCGAATTGAAGGCCGAAGCTCTCAAGCTGGGCTTCCGCCACGTGGAATCCGGCCCGCTCGTCCGCTCCAGCTACCATGCGCACCAGCAGGCGGCAGCCACCGGGATCGCGGTTGCCGATTGAACGCCGGACCATTTGTGTAGAGTTGTTTGGTTCGTTTCGCCGCGCCCCTCTGGGGCGATGGCTGGGATCCGGCGAGATCGTCCCTATGCACCAACCAGAGAGATGCTCTCGTGTGGCGCGCATTCGTTTCGGGGATTATGTTTCTCTGCGCCGTAGCAGAATCCCCTATAGCGGTTCCAGAATTGCTGTACCCTGGAACCACCACCGCTGAGTGGCATTTTCCTCAAGAAAATGCCACCATTCACCACGCTCAAAAAGGCACGTGAATTCTGAAACCGCTCTAAACGAGCACCGCACTCGAAATCTCCTTAAGAACGGAACCCTGCGCTGCGCATAAATACCGAATCGCCCATGCGATCTCTCTCTGCCCCAATTCACTCTTCGCGCAAAAGGATCAGCGGGTCCACGGAAAGGGCGCGGCGCGCGGGAATCCATGCCGCCACCAGGCCCAGAAGCAGCATGGTTACGGTGACGCCGCCCAGAACCAGCGGGTCCTTCGGCGTAGCCTGGTAAACGATGTGCGACAACACACTCGCGCCCAGGACTCCCAGCACTACGCCCGCGGCCGATCCGATGGCCAGCAAGCGAAAAGCCCGTCCCAGCGCCGTGCGCAGGATTTCGCGCTGCCCCGCGCCCAGAGCCACGCGAATCCCCAGCTCGCGCAGCCGCTTGCTCACAACATAAGAGGCCATACCGAAGACACCCGTCACCGCCAGCATCGCGCCCAGAAACCCGAGCACGCCCAGCGCCACCGTAGCCACGCGCACAGTGAACAAGGCAGTATCCAACTGCTGGGTCCACGGCCCGATGGAAAGGGGTAGGCTGGAATCCAACCCGTGCAGCGTGCGATCGAGCGCCTGGGCCATCTCCTGCGGATCGCGCTTTGAGCGCACCACCAGCCATGTGATGCTGCCAGTGTGCTGCTGAAACGAGAAGAACATCGCGGGTTGCGGATCCTCGCTCAGGGTGCGGTACTTGCCGTCTTCCACAACTCCCACAACTTCTGCTCGGTTTCCACCCCAGAACTTGAAATGCCCGCCGACGGCCTTCTGGACCGATCCGAAAACCTTCACGGCGAACTGGCGGTTGACCAGTGCCACAGTGGGCGCCTTTTGGTCGTCGTCGAATCTCAGTTCCCGGCCGGCCAGCAACTTCGTGCCCGCAGCTTCCAGATAACCCGATGAGATGACGTAGTTCATCGCATCGCCGACGGCGTTAGTCGGCCGGTAATCGGTCGTGTTGTCAACGAACACATCGGAGTCGCTATCGCTGATCCCAAGCGGCAACTGGTCGATCGTTCCCACGGCCGTCACCCCGGGGATAGCCGCAGCCGCGTCGAACATGCGCCGCTGCATTTGTGCCGCATCGTTACCCGTGTAGCCGGACATGCGAAGGTCGGTATTCACCAGCGTTACGTTTTGCGGCGAGAATCCGTAGTTGCCTTCAAGCGACCGAATCAGGCCCCGAACCGCGACCAGCGACGATGTCACCAGCAAGGCACAGATGGCGATCTGGACTACCAGCAGAACATCGCGAAGCGTAAACTTCTTCATTCCGTTGCCGGCCGATCCCGTGCGAATCACCTGCCATGGATCGGCGCGTAACACCTGACCGACAGGCACGATGCCAAAGAGCAGCCCACTCAGGATTGCCAGCAGAAACGCAACAAAATAGGTGCGAAAGTCGCGATTCACCGGCACATTGAGGGGCATGTCGTGCATGGGGTTCCACGCGCTCAGGGCGCGCAGAAGGAAAATGCCGCCGGCAAGCCCGATCGCTCCTCCTGCCGCTGAAACCAGCAGCGCCTCCGTCAATAGTTGGCGGAGAATCGTCGCGCGGCGCGAGCCCAGCGCCAGGCGCAACGCCACTTCTTTGGCTCGATCGGCCGCGCGGGCCGCGAACAGGCTTCCGAGATTCGCGCAGGCTGCCAACAGAATGAGCCCGGCGAGCAGCATCAATCCGCCCATGAACGCCTTCGCCGGTCTGCCCAGCATATCGCCGCCAAGCCCGGGCCGAGCGAGACTCAACTTGATGCCATCGTCGTCAGCGGGATAGGTCTTCGCCAGCCATGCGCCGATTGCGTTCAGGTCTGCAGTGGCGTCAACTGGAGTGACCCCCGGCTTGAGCCGGCCGACGACCCAGCTCCCGTTGGCGCCGCGATATTGCAGATTGTTGACGCCCTGCACGGTGGGCGCCTCGACCAGCGGGATCCAAAACGCCGGCGCAAAAAACAGTTCCGTGCCATGGAACTCCGGCGGCGCCACGCCAATGATCGTGAACGGATGCTTATTGATGTCGACTTGACGTCCCACCACGCCCGGATCCTGATGAAAATGGCTGTCCCAATAGGCATAGCTCAGAACGACATAGGGAGCGCTATTGAAACCTTTGTCGTCCGAAGCATGAAAGAAGCGGCCCAGATAGGGCTGAATGCCGATCATGTCGAAGTAATTGCCGCTGGCCAGGCAAGGCCACGCCGTCGAAGGATTTCCGCCGGTATCCACGCCCACTGCGCCAATGAGCAAATACTCCGCAAGGTTCTTGAAGGTGCGGTTACGGTCGCGCAGGTCGAGATAGTTGAGATACGACTGCGACGGAACCTGTATGCGTTGGAAGCTTCGTTGGACCTGGAAGAGATTCTGGGCGTCGGGCACATTCACCGGCCGCAGCACCACCGCGTTCAGCACGCTGAACACCACGGCATTGGCGCCGATGCCGAGCGCGAGCGTCACGATTGCGGTAACGGTGAAGCCGGGTGACTTGCGCAACTGACGAAATGCAATTCTCAAATCGCTGAACATGCGTCGCCTTCCTGGTGCGAGATACGCGGATATTCCTTGCTGGGTTCCTGCATCTGCCGTGCCAAGCGGACAATTTGAAAACAAAGGATTTATGCCGAGGACGAATCCGCGCGCTGTTCGCAATTGCTGACGCGTGTCCGAAATTGAACAGTGTCTCGACGCACGGGCTAATCAACGGCTCACGGGGCCCTCCACAGCGAGCGTGACGGATCGCGCTCCGCCGTGACGTGGACTGTCCGAAATCGAACAGTCATCCCCCGGAATCGGTCATTCCTGTCGCGCACGATGGCCTTGCGACTGCACGTAGGTATTTTGTTTTCAACGCGCTTGCCACGGCGCCGATTTGGCCAGTTGCTTGCTACCTTCATCGGCAATGGACATCGCTCGGCCCGATATTAGACAGAAGAAACAGCGTCAGATGCTCATCTGGTCTGGCGTCGCGGTGCTGGCTGTTGCGGCACTTGCCGTCGTGGTCATGCGCCTCAAACCTGCCGCGCCCGAGGTCGATCGCTCGACCATCTGGACCGACACCGTGAAGCGCGGCCCGCTGGTGCGCCAGGTGCGCTCCTCGACCGGCGTTCTGGCGCCGCGCGAGGATTCCATCGAATTGATCCCTTCCCAGACCGATGCGACCGTGGTCCGCATTCGTATCCTGCCCGGCGCCCAGGTCACGCCGGACACCATCATTATGGATCTCGCCGACCCCCAGCTCGAGCAGGAACTCTTGAACGCGCGCCTCGCGCTCAAGGCGGCCGAAGCCGACTACAAGAGCCTCGAGGCGCAGCTTCAGAGCACGTTGATGGATAAAAAGACCGCTGCCGCGCAGGTGAATGCCGATTACACCGAGGACCAGTTGCAGGCCCAGACCGACAAGGCGCTCTACGATCTGGGCGTGATCTCCGGCCTGGCCTACCAGAAGTCGAAGAGCACGGCCGACCAGTTGACCGTGCAGCACCAGCTCAGCCAGCAGCAGCTCGATGTGAACCAGAAGGCGATCATCGTGCAGCTTGCCTCGCAGAAGACCAAGATCGACCAGGCCCAGGCCTTGCTCGACCTTTACCAGAAGCAGGCGCAGGCGCTGGAGGTGCACTCGACGATCGTCGGCACGCTGGCGCCGCTGGCCACACCCGTGCAGGTGGGCCAGCACGTGACCGCGGGAACCAGTGTGGCCGAGGTCATCCAGCGCGACAAGCTGAAGGCCGCCCTGCAGATTGCCGAAACCCAGGCGCGCGACATCCAGATCGGACAACCGGCCTCGATCGACACGCACAACGGCGTCATTCCCGGCCATGTGGTCCGCATTGATCCCTCGGTCGTGAGCGGAACCCGCACCGTCGACGTAGAACTGGACGGGGCCTTGCCTCCGGGCGCGGTACCGCAGTTGAGCGTCGACGGCACCATCGACCTGGAGCGCATGAACGATGTGCTCTACGTGGGCCGTCCGGCGCTGGGCAATGAAGACTCCACGCTGAGCCTCTTCAAGGTCGATCCCGACGGCAAGGGCGCCACCCGCGTTCCGGTCAAGGTCGGCCGCGCCTCGGTGAACGAGATTCAAGTGCTCGAGGGCTTGAAGGAGGGCGACACGGTGATCCTCTCCGACATGTCGCGCTGGGACAACGTCGACCGCATCCGGCTGGAATGAGCATGTGTCAAGAATTGATGGCGCTTCGCCGCTGAATCTGTCCGTTTCAAGAGCAGCAATCGACTGGAAGGGAGATGAAATGAAGAAGGACCGCAGAAGTTTTCTTCGTTTGGCAGGAGCCGGCGGCGTCTTATGTGCAGCCGGAGCCGCAACCGCCTTCGCAGCGCCCGGCGACGAGCCTGGCTTTCTCGACCTCTTTGCCAAGCGGCAGTCGGTGCGGCGCTACAAATCCGACCCGGTTCCAGACGAAGATATTCGCTTGATCCTCGACGCTGCCCGCCGTCCCCCCACATCGGGCAATCAGCAACCCTGGAAGTTTCTGGTCGTCAGGAACAAGGCCACAATCGAGCGCTTGCACGCGCGTTGCCTGCAATTGCATGAAGCCAATTGGCCCCAGGATTTGCCCACGACCGAAAGGGCGGCGCGCAGAGAGAGTGCTGCAAAGCATCTGGCAGGCTACTTCTCCGCTCCGGCATTCATCGTTGTTCTTACCGATTCGCAATCCATGTATCCCTCCTACAACCATCATGACGGCCCATTGGCGGCGGGATATCTGTGTCTGGCGGCGCGGGCGCTTGGTTATGGAACGGTCTACGTAACCGATGCTATTCCCGAACAGGCCACGCGGGAAGTACTGGAGATACCAGCGCGCTACGAGCGCGTCTGCATCACCCCGCTCGGCATCCCCGACGGATGGCCCGAACCGGTGCCGAAGAAGAAGCTCGAAGAGTTTGTCGTCTTCGAATCCTTTGTTTAGCAGTCAACATGAGCTTTGCCGCCCGGGGATCTAGACCGGCGCGAAGCCTGGCAGGCAATCCGCCTCACCAGGAACCACGGAGATAGGAGAACGCAATGGCATCGAACGGAAAACTGATTGAAATCGAAGACCTCACCAAAGTCTTCTACACCGACGAAGTGGAGACCCATGCGCTCTCCGGCATTCACCTAACCATCGCGCGCGGCGAGTATGTGGCCATGTCGGGCCCGTCGGGCTGCGGCAAGTCCACGCTGCTTTCGATTCTCGGCCTATTGGATACTCCGACCGGCGGGAAATATCTGCTCAACGGCAAGCCGGTGGAGAACCTGAGCTTCAGTGAGCGCTCGCGGATTCGCAACCAGGAGATCGGCTTCATCTTTCAGAGCTTCAACCTCATCGGCGACCTCACCGTGGAGGAGAATGTGGAGCTGCCGCTCACCTATCGCGCCGGAATGGCGTCGGCCGAGCGCAAGCGCCGCGTGAAGGAAGCGCTGGAGCGCGTGAACATGGCCCACCGCATGAGGCACTATCCGGCGCAGCTCTCCGGCGGCCAGCAGCAGCGCGTGGCTGTGGCGCGCGCTCTCGCCGGTTCGCCCTCCATCCTGCTTGCCGACGAGCCCACCGGCAACCTGGACTCGAAGAACGGCGAAGCCGTGATGCGCCTGCTCGGCGATCTGCACCGCGAGGGCGCGACCATCTGCATGGTCACGCACGATCCGCGCTTCGCCCGCCACGCCGAGCGCGAACTCCATCTCTTCGACGGCAAAGTCGTCAGCGAACAGGAGATGAAAAAGCTCGAAGAAGAAGTTGAGGCGGAGTCATGATGCTCCTTCAGGATCTGCGTTTTGCGCTGCGCCAGTTGCGCCAGTCGCCGGGGTTCACGCTGACGGCGGTGCTGACGCTGGCTCTGGGCATCGGCGCCAACACCACGATTCTGAGCTGGATCAGTTCGACCATGCTCAACCCCATTCCGGGTGTCACGCGAACCGGCAACATGTTCACCATCACGCGGGGCGAGAGAACCGATCATCCTTCGCCGCCGCTCTCCTATCCGGACTACGCGGATCTGCGCGACAGCGCGAAAAGCATCTCCGGCATGCTGGCGTATCACGACGACTACATGATCATCACCGGGGCCGCCAAGCCGGTACGCATCTACGGAACGCTGGCCACGGCGAACTATTTCGATGTGCTCGGCGTGCGGCCCATCCTGGGCCGGGCTCTTCTTTCATCGCCGCGGGATGAGCGCGTAGGCGCGGCCGAGGCTGTGCTCGGATACGACCTCTGGCAGCGCCAGTTCGCCGGAGATCCGTCCATCGTCGGCAAGACGATTCAGGTCAACCTGCATATGTATAACATCGTGGGCGTCGCGCCCAAAGGGTTTCAGGGGTGCAAGAGCGGATTGCGCTCCGATATCTGGATTCCGCTGGGAATGTACAAGCAGGTCTGGGGTTGGGATCCGCTCGATGATCGTGGCAAATCCTTCCTGAATATCCTTGGCGTGTTGCGGACGGGAGTCGATCGCCACCAGGCTGAGAATGAATTAAATCTGCTCATGGAGCGCCTTGTCGCCCAGTACCCGACCGTGCACCAGGGGGGAAATCAAATCTCTACCGATCCTCTCTGGCGCTCGCCCTTCGGAGCCAATGTTTTTCTGGCTGGGACGCTGCCCATTCTGCTGGCCCTGGCCGCGCTGCTACTGCTGCTGGCTTGCGCCAACGTGGCGAACCTGCTGCTGGTGCGCTCGGTAACGCGCCGCCGCGAATTCGCCATTCGCCTATCCATGGGCGCAAGCCGCTGGCGTCTGGTGCGGCAGCTCATGGCGGAGAACCTGATTGTTGCCCTGTCCGGCGGAGGTTTGGCGCTTCTGGGCACCATCTGGACGGCTCGCGCTATCAGCGCCTTTCTGCCTTCCGGGACTCTTCCGCTTTCGATCAACGGAAGAGTGGACGGCAGGGTTCTGCTAGCGGCGATTCTGGTTTCGATCTTGACGGCCGTGGTTTCCGGCGTGGCCCCGGCGCTGCGCGCTTCAGCTATTTCTCCCATGTCGATTCTGAAAGACGAAGCGCTCAATACCGCCGGAGGACTTCACAAGTCGCGTCTCACGTCGGGCCTTGTAGTCGTGCAGATTGCGCTGTCTTTGCTGCTGCTGACCTGCGCGGGACTGTTTTTCCGCAGTCTCGACAAAGCGCAGAGAGCCGATCCGGGCTTCGATCCGAACCACGTTCTGCTTGCCTCGTTCGACCTGGGCCCGATGGGCTACGACAACGCCAGGGAGATCCAGTTTAATCAGCAATTGCTGGCACGGCTGAAAGCGCTGCCGGGTGTGCAATCGGCCACCGTGGCGGACTTTTCGCCGCTCAGCTTCAGCATCCACTCCGATGGCGTGCTGCCCGAAGGCTACGTGCCGCAACTGCATGAATCAATGGAAGTCGATCGCGGAATCGTGGGGCCGGAATATCTGCAGACGCTGCGGACGCCGCTCATGGCCGGACGCGACTTCACGGATCAGGACAACGCCAACACGCAACCGGTGGCCATCGTCAACCAGGCATTTGCCGACCGCTACTGGACAGGGCAGAGCGTCATTGGCAAGCGGGTTCAGTGGCGCGGAGGATGGTTCACGATCGTGGGCGTGGCGGCCAATGGCAAGTACCGGAGAATCCATTCCGACCCGGCGCCTCTGATTCTGCTGCCCATGGCGCAGACCTACGGCGGTGACGCGATTCTTCATATACGCACCGCGGGAGATCCTCTGGCGCTCGCGTCCGCGGTTCAGCGGACGGTTGGCGAACTCAATCCCAATTTGCCGTTGTTCAACGTGACGAGTCTCAAGGCGAATATGCAGATTGGCAGTATCTTCGAGCGCATTGCGGTGACCTTCGCGGGGGCGTTTGGCTTGCTGGCATTGATCCTTGCCAGTGTTGGAATCTATGGCGTGGTGGCCTACACCACAAAACAGCGCACCCATGAGATTGGCATCCGGATGGCGCTGGGCGCCGGGAAATCCGCGATCTTCCGTGGAGTCCTGCAACAGGGACTGTGGCTCGCTCTGGCGGGCCTGACCACCGGCCTAGCTGCTTCCCTTGTCCTCACCCGTTTTCTGCGCAGCCTGATTGTCGGAGTGGGAGCCAACGACCTGCCGACCCTTTCGACGGCGGCAATCCTGTTGTGCCTGGTGGCGCTGGCGGCCTGCGCCATCCCTGCCCGCCGCGCTGCATCCATTGAGCCTATGCAAGCGCTGCGCACGGAATAACGCGCCGTCAAGGAGAGAAGAACGATGAACTCGCTGCTTCAAGACATTCGCTACGCGTTGCGCCAGTTGCGCAAGTCGCCGGGATTCACGGCTGTGGCTGTAATCACGCTGGCGCTCGGCCTCACCGTCAACGCCACCATCTTTTTCATGATCAATGACCTGTTTCTGCGGCCACTGCCGGCAGCGGATCCAGGAAAGTTGGTAATGCTTACCCAGAAGATACCTCAAGTGCCGGTGCTGCTTCAGGGCTCGTATCCGGACTTTCTGGACTTTCAGCGCTCTGCCGAGGGAGCCAGCCATGATTTTCCAGAGATGGCGAGGGCTTTTTCCGGCATCATGGCCTATATGGAATCGGCAGTCCAGATGAGCCGCCCGGGCGAGGCCGCCGAAAGAACCTATTTGCACGCGGTCAGCGGCAACTACTTTACGGTGCTGGGTGCGCAGCCGATGCTGGGTCGGCTCTTCCTGCCCAATGAGGGCCGGACAGCAGGCGCGGATGCCATTATCGTTCTCACTTACGACACATGGAAGAACCGCTTTGCCGCCGACCCGCATATCATCGGCCAATTGGTGAAGATCAACGGCCTGCCCTTTACCGTGGTTGGCGTCACGCAGCCCAAATTCGTGGGCGCGAGTTGGGGCACGGCGCTGAGCGGATTTGTGCCGATTTCGATGCTGCCGCTGATGAATCCCGGGGGCAACGAAGTCTTCACCAATCGAGGCTACTTATCGGTAACCATGATGGGCCGCTTGCAGCAGGGCGCCAGCCTTGCGCAAGCCCGTGCCGCGACCTCACTTGTGATGGCGCGTCTTCTCAAGGATTATCCTCAATATCACCCGCCGGTCGAAGCCACCGTGGTCCTGCGCGAATCGATGTGCCGGCCTACTCCCTTTGTGGCCAATTTCATGCCGCTGGTTGCCGGCGCGCTGATGATCCTGGCACTGCTGGTGCTGGCGATCACGGTGGCGAATGTGGCCAATCTGCTCTATGCGCGCGCCGCCGACCGCGAGCGGGAGGTGGCGATTCGCGGCGCTCTGGGCGCCACGCGCTGGCGGTTGCTGCGCCAGTTGCTGGCCGAGAGCACGCTGCTGGCGCTCGCCGCCGGAGCCATCGGCGCAATGGCCGCCATCACCGTTACTCAATTGCTCGGCAAGATGATGTCCTTTCCCGGCGACTTTGCGCCCCGGGCCAACACCGGAACCGACTGGCGCTTGTTTGTCTTCACCTTTGTTGCCTCGTTGGCCACGGGCATCCTTACTGGTCTGCTCCCCGCACTGAAGGCGACCCGGCTGGAGATTTTGCCTTTGCTGAAGAACTCGCCTTCCGCCGCTGGAACCCGCCATCGGCTGCGCAGCTTGCTGGTGATTGCCCAGGTGGCATTCTCATGCGTCGTTCTGATCTGCGCCGGGCTGGCCGCGCGCAGCGTGCAAAAGCTCGCGCAGATCAATCTCGGCTTCCGCCCCGACCACATCTTCCTCTCCTCGGTCGATTCTTCACTGCAACGCTACAGCGATGAGCGCAGCCGGCAGTTTCAAGCGCAGTTGCTCGACAAGCTGCGCGCCCTGCCCGGCGTCACCAGCGCCAGCCTCGCCACGCATCTTCCTCTTGATGTGGGAGGCGGTATGCGCGCCGGCGTTTGGCCTGAGGGTCAAACCCCAACCGAGAGCCAGAAGTTCCTGAGCGTTGTTTGTACGTCTGTCGATCATGCCTATCTTCAAACCCTGGGTACGCGCGTCGTTGCAGGCCGCGATTTTACCGCGCACGACGATGAGGCCGCGCCACGCGTAGTCATCATCAATCGAACCCTTGCCCAGCAGTTGTGGCCCAACGGCGATGCTGTCGGCAAACGGCTCAGGCTGCAAGGAGACGTGATGCAGGTTGTCGGCGTGGTCGATGAGATGCGCTACTATGCGATGACCGATACGAATCGCCCGCTGATCTTTTATCCGCTGGCGCAGCACTTTCAGCAAAACGTCACCATCGTTGTGCGCACCGGAATGGACCCGCTCGAAATCACCGCCTCCGTCAAGCAAGCCGTCGCCCAACTCGATCCCGATATGCCGGTCTACAACATTCGCTCCCTCGACCAGCAGATCGTCAGCAGTCCGCTGGGCATGTTTCCGATGCGCATGGGCACCATCATCGCGGGCGGCCAGGGCCTCATTGCACTCTTCCTCGCCACCCTCGGCCTCTACGGATTGATCTCTCACTCCGTCAAGCAGCGCACCCATGAGATCGGCGTTCGCATGGCCCTTGGCGCCACTCGCAGCAAAGTGCTTCGCATTCTCATTAAGCAGGGTTTGCGGCTGGTTCTCATCGGCCTCGGCCTGGGATTGGCTGCTGCCTTCGCGGTAACGCGCGCATTGTCCAGTGTTCTTTACGGTGTCCGGCCCACGGATATGCTTACCTTCGCCGGTGTCTCGCTGCTGCTGGCCGGCGTGGCCATTATCGCCAGCTACATTCCCGCCCGGCGTGCAATGAAGATCAATCCTATCGAAGCCCTACGCTACGAATGACAACAGTATCTTACGGAAGTTGAGGATGACATGATCGAACTCAAAAATGTCGAACGAAGCTACAAAACCGGCCACACCGAGGAATGGGTATTGCGCCGCATCGGACTCACCATCCGCGAAGGCGATTTCGTCACCATTATGGGTCCGTCGGGAGCGGGAAAATCCTCGCTGCTCAACATCCTGGCCATGCTCGACGACGGCTGGAAGGGCGAGTACTGGTTCGGCGAAACCGCGGTTCACACCCTCAACCGCAAGCAGCGCGCCGACCTGGCCCGCGAGCGCATCGGCATGGTCTTTCAGAGCTACCACCTGCTCGACGACCTGACCGTCGCAGAGAACATCGAACTGCCGCTCTCCTACAAAAACCTGCCCTCGAAAGACCGCGCTGCCATGGTCGCCGATATTCTCGACCGCTTTCAGATTGTCGCCAAGAGAGACCTCTTCCCCTCGCAGCTCTCCGGCGGCCAGCAGCAGTTGGTGGGCATTGCGCGCGCGGTGGTGCATGCGCCCGCATTGCTTCTGGCCGACGAGCCAACCGGCAACCTGCACTCCACGCAAGGCCGCGAAATCATGCAGCTCTTTGGCGAGCTCAACCGGCAGGGAACGACCATCGTGCAGGTGACGCACTCCGAAGAAAATTCGCGGTACGGCAAGCGCATCGTCGAACTGCGCGACGGCTGGCTCACCCGCGACGAAACCTTAGAAACAGCAGCAACGAGGGCCAATTGAACCATCATTGTACGCACTCAGCGAGAAAGACACCCATGAACTCCCGCGCTTCCAAATCGGCCGTTTTGCTTCTTCAAGCCATCGCCGCGATTCTGCTCCTGCAAGTGAATCTGGCCTTCGCGGCCGGGCCTCCGCAAACCGCGCCGGCAAATTCGCAAGCGGCACAACCCGCTCCGGAGGCCCCGGCCCCGGCGGCCAGCGGCGCTCGTACGCCGCCTCCCACGCTGGCCGAGCAGAATGAGCAAACGCGTCTGGCGGCCATCGTTCCGCAGAGTTCCTTTCACGTGGACCTTCCGCACTCGCACAATCCGCTCGCGCCCTACAGGCCCAGCGAGGCGCCGCCGCTCGACCTCGCGAATTCTCCGCGCCTTCAGAACCTGATCCGCGACGGCAAGCTGTACGTTTCGCTGCACGATACGATCGCTCTGGCGATCGAAAACAACCTTGATCTCGCCTACTTCCGCTATAACTTCCCCATCGCGCAAACCGACTACGCGCGCACCAGGGCGGGCGGCAGCGTGAATGGCGTCAATACCGCAATCGTGCAGTCGTCCACCCAAGGCGGCTTCTCCGGCGGCAGCTCCGGCTCTGGCAGCGCCGGCTCGGGATCGTCGGCTGCCGGTGCGGGCGGCATCGTCACCTCGACGCTCGGCGCCGGCACCGCCGTCGCTTCCTTCGATCCCTACCTGAACTTCAAAGGCTTCACGGATCACTACGTCGCCCAGCAGGGAAACGCTTTTAGCAATGGCGTCCTCACCTTTAAGCAGAACACCATCGAAGCCTTGGCAAATTACACCCAGAACTTTCCCATGGGAACGGGCTTGGCCGTCAATTACGAAGGGCAGCGGTACGCCAATAACAGTCCCTACGAAGCCATCAATCCTTCGCTCTACTCGAACTTCCAGGTGGTCCTCACGCAGCAGCTCCTCGCCGGCTTCGGCATCTCCGCCAACGAGCGCTTTATGCACATCGCGAGGAAGAATCTCCAGATCACCGATCTGGCCTTCCGCGCGCAGGTGATTGCCACCGTCACGCAGGTCGAGAACATCTACTGGGATTTGGTGAACGCCTATCAGGACGAACAGGTCAAGGAGCGCTCGCTGGCCTTCGCCGAGCGCACGCTTCAAGACGACCGGAAGCAGCTCGAATTGCAGGCCATCCCGGCGATGCTGGTCGACAAGGACGAGTCCGACGTGGCCACCAGCGAAGGCGACCTCACGGTTTCGCGCGCCAATCTGCGTTTGAACGAGCTCCTGCTCAAGAACGCCATCACCAAGACCGACGATGCGGCCATCGACGAGATGCCGGTCATCCCTCTCGATCGCGCCGGACCGCCCGATCCCAACGCTGCCAAAGCGATCGACGCGCTTATCGCCGAAGCGGAAAAGAACCGCCCCGACGTTACTCAGGACCAACTTGCCATGCAGGTGGCAGAGATGAGTCTCAAATCGATCCGCAGCGAGCTCTTGCCCACGTTAAACGTGTATGGCTACTATGCCGGAGCGGGCATTGCGGGGCCGAAGAACCCGAACTGCGACCTGTCCCCTTCTGCTGAGTGCTCTTCCGATCTCCCCACAGGATTCGGAGGCATGTTTCAGAACACCTTTAACTATTCGTCGCCGGATTATCAGTTCGGAATGAATCTCTCGATCAACCTTCGCAATCGCGTCGCCAAGGCCGATCAGTTTCGCGCCGCGCTGGAATTCAGGCAGCGCCAGATCACCTTCGAGGAGCAGAAAAAAAGCATCCGCTTCGATGTGCGCAACTCGCTGTACGCGCTCGAGCAGGCGCAGGCTCGCGTCGATGCCGCCACTAAGGCGCGCAACCTGGCGCAGCATACCTTCGACGTCACCGAACAGGAGCGGCAACTGGGAGCCAAGTCCAGCAGCGATGCGCTGGCCGCCGAGCACGACCTCTCCCTTGCCGAATCTCTCCTTGTCGCCGCGCAGACCGCGTTTGAAAAGGCCAAGGTTGACATCGACCGGGCCACCGGCGAGACACTCGAACAAACCGGAGTTTCCATCGACGATGCGAGAATGGGAGTCGTATCCCGTGCGCCGTAGAACTGGTTGCGTGAACGGCGCCGTGAAAGGGTGGGAAGAAGCTGAAAGATGCATCATGGAGCACGAAGTGTCAGGGCACGACTTTAGTCGTGCCGTAAACGGCGCAAAATGAGGGCGGGCTTTAGCCCCTGAGGGATGCTTCAGGTTGCGTTCGGAGCTTCAACACAGGCGTTACGGCCTGAACGTCCAACGGCGAACCTTTGTTGCTGAACTCGAAAGCGGGAGGCGTACCATCGCCACTAAGCAAGAAAAAATCCGGGTTCTGGTTGCCGACGATCAGCCGCACGTTCTTGAAGCCGTGGAGCTGCTGCTCAAGCCGCAGGGGATCGATATCGATTGCGCGCGCTCGCCGCGGTTGCTTTTGGAGGCGCTGGGGGAGCGCGACTACGATGTCGTGCTCATCGACTTGAATTACACGCGCGACACGACCTCCGGCCAGGAAGGCCTCGATCTGCTCGCCCATATCCAGGAATTCGATGCGCGCCTCCCGGTGATCGTGATGACGGCGTGGGGCAATATCGACCTGGCCGTCGAGAGCATCAAGCGCGGCGCGCGCGATTTTATCCAGAAGCCGTGGGAGAACGAGCGGCTGCTCTCCCTCATCCGCGTGCACGCCGAGCTGCATCAGGCGCTGCGCCGCGCCCGCCAGTTGGAACTCGAAAACCGCCTGCTCCGCGCCGAGGGCATGCCGGACTTTGTCGCATCCGCGCCTTCAATGCAGCCCGTCCTCGAGTTGATCGCGCGGGTCGGCCCCTCTGAAGCCAACGTCCTCATCACCGGCGAACACGGCACGGGCAAGGAGATCGTCGCGCGTCTGCTCCATGCCGCCTCGCCGCGGGCCCGCATGCCGCTGGTCTCGGTCAACGCCGGCGGCATGCCCGAAGGAACTTTCGAAAGCGAGTTCTTCGGCCACGTCAAGGGCGCCTTCACCGATGCGCGCACTGACCGCGTGGGCCGTTTCGAGCTGGCCAACGGTGGCACGCTCTTTCTCGACGAGATTGCTAACGTTCCGATGCGCCAGCAGGCCAAACTGCTGCGCGTGCTGGAGCAAGGCGAATTGGAGCGCGTCGGATCGTCGCAAACGCGGCGCGTCGACGTGCGCCTGCTTTGCGCCACCAACGCGCAATTGCACGAAGAGGCCAAGGCCGGCAACTTCCGCGAAGACCTGCTCTTCCGCATCAACACCGTTGAAATTCACCTGCCGGCGCTGCGCGACCGGCGCGAAGACATTCCGCTCCTCGCCCAGCATTTTCTCTCCCGGCTGCGCACGCGTTATCGCAAACCGGTGAATGGCATTTCGCCGGCCGCCATGCAGCTCATGATGCAGTATGCCTGGCCGGGCAACGTGCGCGAACTGGAACACACCATCGAGCGCGCCTTGCTGCTTTGCATTGGCGAGGAGATTGAGCCGGTCAATCTCTCCATCGGAACCGCGCGCCCGGCGGCACTGTCGCTTGAGAACATGAGCATCGATGAAATGGAGGCCACGCTCATCCGCAAAGTGCTGCGCCGCTGCGACGGCAACATCTCGCAAGCCTCCGAATCCCTGGGGTTGAGCCGCGCCGCGCTCTACCGCCGCATGGAAAAGTATGGCTTATGAATCCAGAGCGCGCCGGCATTCGCGTCAGGCTGTCCGCCGGGCATGGCTTTATTCCCTGCTACTCGCTCTGCCTGCTCTCCTCTTTCTAGGCATCTTTTTCTATCAGCGGCGGCTCGGCCTCGTGCCGGCGCTGCTGGTCGGCCTCTGCCTTCTCATCTACATCGCCTTTGTCGCTTCCGGCCTTGTAGACAGCTTCGTTCGTCCCCTGCAAACGCTCTCCAACGTGGTTGCGTCGCTGCGCGAGGGAGACTACTCCTTTCGCGCGCGCGGTGCCGCATCCGGCGATGCCCTCGGCGAACTTGCCGGCGAAATCAACGCGCTTGCCGATCTCTTGCAAAAGCAGCGCGTGCGATCTCTCGAGGCTACCGCGCTGCTGGCGCGCGTCCTGGAGGTGATGCACGCTCCGCTCTTCGCCTTCGATCGCGAAAACCGCCTGCAACTCGTCAACAATGCAGCTCTCAGACTCCTCGATCGCCCCTCCGCGCGATGCCTCGGTCATTCCGCGAGTGACCTGCGCCTCGACAACCTGCTGGCCGCGCCCGATCAGGCCATTCGTTCCTTCGGCGCTTCGCCGGCGCGCTGGCTGCTGCGCAAGGCCATCTTCCGGCAGGATGGCGCGCCCCACACTCTGCTCGTGCTGGCCGATCTCAGCGTTCCGCTTCAGGAAGAGGAACAGACCGCCTGGAAGCGTCTGATTCGCGTGCTGGGACACGAGCTTTCGAATTCCCTTGCGCCCATCAAGTCCATCGCTGGCAGCCTGCTGGCGCGAGTCGATAACCTCAGCGGCGACGCAGCCGACCTCAACGACTTTCGCCGCGGTCTCGGTGTGGTGGAGAGCCGCGCCGACGCCCTCCATCGCTTCGTCCAGTCCTACCGGCAGTTGGCGCAATTGCCCCCGCCGCGCCTCAAGCCCGTCGTGCTCGCGCCCTTGATGGAACGCGTCACTCTTTTGGAGCAGCGCCTTCCTGTCCAGCTCGATCCTGGCCCACCTGTCACTCTCGATGCCGATCCCGACCAACTGGAGCAGATGCTGATTAATCTGCTGGCCAATGCCGTCGATGCCTCGTTGGCCAACTGCGGTCAACCGGTGCGCGCCAGCTGGGCCTCCGCCGACGCAAGCGTGCAGATTACGATTGAAGACCGCGGCCTGGGCATCGCCAACCCGGAAAATCTATTTGTCCCGTTCTATACCACCAAGTCTGCCGGCAGCGGCATTGGCCTTGTCCTCGCCCAGCAGATTGCCCGCGCGCACGGCGGCGAAATCTCGCTCGTCAATCGCGAAGATGGCGATGGCGCTCGCGCCGTTGTCCGGCTGCCTTTAGCCTCCGCGGTAAAAGAGATAACGCCGAGCATTGCATCGTGACGCGCCGATAGCCGATCGACACAGCCTGCGGTAGAACTCTTGCCGGGCGGCAAGACGTGAAAGAGCACGACTTCACAGCTTGGTGAAAAAGTCAGATGGCGCATTGTTTTGGAACGGTGCACGAGTTTACTCGTGCCGTAACCCGTTCATCGGCCCCGTCGGCGGCGCAAAGACAAGAGGCGCTGCCTGCGCCTTTAAATCGTTTGTTTCCAAAGCACATTTGACATTGGCAACCAGTCTTTCAGTCTCGTGAGCAGACCCCTGAAAATTGACAATTCTTTTCTTGACAACCCCGTAGTAAATTGATTTACTTGTCGCCGTTGTCGTTAAGCAAACGATCCACCTTGCTTGTTTCTCTTCCTCGCCTTGCGTTGAAGCCCAGCGGAGGCAGTCTGCAGTTCGGGTGCCGGTCTTTGCGCGCCTCTTGGATGACATCGCGCCGCAAAGCGCATAGCGCAACGATCCGCACCTATTTCCCTTTTCCTCAAGATGGACGGTCTCCGGTCGACACCGGGGTTGACGCCTGTTGAAATCGTCGGTTTGCCATCGATCGGCATTCGCCAGTCCAGGAATCCACCCAAAAAACGAAAAGGAGGTTTGTATGCGCTCAATGAGGTTCGATTGGTCACGCGTTCAATTTGCAATCCTCACCGCCCTCGTAGCAGTCGCGGCGGGTTGCGTAACCATGGCAGCAAGCGCCCAGACGGTTAGCGGCAATGGAACGGGCACCAACAACGGCTTCTACTACTCGCTGTACAGTAGCGGAGGCTCGGCAACCATGACGCTGGGATCGGCCGGCAATTATGCCATCACCTGGTCTGGTGTCAGCGATGTGGTTGGCGGCAAAGGCTGGAATCCCGGCAGCGCTCAGACGATTGGCTATCATGTCGGCTCCGCCAGCGGCTATAACACCATCTCCATTTATGGATGGTTGACCAGTCCGCTCGTCGAATACTACATCACTGAGTTTGGCTCGCTGTATACGGCGAATGCGACGCAGAAAGGCAGTGTCACCAGCGACGGACACACTTACACAACCTACGAGCATCAGCAGCAAAACCAGCCTTCCATCGAAGGCACTCAAACCTTCGAGCAGTATCTGGATGCCTGGGGCGGGGCATCGATCGGATCGAACGGCGTAGTCACCACCGCCAACCACTTCAACCACTGGAGCAGCCTCGGCATGACGGTGGGGACTTTCAACTATCAGATCCTCGGGACGGAGGCCTATAACGGCGCCAGTGGTTCGGTGAACGCAACCGTATGCGCAACTTCGTGCGGCGGTTCCAGCGGCTCACCCAGCTTTACCTTGTCGCCTTCCGCGTCTTCGGTTTCTGTCACGCAGGGAACCAGCGCCACCGACACTATCTCGGTGGATGACGTGGACGGATTTACCGGCGCGGTAACGCTTTCCGTCTCCGGCCTTCCCAGCGGCGTCACCGGGACCTTTGCCACTAACCCCACCACCGGAACCAGCACTCTCACGCTTGCGGCCAGCAGCTCGGCCGCTACCGGCTCCTCCACAATCACCGTCACTGGAGTCTCCGGCAGCATCAACAAAAGCACGACTTTCACGCTTACCGTCAACTCCTCGGGCGGCGGAAGCGGCGGCGGAGGATGCACCGTCGATTACACGATTTCAAAGTACAACAGCAGCCAGTTCGGAGCCACTGTCGGCATCAAGAACGGCGGCAGCAGCACCCTGAGCGGCTGGTCGCTGACCTGGAGCTTTGCCAACGGACAGACCATCTCGAGCTCCTGGAATGGCGCCGTATCGCAGAGCGGCGCCAACGTTACGGTGAGCGAACAATCCGGCCAGACTTGGGAGAACATCCCCGCTGGCGGAACCTACACCGGATTCGGCTTCAACGGAACCTGGAACGGCGCCACCAACGCCATCCCCACAAACTTCAAACTCAACGGAACGGCCTGCACCATCAACTAGCTCTCGGCCCACTGAAACAACGCGGCGAAACAGGTCGAAGGATCTGTTTCGCCGCGTTTTTCGGTTCACGGATTTGTTGTTTATCTCCGGCAGCGCACCTTCCACTTCAAACGCCTACTCCACCGTCACGCTCTTGGCCAGATTCCGCGGCTGATCCAC
>Ga0187852_1001062_pt1 | contig 27310 bp, 16 predicted proteins | sample June2016WEW_6_40_FD_134511 | JGI IMG/M metagenome (GOLD analysis project Ga0187852, IMG submission 134511) | Peatland microbial communities from SPRUCE experiment site at the Marcell Experimental Forest, Minnesota, USA - June2016WEW_6_40 | ecosystem: Environmental > Terrestrial > Soil > Wetlands...
GAAGGAGGACAACTGGGCGTCGGAAAGGCCGTCAAAAGCGCTGTTGACGGATCGGGCAGACCGGTTGACACACCGACCGCGGGTCAGCTGCCCAGCCTGGTTTCTTACTGTCTGAATCGCAGTCACTGTTACAGCTTCAGCTTGCCCACGCCCCCGGGGAAGAATGAAGCCCATCCGCATGGCCGTCCGCGACCGTTCCTGAATCGACCGCGCGGGCTACGTTTGGCAGCCGGGACGGATTTTGCCAGGTTCAAATCCTTGACAAACCCGTGAGTCGAAAAGGCGCGCGAGGCGTCGTGTTGACGCTTACAACTCAGCCTGATATTCTCCGCAGCTTGGGAGTGCGGCGGCTTGCGGCGGCTTTTCTTCGTCGAAAACCTTCTGGCTCGAACGCCTCGAGCAAGCGCCAGACGCAAAAAGCGTGAGCGAGCCGCCGCATCCCGAACGAGGAGATTCGGAATGCAACGCCGGAGGTTCCTTAAGTCAGCCCTGGCTTCGTGGGGAACAGGGGTCTTGAAGGTCGAAGGTTCAGCCTCTGCCGCTCCAACGAGCGGAACGCCTGGCACGAAGATTCCGTTGGCCACGCCGGAGCGGGGCGAGAGCATTTCCATCCGGGGTTATCTCACCCGTGAAGCGGAGCGAATCACACATCAAGCCTTAGCCGATTACCCTGACTCGTCCGCGTGGCGCCGTCTTGTGGGGGAGCGACGCCGGCAGTTCATGGAAATGGTGGGTCTTGATGAACTGGCGCCCTACGCGCAGCGACCACCACTCAATGTGAAGGTAACAGGAGTTGTGGAGCGCGCGAAGTATCGCATTGAGAAGTTATATTACGAAAGTTTTCCCAAGCTCTTTGTGACGGGAAATCTATATATCCCCAACTCATTGAGTTCTCCTGCCCCGGGTGTTCTTTACCTATGCGGCCACGCGGAAAAACAAAAATTCCATTACCAGGGTGAGGCGCGACGCCTGGCGGAGTTGGGCTTCGTCTCCCTTCTCATCGAGACGCTCGAAGGAGAGGAAATGCAGGGCGACCACCACGGACCCTATGAAAAGGGCTCGTTCCACAGAGGGATGGAGACTCTGCGGCTTCTTCGAGGTCGGGAATGCGACCTCAACACCAGCGCCGGTGGTGGTGGGACTCCGTTCCCCCCGCGATAAGTTTTCCAGGGAAGATTACCGTGGAGGAACAACAGAGAGGTTTTTGGGGCCCATCCACGCCGAGTGGGCCAAGGTTGCCGTCGAGTTGCGTGGGACCGGCGAAAGCGTGTGGGGTGAAACCCTGGCGTGGCACCTCCGGCGCGCTTCGGTCTGGACAGGAAGGACCTTGGCGAGTATGTGGGTTTATGACACGCTGCGCGCGCTGGCTTGCGTGCGCCAACTTGAGCAAGTCGATGGCCGGCGAGTGGCTCTGGCCGCGCGGGGCGAGATGGCAGCCGTGGCTTTGTATGCCGCCATGCTGGACGGTCAGGTGGAAACGCTGCTCGTGGAAGATCCCCCAGCCACCCAAAATGCGGCGAGCCAACCCGACGGGGAGGACAATGCCTTGGAAATGCTCGGTTGCCTGCGCGTTACTGATCTGCCGCAGGTGGCGGGATTGTTATACCCCGCGGAACTGGTGTTCATTGGGGAGTGCCCCTCGACTTATGATTGGGCGGAAGAGCTGTATCGAAAATTGGGAGCGGAAAACCGATTTCGACGTGTAAGCAACGTGGGAGACTGGCGGCCCAACCATTGAGCGCTGCAAATAGGACTGACAGATCCCCCTCACCCGATCTGCACCGGCTGAAAAGGGCTCCGGGTCGGTCCACCCTCCCAGAAGGTGTGAAAAAAACGCGCTGTCATGCTGAGCGAAGCGAAGCATCTGCATTTGTCACCTTGAAGACAAACAACTGCAGATTCCTCGCTCCGCTCGGAATGACAGGGGTTAGTGGTTTTTTCGCACCTTCTCACCCAAGGGGGCGGGGGTATAAATAGTTCATGCTTCGCCTTGCCCCAATCCGTGGCTGCGCGAGAGCCATCGTTCTCGTGTTGCTCTGCTGTTGGCTCTCCGGATCTTCCCTTCCAGGGAAGCAAGCCGAGAAGCCAACAAACCAGGCACTCCAATTCGAAGATGCCGGCGAGAGGGCACTGGCTCAAGGGAACTACCCCGTCGCCGCAGAGAAATTCCGCTCGGCTCTGAAGCTCAACCCAGGATCAGTGGAAGCTCATGCGGGTCTCGGCATCGCGCTCCGAGAAAGCGGCAATCTCGGGGAAGCAATAGTGGAACTTCAGAAGGCGATAGAGCTCGATCCGAAGGGATGGAAGCCGCGCTACTTGCTAGCCCAGGCTTTTATCCTACGGCAAGACTTCAAAGACGCAATCAGCGAACTGCGGCAGGTTTTGCAGGTCAATCCGGGGTATGCGGACGCGGTGTACAACCTGGCGATGGCAGAGCGGCATGTAGGGGACCGGAGCTCAGCGACGCGGGACTTTCGAAAACTGGTCAGCCTTCAGCCACACGATCCGGGCGCCCATTTTCAGCTAGGCAAGCTGCTACGCGAGGAAGGGGACGGCTGGGGCGCCCTTTCCGAGTTCCAGACGGCATCGGCGGGGGAACCGCGGAACCTGGAAATCCGGAATGAGCTGGCATTGACATGGGTCGACCTCCAACACTACGACGATGCCTTTGCGGAGTTTCAATCGATCCTGCGCATCGACCCGGACTACATGCTTGCTCACTACGGGATGGGTCTGGTCCGCGAGCTTACGGATGAAGGCGACTTCGGAGTCTCGGAATTCAGGGAGGCGATACGTCTCAAACCAGACTTTGCCGACGCGCACTTTCATCTGGCGAAGGCCCTCGTCGAGCAACGGCATTTTTCGGAGGCCCTGGTTGCCCTCGAAGGCGGGGCGCGACTCGATCCCGACAGTCCGGCACTTCATTACGTCAGGGGTTTCTATTTCAAAGATCAGGGCGATCCGGAAAAAGCGCTCGCGGAATTCAAGAGAGCCGTGCAACTCGCACCGCAACTCCCTGACGCTCATTACGAGATCGGTCTGATCTTGCGTCAAAAAGGAGAGCTCCGGAGCGCCGCAGGCGAATTCCGCAAGGCGATCGAGTTGAGCCCGACGGATGGACCTTCTCTCCTCAACCTCGCCCAAATCCTGAGGCTGCTAGGCAAAACAGAAGAGTCGCAAGAGGTGATGCGAAAGTTCGGAGAGCTTCGCAAAAACCGCGAAGCTCTGAAGCAAGCGCAAGCCTACAACGGCACGGGCATTCGGCTGGCTGAACGTGGTGACCTTAACGGCAGCATCGGTTATTTCCAAGCAGCGTTGGAATTGCAGCCGGATGATTCGGAACTCCATCGCAATTTGGCCCTGGCACTTTTCCGAACGGGTGAATTTGTGGGGGCGAGGAACGAATACGAAGCGGCCATCCGCCTCAATCCACGCGATGGGCAGGCCCACTGCGGCTTAGGCGAGGTGCTGGTACGGCAAAACCATCTGGCAGACGCCATCCAAGAGGTCGAAAAAGGCGTGCAATTGAACCCTCGCTACGCCGAGGCCTACCGGCTATTGAGCCGGCTGTATCAGCAGGCCAATGATCCTGCCAAAGCCGCAGCCGCACTGGCACGCGCCAAATCGCTAGCGACGGAAGCGGGGCAGTAAGCAGGTGGGCTGGTAGAAGTTGTGATCTGCTTTTTTGAATTCTCCTCGCGCTCCGCTTAGCTTCTCAGATTTCCCATTTGACTTGTTCATCCGTCTTTGCGCTAAGAGGTGGAGCCCCGTCTGGCGAATGGCCCTCTGCTTACTGGCCTTCCGCGCATACCGACTGGAGCGACGGCAGAGTATCACCGTCGCGGAAAGTTTGGGGAAAATGACTCAGCCGGCGCTGCAAGTTATACCACCGCTGAATTTCAGCATCAAACCTCACCAGCATCGTTCCAAGACGGTACGGTGTATAAGCGTCCGTCCATGCCTCTCGATAACCCTCTCGCAGGTCTGAGAGAGCGTCCACCAGGTCGCCAAGATGGCTGTGATCGTGGTTCGACATTTCACCGCTCAGGTAGAACTGGACGTCCGCCTGTTTCGGATTCGAGCCCAATTGCTGCCAGAAATCAGACAGCCCCACGGCGTAGAGGCCCTTCATTCCAGAGTAGTCCAACATCCGTGCTTCCAGGAGCAAGTCCTCCAGGGTGACCCTGTCCCCGCCTTGTTCCAAAGCCTGCGAAAAGTGCTCCTGTGCGTCTTCTGCCGCCAAGCGCGCTTGATGAAGATCTTCCCGGTGATCCAGCAGAGCGTTCAAATGCTCGGCCGCCATGGGGTCCTCCCAGAGCCGGCGCAATGTCTCGTTGTCCCCGATCGCATGGGACAACTGGGTCTGTGCCTGCGTGATGGCGTCCAAGCCGGCGGCAACCTCGGTGGCGACTGGAGGGTAGTACATGATCTGGGCGTAGTCTGAGAAGAACCGGGCGCGATTCATCGGGTCGCGTTGCCAGGCCGCTGCCGCACCGTACGCGATTCCGGGGAAGGCAGGGCGCATCAGCACCATGATATCGTCCGTCCAAAGCGTATTGATCACGCCGAGTATCCCATGCGGCCGGCCGGCGGCAAGAAAGCTATCAGTGTTGGCGAACGAGACATCGAAATCGGGAGCGATATGGTTCCAGATGCTAACCCCCGTAGCGATGATTTTCGGTATGGAGAGTGAGGCGAAAGGAGCCCAATAGGGCTCATAAACCGTGGCGTCGTAGCCCCAGGGGACCAGAATGGTCCCCGAGGGAATCTTCGGGATCATTTCCGGGTACTTCGAAAACATATCACTCCAAAGCAACACGGTCTTGCCCCGGCGGCGAACGAGGTCGGAAACGGTTTGGAATTGTTCGAAGTACAACTGCGCGAGAGAGGCTTCTTTTGCGATGGCGGCGTTGCGCGTCTCCCAAGTCTCATCAAGTCCGATATGGAAAAATGGGCTTGGGAAAAGGGCTGCCAGTTGCCCAATCCAATCTGCGAGCGTGGTCGGCACCCGAGGATTGCGAGGGTTGAACTCGCTCCCATAAGGAATCGCACTTAGATCTTTGTAGCGCTCGATTCGAAACAAGTCGTGCAGATGGCCGTAAAGCTCGACGCAGGGGACCACATCGATGTGACGTTCACGCGCATAGGTAATGATGCGCTTGATTTCTTCCTGCGAGAACCGGGCGTTGTAGTCGAGAAGCGAGTATCCCACCAGCTCGATGCTCGTCTCGGAATAAAAGTAATACTGGTTGCCTTTCCAGCGGGCCAAAAAATCCATCTGTCGCTTGACTTCATCTTCAGTGGGCAGAGGCCCATGGCTCATGTCGATCATAATGCCTCGATAGGGCAGAGAAGGCCAGTCATGGATCTCGACTTCCGGGATGATTGCCCCCGCGCCTCGCCCCTCGACCAGTTCGAGGAGCGTTTGCACGCCGTAGAACAGTCCTGCAGATGAGCGGGCGCGAATTTCGGCTCCGCTTGCCCTCACATTCAGCGTGTACGCCTCGCGAGATTGCGGCCCCACACTTTCACCCGGCACTGGAAGAGGGTCGAGCCCGCCTGTGCGGTGCAACGTGATGCCGTGTGGGTGCGGCTCGCCAACCTGAACCGCGACGGAGGTTCCGGCAATGTTCGAGAGCGCTTTGGCAAGCTGCTCTGCCGCGAAGCGATCCTCGACGCTGGCCGGCTCCGGCAAATAAACCGGCAGCCCGCGGACGGCTAACCTCGCCGCTCCGTAATGGATCTCCTGAGGCTGAGGCAGCAATGCAGTGTGGCCAGCGAGCCGGCCGGTGGAAAGGAGCACGATTCCGATCAGAAAAACCTTGCGCATAGGAGATTTACCTCCTGGAGAATAAGCTAAGCTACCTCGGGAATGACTGCCCTTCCGCTCACGGCGGGGCGCCACAGTGTCCTCGAGGGCCACCCATGTATACTATCTCCGTCACTCAGGAGTAATCGAACGGGGTCTGGCAGTCGTTGCCGAACCTGAAGGTGTTCAAGATCAAACCCGAACCCGCGGGAAAGAACGCGAGAGCGTGAGGGCAATTCGGATCAGGCTCCTGCGCGCCGGGAACAGCAATGGTCATAGCTCGGGCTTGGCTTTGAACTGCAGCTTGAAGGGTGGAACTGCGAACGGGAACGCAGCAAGGTCCAGGCCAACGTGTGCAGTCCCTTTACTCCCGAATTGATGCGCGCCGATATCGTACTTCTCGGTTTTCGACAGGTGCGGCCGAGCCCCATTCCAGAAATCCACTTGATTCTCATCGAGGAGCATGCCCTGACCTCTCGCGCCGGAGTTGCCTTGAATTTTGTACCCCTCTGGGTTGTGCGCCTCGGGGTCAATAAAATCGGGATCCCCTGTTTTGGCCTGTGCGTCTCCGGCGTAAGGGATTTCCCATAGATTGTTCAGGAAGTGAAGGTCGTTCACATCCAATCCGGCATCGACGCCCACTGCACCCGAGTTCCGCCAGAATATATTGTTGCGGAACCAGATATTGCTGTACTCGTTTTGCGGGGGACGGTTCTCGAGGCCGACCACGCGGCTGCCCCTGTTAAATGCCACCGTGTTGTTATCAAAATACACATCCCGAGTGTTCGAAGTAATGAGCAGTGTGGTTTTGCCGTAGACCGACTTGTCAGTGCCAGAGGGGTCAAAGAGCGCCCAATCGTTGTGTACGATGATGTTGTTGCGGATGGAAATGAAGTCACTCAAGTACCGGTTGCTGCTCTCTTCTCCGGAGAGCCACACGGCTACGTTGTTCGCTTCGAGATAATTGTTATCGAAGATGCTCATACTGGCGTTGTCAATCCATATGGCGGCAATGCCGCTTCCGCGTATCACATTATAACGGGCAGAGGAGTGGACGGCCCAATCCTCGTACAGGATGCCGTCTCCGGAATTGTTGTCAATCTGGCAGTTCTCGATCACCAGGAATTCCACCGCTCCGTTGGCAGTGAACCCGTACCCTTCAGTGCCCGCGACGTTCCATCCCGCGTCATGGAGATAACAATTCCGAACTTCGACATACCGATTTTCATCCTCCGGATTCCAATGGCCTGGGACGTCCTGGCCCGAGCCGTTGAGGTGGACGCCGTAAGTTCCGGAATAGGCCATTTCACAGTTCGTGATACTCAGGTAGTGCGAACTCACCACCTCCACTCCCACCTCGCACGCGTAAAAACGGCAGTTGCGCATGATGTCGTGTTGCTTTCGCTCGATGCGTATTCCGGACCCTGTGGGGCGGTTGGAGGTCATGCGAAACTCAATGCCGTCAATCGTGTTATAGGATCCCAACAGCAGAATGTCTCCGCTGCCATCGTTCGTGAATATGACCTTGCCCTTTCCATCCGAGCGGAGAATTATGGGCAAATCCTGAGCGCCATCCGCCGCCTTCACCCGGAAGCAGGGGTATGTCCCGGCGGCAAAAACCACCGTGTCCCCCGGCGCGGCGAGGGAGAGCGCCCTTGCGACGGTCTTCACCGGTCGATCGGCTGTCCCGGTATTCGAGTCTGCGGCATTGTTGCCGGCGCCCGCATACCAGGTTGTTGACGCCGCCGGCGCTGCAAGCAGCGCACAAACAGCCGCCCCCAAGAAAACCGCCCTTTTCGTAACTGACATTACGCTCCTTCCGGTTAATGGGTAGCGCGAACCGCAAAGTCGGCGGTCCGCGCTACCCGTCCTGATTTTGGCGCGACCCTGATGTTAAGCCCCTCCCGATCATTTTTCTTCGTCAGCCCACCATAGCCTCATCCCGATGTCAGGATTCATCCTACGGGACTAACCCTCGGGAAGGGGCGGATGATGGAACGGGTCTAAATAAATATTCCGCGCAAGCTCTCGGCCATCCGGGGCGTACAATGACAACGCGACCCGATAAACAAGCTCCTTCTGGACCGGGAAGGAAAGGCTGCCCACGCGGGCGTGCGAGTCCGGCCCCAATTGGACGAGCGCATTTCCCCTTGTTACTTCGCCTCCGCTTTCCGTCGTTACCACCCACTCGGCCTCGCAGTCTCCAAGATCCGCCAGGGTGTCGTTAGCGGCGTGGACGGCAAGGGGCGCGTCTTTATACTCCATAAAGATTCCGATCGGGTTGTTGCTTTCGTTTAGCGCTCTTAGCCCTCCGCCCAATCCTTCCACCTTGGGGCGGCCCCAGTAGTCATACACACCGTAGAAACTCTGCGGGCAGAAGTCGATCCACATGAAAAGGAAGTACCCGGCGTTGGGATTGTATTTTTGCATCCGGTAATGCTCGATATAGTATTTGATGAGCCGGTACTGGTAATCATGAAGTTCGGCAACTCGGGGCAACACGTCCTTGAGACGCTCGGCGATCTGCGGAACCAGCCGCGCGCTTTCCGGCCCGGGCGGCGCATCGACTCCGAACTCCGTCGCCAGTTTTTCCGTTGAACCGAAAATATCCGTGTAGTGTCCTTGCCCCAGCGAACCGCGATAGTCGTGGGCGTCGCCGCTTTCCAGATCATTTTTGTAGTCTGAGTTCCTGATCGTCGGCCGGGCGGGATCCAGTCGATGCACTTCCGCGACAAGCTGCGGACCAGGACGCGTCATGGCCTGAAACTTCTGTTGAGCCTCGTTGATGTTGCCACAGCGGCCGCAACCTGAACGAACCTCTCCGTGTCCTCCGTGACTTCAAGACTTCAACACAGAGAGCACTGAGGACCTCAGTGCTCTCTGTGTTGAAGTCTTCTTCGTGGCCACAGAGAACACGGAGAAAAACCGGCGCCGCGGCTGGGCGATGCTTTCTTCTGTCCCAATCTTCGGGCCGACACTCCTTAGAAAATGAGTCTCAGTCCAACCTGCACCAGGCGCGGCACACCTCCGTAAGTGATTTTGCCGGAATAGGTGTCGACAGGACCGTTATCACGGGCATCGAAAATCCCGGTGTCAGGATCTCCAAGGTTATAGTGGTTAAGCAGGTTGAAGAAATCGGCTTTGAACTCGAGTTTGGTAGCCTCACCCACGGGAATTCGGAAGCTCTTCATGGCGCTGAGATCCCAATCGCCGAAGCCCGGGCCGAACATGGAGTAAGGCGAAGCGTTGCCGTAGTGCCAGGGTTGGGGAGGAGCGAAAGCCGCAATGTTGAACCACGTAACGCCCGCCACGGTGTCATGCCCTGATTGCCGCCCGGCGTAAAGCGGTGCGCCCGCCACGCGGTCTGGCCGGGAGGCGCTCCATCCGACCAGGGTGCCAGGATTCTCGAATGTGGGCGTCAACGCGTCGCCGCTGTGATATAGGGTGACACCCGAAACTCGCCACCCGCCCAGCACGCCATCCACAATTTTGTTCGAGTTCCCAAGCCACTTTTTGCCATGGCCCACGGGGAACTCGTAGACATAGTAGACCAGGAATTTGTGACGGTACTGGAATTCTTCGTTGCTGTATTCCGCACGCAGATTCCAGGGATCCTGCGGCGGCACATTACCCAACTCGGCATCCGCATTGATATTGGTCAAGTTGCGAGACCAGCCGTACTCGGCTCGCAGCATCAGCCCGCTCGAAAAGCGCTTCTGGGCTTCCAGTTGAAGTTGATTGAACGAACTGGTTCCCGGGAAGTTAAACCAGTAGACAGCGCTCCAGGGCTGGTAGGGAAGCTGATCCTGGGTGGGCACGTTCGGTTGTTGAACGTTCGGGCGGTCGATATTGTCGAATTGAGAAAGCAAGTGGTGGCCCTGGTCGCCCAGGTAGCTGGCGCGAAGGGACCAGTTTTCTCCCACCTGGCGCTCGAGCGTCAGGTTCCACTGCTGCGAGACGGGGTTCACTTCATTTCGATCCATGACCGAAATGGAGGGATTCGCCGCCTCACCCTGCACCAGGTTGGCGGGGTAGGGATTGGCAAAAGTGATGTCCGGAAGATAGGCGCTGCTCGGTGTACCGGGCAGTTGAGTGTTGAAGGCAGCCGTTCGTTCCCACGGCAGGTTGCTCTGACTTTGTAACGGCCCGGACCATCCGGCGTTGAAGGCATAGTAAATCCCCCAGCCGCCTCGAATCACCGTCTTGTTATCGCCGCCCGGACGGTAGGCGAAGCCGATGCGCGGCCCCCAGTTGTGAAAGTCGTTCTTGAAATAGTTGAGCGGTGCTCCAATCTGCTGCGTAGTCACAAAAGGATAGACGGCAAAGGCGCCGGGATCCGAATTGGGTGGAATCGTTACCGTGTCGGAGTTTTCTGCAATCACCACCTTATTGGTGGCAGGGTCCCAAAAGGTTGCGTTGTGGTCCCGGAACGTCCACGGCCTCTGATACATGTATCGCAGCCCGTAGCTGACGGTGAGGCGAGGGGAGGCTTTGAACGTGTCCTGCGCGTAAAAGTCCCACTCGCGGTCGTACATGTTTTGGCTGACCGGGGCTGCGTAGCTCGAGTAATCCGCAATCCCAAGCATGAAATCGGCGTAGCCGTTTCCGACCGACTGGCCGTAATTGCTTCCCGGAATGTTCCATCCGCGGTTACCTGTCCACTGTCCTGAGGAGCTGAAACTTCCCAAGGGAGCGTTGCAGTTGAAGAAGCAGAAGTCATTCTCCTTGTAGCCGCTCTCCTCGAAACCGACCTTTATGGTGTGCCGCCCGCGCACCATGGTGAGGTTATCAACCCAATCGGCCGTGCCCTGCAAGCCGTGGGCATTGCCCACGTCACCCAGTGTGCCCCCGAGGTTCGTTCCTCCATAACCACTTATGGTCATCGCCGGCAGGCCGCGATCGGAATTCGCCGGCATTTGCGGGAAAAGGCTCCAAGGCTCGAAACCCAGGTCTTGCCCGAAGGAGCGGATTGCTGTGCCCACCCATCCGAGCCGAAACTCGTTGATCGTGCCGGGGCCGAAGGTATGCGTCTCCGTTCCACTTCCGTTGTACCAGTTGTATCCGTGGTCGGACCAACTACCGTAAGTCGCACAGCAGGCGTAGCCATAGAACCATGGCGCGCCTTTTGAGGCTGTGGCGAAAAGTACGATCGAGTCCCTGCTCCCGAGCTGTCCATCCAAACGGATCTGGGCGTTGTTGGTTCCAAAGCGGAGCGGAAGAGCGCCGTCCCAATCGTACATGGCGTAGGGCGATCCAGGCAGAAAAGGCGACCCCTGAGTCGGCGTAAGATTGACATTAGGCACGGGCATGTAACCGGAAAGCACGGTGGCTTGCGACGCAATCATCGACTTGGGAATCTGGTTGTTCAGAAACGGCTGCCCGGTGAAGGGATTGTACAACTGCTGGCCGTTGGTCGGATCGGTGCAAAGGCCCTGGGCCCAGGCGTCGCACAGGTTCGAGAAATCCCCTTGGCGCATGGCCAGGGTGGGGAAATTGTATTGCAATGGCTGCGGGTGAATCTCCCGAATGCCATCGTAGTTGACGAAGAAGAACAGTTTATCCTTCAGGATGGGCCCGCCCACGTTGGCGCCGAATTGATTGCGAATGAAGGGATTGCCAACCTGGTTGTATTTATTGAGATCGAAGCTGTTGGCGCTGATCGTTTTGTTTTCGTTGTACTCGTAGACGTTCCCGTGAAACTTGTTGGTGCCCTGCTTTGTCACCATGGTAATCGCGGTTTGGGAGCGATACTCCGCGCCGTTCATGGAGCTGTCGACCTTGAATTCCTGCAAGGTTCCGATGGCGGGTAGATTGGCCTGGGCTATCATTTCGGACGTGCCGATGTAGGTGACGTTTCCTCCCCCGCCTTGGCCCGGGTTGTTGGTGCTGATTCCGTTCACGGTCCAGTTGCTCATGCCGACGTATGCCGCCCCGCCAATGTCCGGATTGGAGTTTCCATTGGTGATGCCTTGCGACATCCCGGGGACCAGATTCATCAACCCGTCAGTCGACGTAGTCTGAAAGGGCAGGTCTGCCAGCTCGCGGGTTTGAAGCGTGCCACCCACTGTAGGTGAGTCTGTCTGCACAAGCTGAGCGCGCCCCGCGACCTCTAATGTCTGAACCACTGCCCCGACCTGCAACACCACATCCTGCCGGGCCGTCTGGGAGGAGAGGAGCTGAACGGCCGTAGCTTCGAAGGTTTTGAAGCCCTCTTTGACGGCGATCACCGTGTACGTTCCCGCCAGCAGGTCAGGCACCGTAAATGTTCCGGAAGTGTCCGTGGTGGTTCGGTATTCGATCCCCGTACCCTCGTTCTTGACTGTGATCCGAGTGCCGGGCACCGCCGCGCCGGTCGCATCGGTGACATTTCCGACAATCGAACCTCTGATTTCCTGACCGTACAGCCCAACTGGTGCGGCCAGACATATCGAAAAAAACACCGAAATCCACATACCCTTCATGACCATCACTTCACCTCCGGAGTACTTCGAAGCTATGCCTCGAGCGAACTGCCCGAGCGCCACTTGCACAGGTTCCTCGAACTTTGAACGAGGTCATACGGCACGCGATATTCGCCGAAAAACAACGACACCGAAAGCTCACGCGGGCGTCACAATACCCGGTCCCCCAACCTACATCATCGCACGATAGGCAGGGACCATCTGAATGTCAAGCGTGGCAAGCCAGGTATCGCCCGACGAGTCCAACAGGTTAGAAAAATTGTAGGCGGCGCGCAGAAATGCAATATCTGATTTGTGTTTCCTCCTCCTTGTTAAGGGGGGCCCAGGAGTGGTTTGCCGCACGTACCCACCGCTCTCACCTCCCCTCCTTTGAAGGAGGAGGCTGCAATTCTGGTTCGTTTTATGAGGAGCTTAGAATATCAGCGGGTGCATCATGCACCGCGGCGGCTTCCGCACTTGAACGTTTCCCAATGCTGCCCAAGCGTGAGGAAACTTGCTCTGCTGTTTGCTTTACCAAGCTTGCCAAGTCCGCGATACGTTCATCAGGGATCTGAGCTACAGTTCCTGCCACGCTAATCGCGGCGACAATCGAGAAGTTGGGATCAAAAACGGGTGCTCCAACGCAACGGTCTCCGATTTCGTCTTCCTCATCGTCCACGGAATACCCCAATGACTTTACTTGGGCGAGTTCGCGCTTTAAGGCCATGAGGGAGGTAATCGTATTTTCGTTGCGCCTCGGAAAGCCTTTGAGTTTTGCGATCATCTCGAGTGCTTCATCGCTTATGTAGGCGACCAACGCCTTGCCGACGGCGGTGCTGTGAACGTCCAGTCGGCGGCCAACAAAAGAAGTCTGCCGCCCAGTTCCAGGCGCCTCCACTTTTTCGATGATCATTGCCTCAGTGCCATCGAGGACGGCCATATGGGCAATGAGCACGGTTTGTTGCATGAGCGAACGCAAGAACGGTTTGGCTGCCTCCCGCAGGTTTAGGTTCTCGATGGCATGACGGCTTAGGTTAATTAGCTTCAATCCAAAAAAGTATCTGCCATTCTGCCGATTCTTTTGCAAAAATCCCCGCCGTTCAAGGGTATCTACAATCAAATAGGTAGAACTCTTGGGAAGACCCAGCCTGCGGCTTATTTCTGAACTTGAGAAACCAGACTTGGACTTAGCGAGAAACTCGAGCACCGTGAGCGCACGCTCAATCGCCGGAACTGGACAGCTCTTTCGATCCAACATCGGATTCATCGCAATTTCAAAGACTCAAAAGCCCTCGGACCCGGTTCAATAGTAGCACAAATCTCGAAGTGCAGGGTTAGCATGACCGGTGCTTTTGGGTACCTCTCCCCTAATGTGCCAAGCTCGATAGCGGGGGCCTTAACCGCCGTGCCGCAATTCGTCCAAGGCCTTTTGGGCCGGGAGGAACTTAGGGTCAATCTCCAGCGCTTTTTTGAACTCGCGAGCGGCTTCATTCCTCTTGTTCATTTTGCTCAGCACCAAGCCGAGATCGTAATGGACCTGCGGTAAATTTGAATCAAGCTTGATGGCGGCGTCGAACTGGGCGCGTGCTTCCGTGAGATTCCCTGCTTGGAGATAAACTGTTCCAAGCGCATTATGGGCACTAGCATTGTTCGGCTCAATTTCCAGGGCGGCGCGGAGCTGTCGCGTAGCCTCCGCCCAGTTTCTCTCTTCGGAGGCAATCCATCCCAGGTTGTAATGTGCTGCGAAATCCCGTGGGAAGACAGTCAACAGATGGTTATATTGCTCGCGGGCGCGAGCCGAATCCCCTTTTTCCAGCCAGATTTTCCCCAGCATCTCCTCGGAGGGTTGGGTGAGCTGCTCGACAGACTCTCCTCGAGGCAGGCCGATTGTGAGGGTCGCTTCGAGCTCGCGTACGGAATCGTCAAGCTGATGAAGCTGGAAGTATTGGAGCCCCAGGTTGTAATGGGCAAGGAGGTTGGCGGGGTCGCGCTCCAGGACCTTGCGGAAATCTTCGGCCGCCTCCTGGGTGCGGTTCAGCTTCTGTTCGAACAGTGCCAATAGATTCCGCGTGTCGATCAGGTCGGGGTCCCTGGCCAGAACCTCTTTGAGCAACCCCGTCGATTGCGCCAATTTCCCTGCGAACGACAGCGTTACTGCCTCCTCGGTCTTCAGATAATCATCAAGCCTTGCCTTTGGGTCAGGCCCCGAATCGACGCCGGCAGCATGTCCGGTGGTGCCGGCCACGTAGCCAAGAGATCTGAGGGCGCGGGCGACATCCGGACTGACCGCGCTGGGTTCGGCCCGGTTGGTGGTGGCAAACCGTGAGCGCAGACGCTGCAGTCGCTCACGGTAGGCGAGAGCGAGGGAGTTCGTTCGCGAATAGACGTTGCTCCGTTCACCAGGATCGCTGGCCAAATCGTATAATTCCGGGTTGGGCGCGTCGATGTATTTGTATTCCCCCACTCGCAAACTGCGCAAAGCCGCGCAGCCGTAATGGTAATGCGCATACAGACTTTCGCTGTAAACCTCGCGAGGCGATGGCGGCATATTCCCATCGAGCATTTCCAAAAGACTCCGGCCTTGGAATTGAGGCGGCACCGGAACGCCCAGGAACTGCAGGATCGTCGGCGCAACATCCATTAAGGCTGTCGGAATCTCGATGCGGGAGGGCAAGTGGCCGGCGCCACGCGGCCAATGAATGATCAGCGGTACTCGAACCGTGCTTTCGTAAATGAAGTAGCCGTGCGTTCGCTCGCCGTGGTCGCCCAGACTTTCGCCGTGGTCGGAGAGGAAGATGACAAGACTGTTATCCACCAGACCCTTGGCGGCGAGAAACTTCCAGAACTCCCCGAGCGTCGCATCAACATAGCTCAGCACGCCATCATATTCATGGTCGCGGAATCGAGCGCGCATCTCCGGGGTGAGACCGTAAGGTTTGTGGAGGTCGTACAGGTGCAGGAAAAGGAAAAAGGGATGGTCTGAGTTGTGCTCCAACCAGTGGCGCGCAGCCTGTGACACCTCCCCGGCCGGACGCTTAAGCTCGAGCTGGTCGATGTCTTGCCGGCTGCTCAAATCGAAAGGGCTATCGTAGTAATCGAAACCCTGGTTCAATCCGAACCTGTGGTCAAGCGGGAAACCCCCGATGAACGCCGCCGTTCGGTATCCTCGAGATCTCAGAAGGCCCGCCAGTGTTACCGCTCCCCGAGCCAGAACATCCCCGTTGTCTTCCACGCCATCCGCAAAAGGGTAGGTCGAGGTGAACAAAGAAGCGTGCGAAGGCAATGTCAGCGGGACTTGAGAGTTGACCTTAAGAAACTGGGTGGCCCCCTCCGCCATCGCGTCGATGTGCGGCGTGGGCAGCGCACGATAACCGTAGCAGCCGAGATGGTCGGCGCGCAGGGTGTCAACAGAAATGAGGATGACTGAGGCGAGACGGGGCCCTTCGGCAAAAGCAGCACTGGGCGCGAAACATAATAGAATTGTGACAACCAGGCAGACAGACGCTGCGCACGGCAATCTCGGCCGCCCCTCGAGGTGTAAAGCATGCCAAGCCTCGCCGGCAGGCACCGCAAGCCCACGAGGGTTTGATAATTTCATCTTGACCGACCCTCACATCAAGGGCTAGCCCGATTCAATCAGTCAACCGCCCTTGAGTTATCTTCAACCCCCTCGCACTGAATTTCAAGCTCAGCGTGTTCTGACTCAGGTGGCAACTTGCGGGTGGCGCTCCTCAATCCGTCGATAACCGCCCCGACGTAGGGGGGCGGCTTGCCGTCCCCGCATTTCTGCTGGCCCCGACGAGGGTAGGGCAAGCCCCAAGCTTGTCCAAATTGCGATCGGAAACTGCGGAGATCCTTCGCTTTGCTCAGGATGACAGGTGGCTGATTTTTTCACAGCTTCGGAGGCGTTCCGCAAGTCAGGGCGGCAAAGCCGTTTTCCGGGCAGCTAATTTGGACAGCCCTACCCCTACACCGCTCGGGTCCAGCCGGATGGGGCGTAGCAGTCATGGCCGTGCTCCCCTTTCATCCTTGTCCGTCGTTATCGACGGATTGGGGCCGCTACACTTCCCTTGACGTGTGCAAAGAGAAGTAGTAACGTCCCCGGGGCTAGGAGGAGAGAATGCGTCTGGCACAGAAACTAGTCATTGTCCTTTGTAGTGGCTTTGTCGCACTTGCTTTTGCAGGGTATTTTTGCGGGAAAGGTACGGTGACTGCTGCGGCCGCTCCCGGCGTGAGAAGCAGCCTCACGCCTACCCCTCCGCTGGGCTGGAACAGCTACGATGCTTACTCCGGAGACGTAACGGAGGCAGAGGTCAAAGCCAACGCTGACTACATGGCCGCACATCTGCACAAATACGGCTGGGAATACATCGTGATGGACGCCGACTGGTATTTCCCTCATCCTAAAACCGACGAGACCCAGGAAAAATGGGAAATAACAATGGATGGCTACTGTCGCTTGTTGCCAGCACCCAACCGCTTTCCTTCCTCCGCCGGAGGCCATGGTCTCAAGCCGCTGGCTGACTATATCCACAGCAAAGGACTGAAATTCGGCGTTCACATAATGCGGGGCATCCCCAGGGCCGCAGTTAGGAAGAACCTCCCTATTTTCGGCACTACGGCGCACGCCCAAGACATTGCCAACCAAAGGAACACTTGTGAATGGTCAACCTTGATGTACGGTGTGGATACATCCAAGCTGGCTGGGCAGGCTTATTACGACTCGCTAGTGGCGCTTCTGGCCAAGTGGGGAATTGATTTCATCAAGGCGGATGATATGAGTATGGGTAGGAACCCTCAGGGAGAGACTTATCACGCGCCTGAGATCGAAGCGCTCAGCAAGGCCATCGACAAGTGCGGTCGGCCGATCGTTTTAAGCCTCTCCCCAGGACCCGCTCCACTCAATCATATCGATCATCTTAGAAGGTATTCGAACCTTTGGCGCATTTCGAATGACATGTGGGACAATTGGAGAGACCTAAGCGAGCACTTCAAGCTCTGCCGGGAATGGATTCCCTACATTGGTCCCGGTCAATGGCCGGACGCCGGTATGCTTCCGTTCGGACGCCTGTGCATTCGTGATTTCCGAGATGCTGAGCGGCAATCGCGTCTCACTCATGACGAGCAGACTACGTTGATGACTCTCTGGTGCATTTTCCGTTCCCCGCTGATGATGGGGGGCGACCTTCCCGCCCTGGACTCCTTCACCCAGTCCCTGCTCACCAATCAGGAGGTCCTGAACGTTGACCAGAACAGCTCGGGTAATCGTGAATTGTTTGCGAGGGGCGATCAGATTGCCTGGACTGCGGATGTTCCGGGCTCACGCGAGAGATATCTGGCGGTCTTTAACCTCAGTGATGGCTCTCCTGCCGCCGTCGAGGTTCAATGGAAAGAGTTAGGCCTGAACGGGAACTGCGCGGTGAGAGATTTGTGGCGGAAAACGGATGTCGGAATGTACCGGGATAGGTTCGCTCCGAAAGTGAGTCCGCACGGTGCGGGATTGTACATAATCAGGCCTGTTAGCTGAATCTCGGAGTGCGGAAGGGAACCCGCAGAGCTGCCGTCAGGTTCGCCATCACCTCCACACAAGGAGAGTGGGACCCAACTCGGGGCACGGCGAGGCCATCAATTATTGCTTGAAACCTTGAGGACGATGTTCGGAGGGCTTGGAAGGTCGATCCGTTGCTGAACCGCACAATTTCCGCACAATCCGAAATCGCTTCTCGTAGGCAATTGAAAGCCCACGAGTAATCTGGTGGAGGCGGGGGGAGTCGGAAAATTCGGGCTTATTGAAAACACGTAACTTATTGAAAATTAACGGCGCACGACCCGCCCGAATCTCGCAATTCGCGCCCAACTGGAACGCAACTGGAACACACTTTAATCGCCGAACATCGACCGTCTCAGCTCAGGGGGGCACTTATCTCGAGCACGTTCCAAGCCATCAAGCAACTGCTTCCGTCCGGCATCGCATCGGAACGCCACCGATGATAGATCGCGGCGCGCCTCCTCTGACATCTCTCCCTCGCGTTCACACAGGATTTTATATAGCGCTCTGATCTGGCCGCTCCAGCTCGGAGAAATGATCTTTCAAAAACTTCATGCCGCCGCCAATGTCGTCATCGAAATCGCTCATCCGCTTCACAAGAGCTAGGCGCCCCGAATAATCCTCTCCGTGGCGTCGCAGAAAATGTTGATTTCCTCCACAGTGTTGTAGACGTTCGGCGTAATCCGGATGCCCGAGAGCTGCCTGATCTCGATTGGAGTTGAGAGAATCCGATGCCGTTTCCAGAGCTCCTCCACTATTGCCGAGGGCTTTTTGCCTTCCACCGAGAACGTTCCCAGCCCGCAACTCTGCTTGGGATCCGAACTGGTGTAGATCGTTACGCCCGGCAGTCTGCCGAGGCGTTTCGTCCACAGGCTTTTCAGGTAACGCAGGCGGGCTTCCTTGCGCTCGGGGCCAATCGATTCATGGAAGGTTAGCGCCTCAGAAATGGCATTGTAGTTGGCGGCGGGTCTCGTCCCAACCTCCTCGAACTTGCGAATGTTCTCCTTCATGTCTTCCGGCGCAGCCATTAGCGGCCAGAGTTTACCAATTTTCGACTTACGGACGTAAAGGAATCCGGTGCCGTGCGGGGCGAGCAGCCACTTGTGAAGACTGGTGCCGTAGTAATCGCAATCCAGATCCGCGTGACGGAACGGGATGTGCGCGTATGCGTGCGCGCCGTCCACGATGGTCTCGATGCCCCGGCTGCGTGCGAGTTGGCAAATCCGTCCTACTGGCAGGATCTGGCCAGTGAAACAAATCACGTGGCACAGCAGGATCACGCGCGTTCGAGGCGTAATCGCTCGCTCGAAGCGATCATAAATCTCGTCCATCGAGCTCACGGGCGCGGGAAACGAGAGCATTTTCAGCACCATGTCGCGCTGGCGCCATTCGCGCTGGCGCCACGTCGTGATCATCCGCGGGTAGTCCTGATCGGTGGTCAGCACCTCGTCGCCGGGCTTCAGGTCGAGGCCGAGCTGGCAGATTTCGAGGGCCTCAGAGGCGTTTCGCGTGACCGCGATCTCCTCGGAATCGCAGCCGAAGCTCACGGCCAGGCGCTGCCGGACCGATTCGATCTCGGGGCCCAGCACGCTCTCCATTGTATACACTGGAGCCAGGTTGCTGAACTCCAGATAACGGCGCATCGCGTCCTGGACGATTCGAGGTGAGGGGCAGACGCCGCCGTTGTTCAAGTTTATGATGTTGCGGTCTACCGTGAAAGCGAGCTGGATTTCTCGCCAGAAATCCTCGTCACGAGCGAGTTCTTCGGGTGACCGTGAATCGCCGGGCTCGGCCGCCCGAGCTCGTTCGATGGAATCCGAGCGAAGGCTAGCCAATCCCACGGCAACCGCCAAGAAATCTCTTCTTTCCATACCCACCCTCCGCCATCTGATCAGCCCGATGCACCGGGCCAAAGCATTCAACTGCGAACTCGTGCCGAAATCGGAGCCCGGGCTCGCGCGAACCACCACCGGATGGCATTCCGGGGAATCGCTAGCACCCATCCGGCAAGCCATGAGAATATCATCAGCGGTTACGGGGACCAAGAACTCCGCCAATCGGCGAATCGGCAACTATTCCACATCCGAGCTGGCCGACCCACTCGAATGAGCTTCACGGTTAGCGCGACTTTCCTACTTTCGGACGGCGCAGCAGGACTGCCGGAGAGGCGCGGTTTGACATCCCGCTCCGTCTTTCGATACATTACTCGTGGCTTGGGGGCTCCCCCGGATGTGGGAACACCCCGGAAAGCACGTTATGCGTTCGCACGGTTGGCCCAGCACGGCGTCACGGTTAGCCTTGCTCGGTCTAACGATTTTCGCCTACCCGGTCAGGGCCAGCGACTCGCCGGCGGAAGACGCTTTTCGTCGTGGCATCAGCGCTTTGGCAGCACAGGACTTCCAGACCGCCATGAGAGAATGTGCGACCGCCGTGCGACTGGAGCCGGGGCGCAGCGCGTTCCAGTGTGGGTATGCATTCGCGCTGCGATTCGGAGGCAAGCTCGGCGAGGCCCGCGACACCGTGCAAAGATGTCTCAAATTGGACCCCTCGGCGCGCGGCGCAAACTACCTGGCCGGTGAGATCGAGTTAGAGATAAACAAACCAGCTGCAGCCATGCCCTACTTGGAAAGGGCCCGTAAACAAGAGCCGAACAGTCTGGAAGTCCTCAGCACCTTGGGACTGGCGCTGACCGCCGTCGGCCGGTCGGACGAGGCTATGGTGCAGTTCCACAATGCCACGCGTCTTAAGCCTCAATTTCCGGAGGATTACTATCACCTCGGCATCGCCTTTCTGAATTCCGGCAGTCCGCAAAACGCCGAGAAGGCGTTTCGCCGGCTGCTTGAATTGGTGCCGGGCCACGAGGAAGCTCAGCTCCAACTGGCCAACTGCTTGCTTATCGAAGGGCGCGCTAATCTCGGCAACTCCATCAACCCGGTAAAGCTGCGCGAAGCTGCAGATGCGTATCGCGTGGCGGTCAAGTCGAACCCGGAAAGTCCGGAACTGCACTTCAACTATGCGACGACACTCGGGCTGCTTAGAGACCGCGAAGCGGCAGTCCCAGAATACGCCGAGGTAATTCGCTTACAGCCCAATTTCCCGCTGGCTGAGTTCAATCTGGGCGTGACGTACTATCAACTGAAGGACTGGGAGAATGCTCGAAAGCACCTTAGCAAGGCACTAGCGCTGGACCCAAATGACTTTCCGACGCACTACTATTTCGGCTCCGTTCTCCTGAAGACCGGCGATCCCGAAGCCGCAAAAGCGCAATTAATCATCGCGAGTCGCCTTCGCCCAGACCATTCTGGCGTTCATTACCAACTCGCTGCGGTGTACCGTGCACTCGGGGACACGGAGCGGGCAAAGGAGGAATACGGCATCGTCAGCGAGCGATCGCGGATCGATGCGCTCGAGCGGTCGGCGATGTTCGTCACGGCAACGAGCGACAACGAAAGCGCGTTCGAAGCGCTCAAGCAAGTATATGAGGCCCGCGGCGATGTCGGATCAGGTCGGAATCTCGCCCTTGCCCTTCTGAGAAAAGGCGATACGGCCGAAGCCAGGAGACTACTGGAACATTTGCTGGCCATGTCGCCCCGCGACGCGGTCACTCGCAATCTCCTTGGCGTGCTGGAGGCGAAAGCGGGCAACCTGTCGGCAGCACAGCGACATTTCGAGGCTGCCGCCAGACTCGATCCTTCTTACGGCGACGGGCTGTTCAACGCTGGTTTAGGCGCAGCGCGGCTGGGCCGGAAAGATGATGCAATCCGGTACCTGGTCGCGGCTCTGGCGGTTTCCGATACGCCGCAGGTCCGGATGGCCATCGCAGCAGTGTACGCTGACGCCGGTCGGATGGACGAGTCACGGGAGCAGTTCGAGGCAGCCGAGAAACTCCAGGGTCAGCCAACGCCGATGCATTGATCAGTGATTGAGCTGCAAACGCTTCGCCCGTCCGGGGGCCACCAGAAGGCAAGTCACGGTTACAGGTGTTAGAGTAACTTGACGTGCTCACGCGTGCGGCATAATGTACCAGCACATTGAAAGTGCAAGCGCGTGTGTAGCGCCACGACTGCTCACTTTTCCGGAGGCATTTCACTGGGGAAGAAGCACTACCCAGGACATGCTTCGATGTAGTTCTTCTGCGCTGGGTCTTGGGCAACAAAAACAAAGGAGGTGCGAAGGTGTCCAGTTACAACGCGGTGCGCATCGTGAAGCTAATCGTGCCGGTCATCGGCCTGTGTCTGCTGGGCCTAGTGGCCACTGGCAATGCCTACGGCCAAGCGGCAAATTCAGGAAGCATGCTTGGATTTGTCTCCGATCCGTCTGGGGCGGTTGTGCCGGGGTCCACGGTCACCATAACCGAGGTGAGCAGGGGTGTGGTCTTTAGCGGTCTGACAGACGTTACGGGCTTTTATAGGTTACTCGCGGTCCCTCCCGGCACATACGACTTTAAGCTTGAAAAGGGCGGGTTCAAAACCTACTTGAGGGGCAATATCTTGGTCGACGTCGACCGTGCGGTCCGGGTCGATGCCCAACTTGAAGTAGGTCAGAACGTTGAGCAGGTTCAGGTGACCGGGGCCTCGCCGGTGCTTCAGACTGAACAAGCAGATGTGAGTGGCGTCGTCGGAAGCCAATTTATTCAGGACATGCCCATAATAGGCCGCAATTTCGCGTACTTAGACCTGCTCATGCCGGGGGCCGTCGGCTACCTCGCCCCTGAGTACCACCCTAATCCCGAGAACCCTGAGGAGGCGTATACCTATTATTCAAACGGCGTGCATAACGGGGCTGCCGGCGTAACGGTTGACGGCGTCGATGACCACGAGCAAGTCTTGGGACAGACGGTCCTCAACCCGGACTTGGACGAAATAGCCGAGGTCAAGATCACAACGGCGGATTTCAGCGCGGAATACGGACGTGTGGGGAGCTCCCTGACGCAGATCGAAACCAAGAGCGGGACGAACTCTTTACATGGCTCTGCATACGAGTTTGATCGAAACAACGCCGCGAACGCTCGCAACCCGTTCACAGAACCGACCACGGCTGCGCCATTCAAATGGAATCAATTCGGTTTCACGGTAGGCGGTCCTATCAAGAAGGATAAGACCTTCTTCTTCGGCGGTTACCAGGGGAAGATTCAGCGCGATGGGACGCCAGAGCGCACCACCGTGCCTCTGGAAGCATGGCGTGGCGGCGACTTCAGTAACTACCGCGACCAAAGTGGTAACCTCATCCCCATCTATGATCCGACGAGCGGCGACATAAACGGCGAAGGGCGGGTTCAGTTCCAAGGCAACGTCATACCGTCGTCGAAGTTTAGCAGTCAAGGGCAGGCGCTGTTGGCTCTTTTGCCGCCTCCGACTTTCCCAAATACGTACGTTAATAACTACATAGCTCCAGGCAGAGAGGTATTTAACACCTACCAACCCAACGTGCGAATCGACCACTACTTCAACCAGAGTACCCGTCTCTTCGCTCACTACGACTATTTCAGTGACAATATCACATCGCCATCACTGTATGGTAACGGAGGGGGTGGGCCGGTGGGAGGCGGCACCGGGGAAGTCGCCTATGGTCGCAATCAAAATATTTCGGCGAATTTCACTCACACGTTTCGATCCAATCTTCTCCTATATGCCCGGTTCGGTTTTAACCGGTACCGTATCTTTGATGGCACCCCCGCGGCGCCGGCCATAATCTCTGGGGTGGGCATACCTGGCGCGAATCCCGCCGGGCTCCCGAGTGTATCCGTCGGCTCCACTCTGTCGGCCCAATCGTTCAATATGGGCTCGAGCGCCGGTCTTGACGAGCAGGAGCAATACGACGGCGGAGAGGCGGACATGACTTGGATTAAGGGGAGGCATACCATTAAATACGGCGTTGACATGCGGCGGTGGAATAACTTGCGCGATTACCCCGGTAACATGAGGGGTTCGTTCAGCTTCCCCCAACAGATTACGGGTTCTGCGGCCGTTGCTGAGTCCGGTAGTGGCGTCGCGTCCCTGCTCCTGGGGGATGCAAATGGTTTCTCCAGTACCTTTGCCCTGGTGGGTAGCGGTGTTGGGTGGGAGCACGAGAACCAAGGGGCGGTGTTCGTCCAGGACCAGTGGAAGGTTACGCCGAAGCTAACCCTGAGCTATGGCTTGAGATACGAGATAATGGAGCCTTATACTACGGAGCGAGAGAAAGGCGCAGGCTTCAATTTCACAACGGGCGACATCATTATCACGGGTCTTGGCAATATCTCTTCCAGTGCCAATGTCAAGACTCCTCGCAACGACTATGGTCCGCGGCTTGGCTTGGCATACCTGGTGACGCCGAAGACAGTGATTAGGGCCGGTCTCGGCCGGAGCTTCTGGCTGAATTTTTACGACGACGTTATTACCGGCCAATGGCCCGCATATGGCGGCTACTCGGTAGCATCTCTCACGCCCTATCAGACGGTCCTGACCCTCGGCCAGGGATTTCCGGCACCCGTCAAGCCCGTGATACCGTCGAACGGCGTGATGCCACTGCCGCAAGGCTTTGGTTTCACCGCGCAACCGCCTAACAGAAAGGATTCCACCGAGGATTCCGCTAACTTCATGGTTCAGCGCCAACTGACTCCAACGTTATCGTTCAATGTGGGCTACGTGGGCACTTTTGCTCGTCACACGTACTGGAATTGGCCCTGGAATCCCGCGACCCCCGGACCCGGCCCTCAGAGCGAGAACCGGCCTAAGTGCGCCACGTTGGGGATTTGTTGGGGCGGGATTACCGTGCGCGACAGTAATGGCAGTTCCAATTACAACTCTTTTCAAGCGCAAGTTATCAAACGGGTGGGCCACGGCTTGACCTTTACGGCGAACTACACCTGGTCGAAATCCATCGACTTCGGGTGGTTCGACAATGACGCTGATTACGCCTCGGATGCAAACAACTGGCGCGTTGACAGAGGTCCGTCGGCCCGCGACCGTACTAATACACTCACTCTTGGCCACGTGTACGAGCTTCCGTTTGGTGCGAACCAGCGCTTTTTGTCTAGTGCTTCGGGCGTGGTCAACGGCATCGTAGGAGGCTGGAAATTCTCCGGCATGACGAATCTGATAAGCGGGCCGCCTTTCGACGTGCAGACTCTAAGTACTGCCTCGGTGAACTCAAGCGACTGGCATTACCTCCGGCCCGACATTATCGGCGATCCCCACGTATCAAACCCGAATCGAAATCTCTGGTATAACCCCGCGGCCTTCGCTCAGCCGGGACCGTACCGGGAGGGCACATTTGGCCGCAACGTTCTACGTGCGCCTGGCTACGCTTCTGCCAGTTGGGCGTTGTACAAGGACTTCCGTCTGACCGAAAAAGCGAAGTTGCAATTCCGGGCGGAGGCTTATAACCTCTTTAACAGGACGAACCTTGGCCCCCCTGACGGGACCTTTCAAGATCCCACTGCAGGTGTGATAACCAGCATACAGGACATAATGCGCGAAATGCAGTTCGGTTTGCGGTTAGACTTTTGACGTTCGCAGTATCCTCGCGGACTTGAAAGTCCGAACCAGGGGCAGAGGGGTACCTCATTCAAGAGGGATCTCTCTCCCCCCTAACTCGCAAATCCCACAGCGACCGTGAACAGGTTCGCCATCCGAAATCGCCAGCCTTACTTCCTTAATCCTTCCGACGGATCCATTGGAGAGCAGGGCTGCAGCCACCAATAAGCAAGTATTGGGGACTTGCGGGGGTGCAAAAGCGTATGCAAGACATGAGGTGCTCCGCCATGGGACGCTTTTGGAGTTCAAAATGAACATTCCGGCTTAGGGCCGTGAATCGAGGATATGCACCGATGAAGAAATTCTTTCTAATTCTCTCGCTGGCACTTTTTGTTTTGGTAGACAATCCTGCGCTTTTCGCGGCGGGCAACGTCTGGACGATTGAGTCCGGCCCCATCGACCCTACGCACTACTTTGGTGACACGGTCGCAAACGGAATGCTGGGCCTGATTTCATCACCGCATCCGTTTCAGACCGGCGGTGTGCTGATGCAGGGGGTTTTCGATCGCCGTCCGGGGGACGTCGACGTTATCCTGCAAACCTTCAACGTGGCGCACATGTCGCTTGCGATCGATGGCGTCGACGTCACGCAAGCGCAACAAGTTACCCGGATGCTCCAGACCCTGGACATGCGGCACGCGACGCTGACCACCACATTTGATTACCAGGGAAAAGCCTCAGTGCGCTACACCTGGTATGCGCTGCGGCAGTTGCCACATACTGTGCTGGTCGATGTGACGGTCACCGCCCAAAGGCCGATTGACATCAAGGCGGCGGTCGCGCCCGATGCGCCTCCCGGTTCCACGCATGTCGAGTATATCGACCGCGACTTCCAGGACGCGGGAACACCTCCCGTTCCACTGCCGATGGTTGCCGCCACGGCGCGGAGTCCATCAGGGCGGCTAATCCTCGCTGCTTCGCATGCGATTCTATTTGACCACAATTCCGAGAATTCCCAGGTCAGGCATGAGGTGGGTGAACAAGGCGCACACGCCATTACCTTCACGAAACATCTGGAAGCGGGTGTGACGTATCATTTCGCGGCAATCGGTTCGACGATCACTTCTGCACAGGACGAGAACCCGCGCAACGAAGCCGACCGTCTCACGCTGCGAGCGGCGCTGGCGGGCCACGACAGCTTGATCGCGCAGCATAATCGCGCCTGGGACGATCTGTGGAGCAGCGACATCGTCATCGAAGGCGATGATGAAATGGAGCGCGATGTCCACGCGATGCTCTACCACCTCTATGCGTTCACGCGAGCGGACGGGGCAGTGTCTTTGTCTCCGATGGGATTGAGCGGCACCGGCTACAATGGCCACGTTTTCTGGGACACCGAGACCTGGATGTTTCCGGTCTTGCTGGCCATGCACCCGGAAATTGCCGCGTCGTTGCTGGAATATCGTTACGAACGCTTGGGCGCTGCCCGCCAAAACGCAATCGTGAATGGTTATCGCGGCGCGATGTTCCCATGGGAAAGTTCGGCCAGCGGCAATGAAGACACCCCCATGTGTTGCCTCACCGGTGTCATGGAGCACCATGTCACCGCCGATGTGGGTATCGCCGCCTGGCAGTATTACCAGGTCACGCATGATAAGACGTGGCTGGAGCAGCGCGGATGGCCGATCCTCCAGGGGACAGCCGATTTTTGGGCCAGCCGAGTCGAGCGAAACGGCTCTGGGCATTACGACATTGGCGGTATTGTCGGCGCCGCCGAAGGCGAGAAAAACATCAGCAACGAGGCGTACACCAACGCTGCCGCGCGATTAAACTTGGAAGCCGCGCTGGCCGCTGCCAAAGTGCTCGGGATAGTGCCCAATCCGGACTGGGCTAACGTGCGCAACAACATTCCGATCCTGCGCTTTCCGAATGGCATCGTACGAGCAAATTCAGCTTACGACGATGCCAATGTGGTTGTGCCGGAGGTTGTGTTCCTGGCCTATCCGCTGCATGTCCTCACCGACCCGGAGGAGATCAAGCGGCATATGGCCCTATC
>Ga0187852_1001075_pt1 | contig 27129 bp, 19 predicted proteins | sample June2016WEW_6_40_FD_134511 | JGI IMG/M metagenome (GOLD analysis project Ga0187852, IMG submission 134511) | Peatland microbial communities from SPRUCE experiment site at the Marcell Experimental Forest, Minnesota, USA - June2016WEW_6_40 | ecosystem: Environmental > Terrestrial > Soil > Wetlands...
ACAAGTTCGTCTGTGTGTCTTGTGGCTTCAGCGAGCACGCGGACGTCAACGCGGCTCGCAATGTCCTAAGGGCCGGGCTGGCCCAAGGCGGGAGCGGGGGTCACCTCGTGAACGCCGAGCCGGTAATTCGCTAGCTCGCGTTCTGCGCGGGTTATTGTTCGGCGAGCTCTTAGCGCTCCCTAGCTCTGGCATGACGAGGTGATCGATATCTGCGAACCTCAAGAGCCCACCGAAGCTCTGCAGGAAAGTGAGGCCCGCCTTCAGGCGCTTCTTTCTTCCCTCGACGACCTCGTGTTCGAGCTGGACGAGGACGGCACCTACCTCGGGATCTGGACCGCCAACGACGCTTTGCTGGTGGCGCCTCGCAACCAGCTGCTCGGCCGCACCCATGCTGAGGTGATCGGCAAGGAGATGGGGCTCAGGTTGAAAGAGATCACCAGGAGCGTCCTCGATACGGGGCGTCCCCAGATCTGGGACTACTGCCTCGAGGTCCCCGCAGGCCTGCGGTGGTTTCAGGGCAGGGTCGCTCCGATCGCCGGGCCGGAGGGTTCGCCGAGGAGGATCTGCCTCCTCGTTCGCGACATCACGGCACAAAAACAGGCCGAAGCGGAGATATCGAGGCTGCTGTCTCGCGAGCAACTGCTGAGCAGGTTGTCCGAATCAGTGCCGGTCGGTCTGTTCGAGGTCGATATGGCCGGTCACGTCGCGTTCACCAACGACCGCGTGCAGTCGATAGTGGGCGACTTGTCGGCCAACACTGTGGAGGCTCTGATGTCATCCGTCGTCGCCGCAGACAGGCCGGTGTTCGAGGCGGCGCTCGCCGATGTGCTCGCCGGCCAACCGGTAGACGGCGTGGAGATTCGGTTCCACGTCTCAGCTCCGGGCAGGCGGGTCGTCCCCGGTGCGGAGCGGGTCTGTGATCTCAGCCTGCGCGCGCTCACCGACGCGGCCGGCGTCGTGGCCGGTGCAGCCGGATGTCTGAGCGATGTGACCGACAGTGTTCAGCTTCGCCGCGAGCTCGAGATAAGAGCATCGGTCGACAAGCTCACGTCGTGTTTGAACCGAGACGCCTCGCTCGAGCTCCTCGAACGCACGACCGCTGGACCGTTGGCGCCCGGTGAGGGAAACGCCCTCATCTACATCGACCTCGACAATTTCAAATCCGTGAACGACCGGTTCGGTCACGCAGCTGGCGACCGTCTCCTGGCTGAGACCGCCGAGCGCCTTCGCGAGGCGGCGCGCAAAGGCGACGCCGTGGGTCGCGTCGGCGGTGACGAGTTCATCGTGATCTGCCCACGTGTGCCGAGCTCGGCGCAGGCCATCAAGGTCGCCGAGCGCGTCGCGGCGGCGACCACGGCCGTGATCGATGTCGGGACGGCGCTAGTAGAGCTGCGGACAAGCGTCGGCGTTGCGTGGACCGCAGAGGCGCTCGACGCCGACGCCTTCCTGGCCCAGGCCGACTCTGCGATGTACCAGTCGAAAAGGACGTCTCGCAACGGCGTGACCCTGTTCGCCACGACCGGTTGCGGCGTGGCCTCGACCCTTCCCGACCGGGCCTAGCCGCGCGGACGCTACGAGTCGGTCCTGCTCCGGGCCAGGAGCCGACGCCCCTGTGGTCGTGTCGCCAAGAACGTCGCCCCAATAGCGGCGGCCAGCACCAGGTAGGGCACCGTGTCACCCGTTGCCTGGGCAATCGCTCCGCTCGAAGCCGCCGCGACCGCCTGGCCGCCGGCCCAGGCGAGATTGGACAGGCCGAAACCAAGACCTTGGTGAAGCTTCAGCCGGTCCGAACCGTCGCTGATCATCGCCGAGGCGGGCACGAACAAGGTGCCGTAGGAGGGCAGCCCCACGACGATGAGAGCCACGAGGACTCCGGCGGGACGCAGCAGCGGAAGGAGAACGCTGACTGCGATGGCCACGAGCAGCGACAGCTTGACTGGCACCAGCCTCCCCCGTTTGTCGGCGAGCCGGCCCACCAAGGGCGCTAGTACCGCTTCCAGCGCGGCCGCGCCGAGAAACGCCCCCGCGATGACAGCGGCGCTGGCGCCGAGAGCGCTGAGGCGCAGCGGGGTGAGGACGTCGATGACGCCGAACGCGAGCCCGGCGAGGCAGGTCAGCCACATCCCGCCGGAAACGCCCAGGTCGCCAAGGGCACGCACGGCACTGCGGAGGCTCTGGGACTCACCACCGAGCGGCGTGCCCACACGGAGGCTCGCCACCGCCAGGCAGAGCCCGGCGAATGTCGCGGCCGCGAACGCCGGCGCGGTCCCGACCCCGCTCGCAACGGCGCCGATGACAGGACCCAACAGCGCTCCTGCGACCGCTGCTCCAAGTGCCACTCCGAGTGCTCTGCCACGCCTGTCGGCGGGCGTGCCGGCAGCAAGCCAGGCCAGCCCGCCGGACCAGGTGCAGGCGCCTCCCAGGCCCTGGGCGAGGCGTGCCGAGTCGAGCACCACGATCGAGGTCCCAAAGCCGAACACGAGCGTGGCCCCGCTCATCAGGCACAGCCCGAGAACCACAGCCCGGCGGACGCCGAGCCGGCTCGCGACGACGCCACTGGGAAGAGCGCCGGCCAAGGTGCCCAAGGGATACGCCGCCACGAGGATCCCTGCGGCGGCCTTGGACAGCCCGAGGCTATGCACATAGTGCGGCAACAGTGGCGTCAGGGCCGTGAAGAAGACAGTGTCCACGAGCACGAGAACGCTCACGAACACCAAGAGGGCGCGGACATTCACCTTCGAGGGACCATCGCCCTCCTGGTTGTCGCCCACCGGCCCCAGTATTGCCGGGCCGATGAGCAGCATCGGGCTTGCCCTGCATCGGGCTTGCCCTGCATCGGGCTTGCCCTGCATCGGGCTTGCCCTGTATCGGGACGAGCGGTGGCCGCTACTCCAGTGTCGGGGCTGGCGTCGGAATGCCCGTGGGCCCGAGCGAGCTGGCAGACCTACCGGCGCCCGGATCTGCCTCGGTTGAAGCCCGTGCCAAGACCGAGTCCATTTCCGTCAGCTTGCCTGGCCACCAGTTCCAACGACCTAGCAACGACACCGTCGAGGGGACGAGCAGGCTCCGCACGAGAAACGTATCCATCAAGATCCCCAGCGCCAGGCCGAGACCGATGTCGCGAATCTGGCTACCTCCCGGTTGGCCGCCCGCGGTGATCGCGAGCACGAGGAACGTCCCCGCCAGGACGAGCCCCGCCGAGGTGATAGTCGGGCCCGACGCGCCGACCGCGGTCACGACGGCGTCGCGAAGCCGGCGTTCGTGCGCCTCCTCCCGGATGCGAGTCATGACGAGGATGTTGTAGTCCTCGCCGAGGGCTAAGAGGAAGATGAACATCAGGAAAGGTAAGAGGAACGTGAGCCCGCCGCTGTGTGCCAGCTCGATGAACACGATCGATGAGAGGCCGAGCGCCGCCAGGTAGGACAGCATCACGCTCGCGATGAGATAGAGCGGAGCAATCAGGCTCCGCAGGACGAGCGCCAACAAAAGCCCGATGGCAATGATCGCGATCGGGACGATGTGGAACAGGTCGCTGTCGGAGATCGAGCTCACGTCATAGAGTGCCGGGGCTTCGCCGGCGACCCCGCTCGCGGTCGCGCCGATATTGCGCTGCACCGTTGTGAGAGCAGCACGGATGGCCGGCATCGCGTTCAATGCCGCCGTCGAGCTGGCATCGCCGGCTGTGAGACCGGTCTCGAACTGGATTGTGTCCCCGTCAGGGCTCACGAAACGCGCCGTCGCGCGGTAGAGGTCGTACAAGGCCGTCGGCACGTTCGCGCCGGGCGAACCTGCAGCCGGCAGTGGCGGGAGGAGTTTGGGGTCTCCGAGCGCCGTGTGCAAACTCACATAGGTCGCTGGGGGGATCGGCGTGCCGGTGGGATCGAGCGGACCCGGCAAGGTGGTGAAAAGACCGGTCGCCCGTAGCTCCTTCGATGCGGTCACGACGGCACCGGGGTCCTTCCACACGGGAGTCGCGAGCCTCAAGATGAGGTTGGTCGGGTTCGAGCTCGCCTGCGGGAAGTACTTGGCGAGGGCCGCATTGCCGCTGGCCGCGTCGCTGCCGCTCGGGGCGCTTGTAGCTCCGCCGAACCCCGCCGGCGTGTAGAACAGCGCCCCGAAGGCGAGCGCCCCGAAGGCGAGGACGCCGATCGCGAGCGTGTGTACCGGACGCTGGATCACGCGCTGGGCGACCTTGCCCCACCAGCTCTCGTTCGCGTCCCCCGGTGCGATCTTCGCCGGCCAGAACACGGCGCGCCCGAGGATGGCGAGCAGCGCGGGCAAAAGCGTCACCCCGGCGACGAGCATCACGGCGATCCCGACCGCCAGCGGCACGCCGAGGTCGTGGTAGATCCCGAAGCTCGCGAACAGCAAGGTCAAAAGTGCGAGGACCACCGTGCCCGCCGACGCGCTGATCGACTCACCCACCCGTGCGACCGCGCGGGCCACCGCATCATGCGGCGACAGGCCTGAGCGGAGGCCTTCTCGGACCCTGAACACGAGAAAGAGCCCGTAATCGGTCCCAGCGCCGAGGATCAAGACGATGAGGAGCAGCTGGGTGATCTGGGAGATCTTGAGCCCGTTGGCGCCGAGCTCGCCTATGAGCGAGCCCGACAGCTGCAGGACGATCGCCGCCGGCAGCAAGGTGACAAAGGGCGCGAGGATCGAACGGAAGACGAACAGCAGCAGCACGATGATGAACAGGATCGAAAGCAACTGGGTGCGGTTGCCTGTCACGCTCGATTGCTTCTGCTCCGCGACGTTCGTGGCGACGACACCTGCCACGTGGAAGCCCAGTCCGGGGGGTGCTCCAACCCTGTCGAATGCGGCCGTCAGCCCGTTGACGACGTCCTCGGACGGGCCAGGGCTGAACCCGGCGATGTTCGCCTCGGCGACGAGCTGCACGGCGTGCCCGTCCGGCGAGATCCCGACGTACTGCACTACCTCGACGTTGGGGACCCTTCTGGCGGCGCTCGCGAGGCGACCGGTCGCCTCGGTGTCTGCCGCGGTTATCGGACCGTGCTGGCTGACGCCGACGATGATGACGGGTTCCAGCGTCGCCTTACCGACCAGGGGCTCGGCGAGGTTGCCCGCCATCGTGCTCGGGGCGCTGTTGGGCAGGAAGGCCGAGTTGTCGTTGTTCACCTGGCTCGCCAGCGACGGAAGGAAGTGAACCGAGGCGAACGTCCCGACTACCCATACGACGACGATGAACCAGCGAAACCGGACGGCAAAGCGTCCGAGGCCATTGAAGAACACTTTCATCCGTCCGGGGTCTCCGTCTCTTGAGCTTGGTGGGGGTCAGTCCGCCGTCGGTCTCGAATCACAGGCCGAGGCGGACTTCGCAGCGGGCTTCTACAGCGAATTATGCCGGGGCGGTGATCACTGAAAAACCTAGCGTCTCGCCAGCTCGCTCAGTGCTCACCATCTTCTTGACACTGTCGCCAGAGAGAATCCGCAAGGCGCCGTCACTGGAAGTCCCTGGACCGGCCGACCGCCATCGCGAAGTCGATCTCCTCCAGGTACTCGGCCACTACGTTCGAGGATGAAGGTGCCCTCGGCTCGGCCCCCTCTCCTCGCTCGAGCCGCCCACGGACGAGCAGCACCACCGCCGAGCGCGCCGCCTTGCGATAGCGGGTCCAGCATCCTGGCGAGCAGATGACGTTCACGAGCCCTGTCTCGTCTTCCAGGTTGAGAAACGTCGTCCCCCCTGCCGTCGCCGGCCGTTGACGATGGGTCACCACGCCGGCAACGAGGACCTTGGCACCATCGGGTATCCGTACGAGCTCGGCGTTTGGGACCACCCCTCGGCTGGTGAGCTTCGCCCGGACAAAGGCCATCGGGGACGAGCCCGGTGACAGCCCAAGGGTCTGCAGGTCGGCAGACATCTCCTCGATCTCGTCCATCTCGGGAAGAACCGGGGCCTTGGTCCCGACCACGGTGCCGGGAAGACGGTCCGGGCGAGCCTCAGCGGCTGCACCCGCCGCCCAGAGCGCCTCGCGACGGGTGAGCGGAAGGCGTCGGGCCCCACCAGCGCCGGCCGCAGCTCTGCTCTGCCCAGAGCGTGTCGCACCCCCGACGAGCCCGGCGAGTGCTCCCGAAGTGGCGAGAGATTCGAGGGCGGGGCGGCCGATACTGCTTCGGCGCACGAGATCTTCCATGTCCTCGTACGGCCGGCCGGCCGCGATCTTCTCGGCGAAGTTGGCGCCCATACCTTTCACCGAAGCGAGCCCGAGCCGAACCGACGGCCCTGGTCCCGGTCCGGGCTCGAGCGAGGGCTCGAGCGATGCGCCTGGCTCGCTCTTGTTCACGTCCGGGCCGAGGACGACGACCCCGTGGCGCCGGGCATCCGCGACAAGGGTGTGCGGCGCCCAAAAGCCCATCGGCTGGGAGTTGAGAAGTGCCGCGAGGAACGCTGCCGGGTAGTGCAGCTTCAGCCAGGCGCTCACATAGACGAGGTAGGCGAAGGACACCGAGTGGCTCTCCGGAAAGCCAAAATTGGCGAAAGCTGCCAGCTGTTCCCAGATGGTGTCCGCGACCTGGCCGGTGATCCCCCGCTCTGCCATGCCCTTATAGAGGCGAGCACGGAGGCGTTCCATGCGCGAGGCGGAGCGCTTTGCGCCCATGGCTTGACGGAGCTGATCGGCCTCGGCGGCAGTGAACCCGGCGGCGTCGATCGCCATCTGCATGAGCTGTTCTTGGAACAGCGGCACCCCGAGGGTCTTCGCCAAGCTGCGCTCGAAACACGGATGCAAGTACGTCACCGCCTCGGCCCCGTTACGCCGTCGGAGGTAAGGATGAACCGACCCTCCCTGGATCGGGCCAGGGCGGATAAGGGCGACCTCGACTACGAGGTCGTAGAAGCAGCGCGGACGCAATCGGGGCAGCGTGGCCATCTGCGCCCGGCTCTCGACTTGGAAGATCCCCACCGAGTCGCCACAGCACAACATGTCGTAGACGGCCTCTTCCTGAGGGATCAGCGCGAGGTCGATCTCGTCGTGGTGGTAGGTGCCGACTGTGTCAACGGCCCGGTGGATCGCCTCGAGCATCCCGAGGCCGAGGAGATCGAACTTCACCAGCCCGACCGCCGCGCAATCGTCCTTGTCCCACTGGAGCACGGTCCGGTTCTCCATGCGGGCCCACTCGACCGGGCAAACCTCCGAGACCGGGCGATCACATATGACCATGCCTCCAGGATGGATGCCGAGGTGGCGGGGAAAGCCCTCCAGCTCGGTCGCCACCGCAAGTACACGGGCCGGGATTCCGAGCTCACTTGCTGCCTGCTCGGGGCCGGGCTCTGAAGCGACGTCGTCACGACCTGGACGAGTGTCACCGACCGCGTCCATTGGTGCGTCGCGCCGTGCGGCCTCACCCTCGGCGGCAGCGCTCCACCAAGTCCAGCGGTCCTTGCGGTGCGGCGCCGTCGGGTGATGGCCGTTGCCAAGTGAGCCCCACCGCTCGATGCGCCGTGCCCAGGCGTCGACCTGCCCAGGCGAGTGGCCGAGGGCCTTGGCGGCATCCCGTACTGCAGACCGGGCCCGGTAGCTCACGACGACGGCAACGAGCGCTGCCCGCTCGCGGCCGTAGCGCCCGTAGACGTACTGAATGACCTCCTCGCGCCGCCCGCTCTCGATGTCCACGTCGATGTCGGGGGGCCCGTCGCGCTCTGGTGACAGGAACCGCTCGAACAGAAGGCCGAGCGAGACGGCGTCAGCATTAGTGATCCCGAGCACATAACACACGGCCGAGCTCGCGGCGGAGCCCCGGCCCTGGCAATAGATCCCCGAGCGCCGGCAGAACTCGACGATGTCCCAGACGACGAGGAAGTAGCCGGCGAAGCCCAGCTCCTCGATCATGGTCAATTCGTGCTCCAGCTGTCGCCACGCGCCGGGCACACGTTCAGCCCCAACCGGGCCGTAGCGCCGGGTCGCCCCTTCTTCGACGAGCCGGCGCAGGAATGTCATCTCGCTCTGGCCGGCAGGTACGGGAAAATCGGGAAGCTTGGGGGCAACGAGGTGGAGGTCGAAAGCGCACGCGCGCCCGAGCTCAGCGGCAAGCTCGACGGCCCCCGGATAGCGGGCAAAGCGCCTCGCCTGCTCTGCCCCCGAGCGCAGATAGGCCGCCCCTGCAGCGGGCAGCCAGCCGTCGAGCTCATCGAGTGGGCGTCCCGCTCGGACCGAGGCGAGCACCGAGGCGAGGCGGCGGCCAGCTGGCAGGGCGTGGTGGACGACATTGGTGACGACGATGCCGAGGTCCCTCTGCGCGCCAAGAGAGGCAAGGGCGTCGTTACGCGCCGAGTCGAGAGGGTCGTCATGATCGAACAGCTCGACGACAACGCTCTCGCGATCAAACCGGTCGACGAGCTGGTCGAGTTCTCTTGCCGCCGCAACAGGACCGGCTTCGACGAGCGCGGCAGGCACCGCTCCCTTGCGACAGCCCGTCAGGACGAGGAAATGGCCTCCTGCGAGCTCTGCCAGCCGGTCGATGTCGTGGCAGGGGCGTCCCTTCTCGCCACCGGCGAGATGGCCCTCGCTGATGGCGCGCGCAAGACGCGAGTAGCCCTCGGGATCGCGGGCGATGACGACCAGGTGGGAGCCGGGCGGGTCGGGAGTCCCGGTGCGCGGCGGTGCCGGGACGGTGGTGCCGGCAAAGCCCGGGTGGCAGGCGGCAAGGGTGAGCTCGGCTCCGAAGACAGTGGACACTCCCGCCTCCTTTGCCGCCTCGGCAAAGCGCACCACCCCGTAGAGCCCGTCGTGATCGGTCAGCGCCAGAGCCCCGAGCTCGAGCCGGGCAGCTTCCGCGACGAGCTCCTCGGGGTAAGAGGCACCGTCGAGAAAACTGAAATTCGAATGGCAATGGAGCTCCGCGTACCCGACCACCGGAACAGGATAGTGATCTTATCGAACATATGTTCGTAGAAGGTGAGCGACCTCCTGGGCCGGCTCGGCACCCATGCCCCTCTACTATCTCCCACATTGGACATTCAGCAAACTCCCAGACTGATCGGCCACAATGGTGGGGTGGTAGGAGGACAAGCGGGACCTCGCGTTCTCGTCGTCGATGACGAGGAGTCCATCACCGAGCTGGTCTCAATGGCACTTCGCTACGAGGGCTTCGACGTCGAGACCGCTTCCAGCGGGTATGGGGCGCTCGAACAGATCGACGCGTTCCGCCCCGACCTCATCCTGCTGGACGTGATGTTGCCCGATATCGACGGCTTCAACATCGCCGAGCGCCTTCGGCGCGACCGGCGTGACATCCCAGTGCTGTTCCTCACGGCCCGCGACGCCACCGAGGACAAGATCAGAGGCCTCACGATCGGTGGCGACGACTACGTGACCAAGCCGTTCAGCGTGGCCGAGCTCGTGGCGCGCACCCAGGCCATCTTGCGTCGCGCCGGCAAGGGTGGACCGGACCGTGAGCTGCTCCAGCTCGCGGACCTCGAGATGGACGACGACGCTCACGAAGTGCGGCGGGCCGGCCAGCTCATCGACCTGACGGCAACGGAGTACCGGCTGCTGCGCTACCTGCTCTCGAACCCGCGACGGGTGCTCACCAGATCCCAGCTCCTCGACCACGTCTGGAACTACGACTTCGGCGGCGATGCTGGCGTGCTCGAGACATACGTCAGCTACCTCCGAAAGAAGATCGATTTCACCGAGCCCCACCTGATCCACACCGTGCGCGGGGTCGGCTATGTGCTCCGCCCGCCCCGCACCTGACGAGAATGTCCTCCCTGATGCGGGTTTGCGGAGTCGGCACCGACAGCCGGGACTGCCCATGTCGTTGAAGGTCCGGCTGATAGCCGTCTTGTGCGCATTCGTGATCTTCGCGTTGGCGGCAACGGGGGCCATCACCTACACGTCGTTCCGGAGCTACGCCGTAGGCCAGCTCGACCAACAGCTCTTCAGGTCAGCGGACCTTGTGGCGCGTAACCTGGGCTTTACCAACCCCTTCGGCGGTCCCGAATCCGACCAAGCCGTGATGCCGGGCACGATGGCCACGGAGTTGACTCCGAGCGGCCAACAACTCTTGGACTGGACGACCTTCGGTAGCGCGGCCCAATCGCCTCCGGTCCTCCCCGTCTCGCTGGCCAGCTTGGCAGCGGCCTCGGCAAATGGCGCACCCGTCTACATGACCGTGCCCGGCAGCGGGAGCATTCGTTCCTACCGGGTGCTCGAGGCGAGCTTGAACAACGGCAACGTGCTCGCAGAGGCGACACCGCTCACAGGGACCGACGCCGCCCTGCACCACCTGCTCCTGCTCGAGCTCCTCGTCAGCTGCGCCGTCCTGATCGCCCTTGCGATCGCGGCCTGGCTCATCATCAAGCTCAGCCTGCACCCGCTTCAGAAGATGGCCGACACCGCGGACGAGATCGCAGCCGGTGACCTGAGCCGGCGCGTCGAGCAGACCGACGGCCGTACCGAGGTAGGCCAGCTCGGCAGGGCGCTCAACGTCATGCTGGGACGCATCGAGACGGCGTTTCGCGAGCGCGAGGCGTCCGAGGCGCGGCTGCGGCGTTTCGTGGCGGACGCGTCACACGAGCTGAGGACGCCGCTCACCTCGATCCGGGGTTACGCGGAGCTGTTCCAGCATGGACTGGCCGATCGCCCGGCTGACCTCGACACGGCGATGCGCCGGATCGACAGCGAGTCGACCCGGATGGCCGGGCTCGTCGACGACTTGCTGCTGCTCGCCCGCCTCGACCAAGGACGCCCGCTCGAACGAGAGTCGGTCGACTTGACCTCGCTCGTCGCGGACGCTGCCGAGGACGCCCGAGCGGTCGACCCGTCCCGCACGGTGACGTGCGAAGCGCCGCCTTCCTGCCCGATCGTCGGGGACGAGGCGCGCCTGCGCCAGCTTCTCGGGAATCTCGTTTCCAACGCCCTCGCCTACACGCCGAACGGTAGCCCCCTCGAGATAATCGCCGCTTTCGAGCCTTCTCGAGGCGTTGTCCAGGGCCGGGCGACGATCACGGTCGTCGACCATGGCCCCGGGATCACGCCGAGTGCGGCTGCACACGTCTTCGAACGTTTCTGGCGATCCGACCCGGCCCGGGTCCGGGCACAGGGAGGAGCCGGACTAGGGCTCTCGATCGTGGCGGCCATTGCCGACGCTCACGGCGGACGCGTCCTGCTCACAGAGACTCCCGGAGGCGGCGCCACCTTCAGCGTCGAACTGCCGGTCGAGCCAGGTCCAGGACAAAGCCATTGGGGCACCAAAGAGGTATCCGCTGCGGAGGCCACCGCCAACGGCACCGCTCCTGCTGAGGGTCAGCCCCTTCCCGTTGAAGAGGCAGACAGCATCGCCCCTTACCGATAGACGTCTTCTTGGCCAAGCGGCGGCCGGGCCTTGAGCAAGCCGAGCCCGGCAGCTGAGTGCCGCGCGATCGCCTAGGGGATAAGGACGATCTTGCCCCGCGTGTGCCGCTTCTCGAGCTCTGCGTAGGCCGCTCGAACCTGGTCGAGCGGGTAGGTGGCGGCGATCGGCACGGTGATCCGGCCGGAGGAGACGAGATCAGCCAGCTCAGCCAGTACCTCGCTGCTCGCGGCTGCAGCGCTTCCTTCGGCCTTGACGCCCGCCTGCTTTGCGAGCTCGAACGCAGTGATGGTATCGATCCGGTCGCGTGCTACGCCGAGGTCAATCGCCAATCTCACGTACTGCTCGCCGAAGGTGTCGATGAACGCGTCGACCCCGCCAGGTGCGGCCGCTCGGACACGTTCGGCCACCCCGTCGCCATAGGCCACGGGCGTCACCCCGATCGAGCTCAACCAGGCGTGGTTGTGCTCTGAGGCAATGCCGATCACGTCGGCGCCTTTGACTTTGAGAAGCTGTACCACGATCGACCCGACACCACCGGCCGCGGCTGACACAGCGACCGTGTCGCCCGGACCGGCGCCCACCGCCCGAACAGCGGCACGAGCGGTGGTACCAACGACGAACAGCGAGCCGGCAACCTCCCACGGGAGATTGCCCGGCTTGGGAACCAAGTGGTCTTCGGGCACGATGACGTACTCCGCCTGGCTCGAGCGACGATCGCTCCAGCCCAGCACCTCGTCCCCGACTGCGAAAGACCCGACGCCGTCGCCAGTCTCGCTCACTACGCCCGCGAGGTCGCTGCCCTCACCTGAGGGGAAGGTGGCGGGGAATCTTGAGTCCAGATAGCCCTCGCGAATGGCCGCCTCCCCCGGATTGATGCCGGCCGCGCGTACAGCCACGAGGAGCTCTCCCGGGGACGGGTGACCTACGTCGACTTCGGCGATGTACAGGACATCGACGTCACCGTAGTGATCAAATCTGACTGCCTTGGACATAGTTGCTGCCTCCTTGTCATCCGATCGTTGGAGCGCTCTTCGGCTTCGCCTCGACCGACGTTGGCGGCCGAGGGCCGCCACCACGCCGTGCGCACTCGACCGCTGATCTAGACAGGTGGCGCCGCAACAAGGGTGACGGTGACGGTCTGGGTGCCACCGATCAGGTTGTCGAAGGTGACATGCGCGCGATCACCGGGACGCATCTTGTGAATCAGCGTCGCCAACTCGCTCAAAGTGGGAGTGGCGTGGCCATCGAAGGCGACGATGACGTCACCTTCTTGAATGCCCGCCAGATAGGCGGGGCTTCCCGGGTCGACATACTCCAGGCCCACACCCGTCTCCGACGCCGAACCCTGTTGGAGCGAGACAGTCTGGCCCTCGACTCCGAGGAACGCCACGGCACCTATGACGATCCCTTGGCCACCTTTGTCATGGTAGATGTCATTCGCGATCTGCAGTACCCGGTTGATCGGCAGCGCGAACCCTATCGGGGTAGCCCCGTCCGCACTTGCCGCAGCAGTGTCCATGCCGATGACGTCGCCCGACGAGTCGACCAACGGGCCGCCAGAGTTCCCGGGTTCGATGAGAGCGTCCATTTGGATCATGCCTGTCAGCGTTTCGGTGACGCCGCTGTCGTTGCTCGCCATGATCGTCCGGCCGAGTGCCGTCACGGCTCCTGCTGTGACAGTGGACGGGAATCCCTGTCCGCCGGCGTTGCCGATCGCCACGACCGAGCTCCCGATGCTGACAGCCGACGAGTTGCCAAACTTCACCGTCGGCAAACTGCTCACGCCCTCCAGTTGCAGGACTGCCACATCGGCTGCCGCATCGGTCCCGACGGCGGTTGCCGTGTAGGTGCCCCCGTTGTCGATCAAGACTTTGATGCTGCTCGCACCTTCGATGACGTGGTTGTTGGTGACGATCTCGCCGTTGGACGTCGCGATCATGCCCGTCCCCTCGCCGACATTGGTGTCGATGTCTACGACGGCGGGATCGACTGCGGTGGCAATCTGGGCCGTGGTGAGCGAGTGCCCGGCGGGCGAGGCAGCCAACCCTGCTGCTGAGCTCTGATTCGATCGGGACAGGTAGGCGATCCCGACTCCGGCTCCAGCGCCAATCAACATGAGCACTACTGCGACAATGGCTACGACCTTCCGGCCGCGCCTCGGACCTCCCGGCCCGGTTGACCAGCTGTCAGCTGGGACGTAGCCACTGGGGCCATAACCGCCGGGTGGGTAGGTATCGGAGCCGTAGCCACTGGGGCCATAACCGGCGGGTGGGTAGGTATCGGAGCCGTAGCCACTGGGGCCATAACCGGCGGCCCCGTAAGCGCCAGGTCCGTAGCTCTGAGCGCCGTAGCCACCGGGCGGGTAACTGCCGGGGCCGTAGCCACCGGGCGGGCCGCTCTCCGGCATGTAGCCACCGGGCGGGCTGACGGGAGGAGTCCCCTGTTCAGCTGCCGCCGGCCAAGGAGCTTGAGAGGATGCCCGGCTGAAAGGTTCGTCTGAGGATTCCGGCTGGACGGTGCCTGAGGTCCCGAGCTCTGTCCAAGGAGACAGGGGCTCAGTCGGTTGGGCTCGCTCTTGCTGTTCGTCGTTGCGTTCGTCCATCACTCTCACCTTTGGTCAAGCGCTCGCTTGAGCGCCAGGGGCAGATCCCCTCCTCAACTCCCAGCTCGCCTGGCGCGGCTCGAATGTCGATGTCCAAACAATGCGGCCTGCTACTCAGCTCTTCCTCCAAGGACACTGTGAACTTACTGAGAGTCCGCAAGCTTGCGGGCAAGTCTTCCCAGGCCTGCCGAAACAGAAACCCAGTCAATCGTAGGTGGCTTCGAGGCACCACCGTCCCTGCTCGAGAACAAGCAGGTGCGCAGTCCCATCGTCGAGCAGCACCTGCAAACGCGCCCGTCGCCTGGCAGCCGCGGGGTCCCACCAGCGCTCGTCGGCCGGCCACGGTCCTGCCCAGCCCATGATCCCGACAGAGGGGCCACCGGTGATCGGCAGCATCAAACGCGAAGGAGCCGCCGTGCACCGACCACGACCGGTGACCCCGACCGGAGCCCCATCGGGACCGAGGATCTCAACGGGAACGGGCATTAGATGGACAAGAGCCGGCGAAGGAGGCGGGAGGTGCCCTGGCCAAGGTGGCGCGTCCCGGGCACCGGCCGCGTCCCCAGCGGCTCGGCGTCCCGGACGGACGGCCCTGGGTGCTCGCTTTCCCCCTTCCGAGCGAGCCGTCTTGGAGCTGGGGGCTCTGGCGTGGCGATAGTGGTCCTCCCCAGGCTCCTCACCCCAGGGTACGAAGCAGATCTGTTCGCCTGGACCCCTCCCGCCCGTGCGTACCGCGGTCAGGACTGCCTCGTGGCCGAGAAGGCCCTGGACCCGTGCCAGACCCCGTTCGACCTGCCGGCTCGCTTCCGCTACACCACCTTCGAAGTTCAGCTGGCGTCCGTCGTCGGGCACTGCGTCGCCGACCGTGAGCCGCAGCATGGTGACACCGGCAGTCGGGGCTGTGACCACCGGTCCCTGCAGCCATCCCTCGAGTTGCCACCGGACCCGGTCCACCATGGCTCGGGCTGTGAAAGGCCGGTCATCTCTCCAGTAACGCTGCAGTGACTCGCCATGTTCGGTCTCTGCCTCGACGAGCAACTGGGTAGCAGCAAGCCCGTGCGGAGCAAGGCGACCGACAAGCTCTTCGGCGAGCCCTATCGCAACAAAGGCCAAGGCGTCCGCCCGATCGGCGGGCGGGTCGAGAGCCCGGCAAGCCGTGAGGTCTGCTGGAGGCTCCCCGAGAGCGAGCGGTCGCTCGTCGAGACCTCGGGCAAGGCGGTGAGCAAAGCCTCCTTCGGTACCAAATCGGGCCAGCACGGCAGCCTCGTCCAACTCGGCAAACTCACCCAGCGTGCGGATCCCGAGCCGCCGGAGCACCTCGGTGAGCTCGGGCAGGCCGAGAACCTCCACCGGAAAGTGACCGAGCCACTCCGGCGTCGCAGAGCGAGGCACGATCTTGCCCTCGCGCGCGGCGAGCCGTGCCGCGAACGGCCCGTCGGCTATCCCCACCTTGCACGGTGGCTCAGGGGCCGCAGTGCCAGCCGCACGGGCAACGGCCACGACGGCCGCACCAGTCGCGTCACAGACCTGTTCGGCGAGCGAGGCCTCCCCGCCGAAGTAACGGGCGGCGGCCCGGGCAGGTATGGCACAGGCCCCTGGCCTGGTGAGCTCCACTCGGGGAGTGAAGCCCGCAACCGCTACGACAACGGGTTCAAAACTGCGCGCGTCCCGCGCCGGTTCCTCGCTCACCACGACGAGCTCCGGGCAACATGCCTGAGCCTCCCTGCGTCGCTGGCCGAGACGCACCCCTTCGGCCCGGGCAAGGGCGGAAGAGGCGACCACCCGGTTGGCGGAAACGACTACAGCCGGTCGGTCTGCAAGCCCGGCGGCAACAAGAGGCCAATCAGGGCACCAGACGACGAGAGTGCGAGGCGGGGGCACTTTTACAAGCCTCGAGCCGGGAGCCACAGCCGGCCTCGTCTCGGTCGGCTGGCTGCACCACGACCGCCGACTTCCGCTTCGAGCTGCCGGGAGCTGAGCAGCCCGTGGCCACGCTCTAGCCCCGCCCAGCACGAATCCATCACGGTGCACCTCAGATCAGAGGGACCCGGCCAACGTGCCACGACTCGTCCTGCTCGCGCCTGGCCACCGCAGGGAAGTCCTGTTGCAACTCCGGTGGGATTCGCTGCGTCCAACACGACCAAAGTCGTACGGCGTTCACGCGCACGAGCGGAAAGCCGCCTGGCATCCGCTGCCCGCACCGGGGTGTCCGGGACGAGACAGACGAGGTCGACGGTCTCGAGCAATGTCGTGACGACGCTTTGCCAGCGGCCCTCTGACCCCGGGCGAGGGACGAGGACGAGACGGTCCAGATCGGCTCCCAGCTCGGCCGCCGCCACAAGACCGAGCTCTGGCGAGCCGACCACAGCGCACCAGTACCCCCGAGACGATGTGCCAGCGAGTAGCAAGAGCAGCAAGCTCGTCAATCCCGGCGCCCGCCTTGGCGGGGCTGAGTTGATGCGGGACGTGCGAGCAGGGCCGAGGGACGTGTCCGGCGCCGACGGCGGCCCGAGCAGGACGGTGGCACCCCTCGGGAGCCCGCCGCCTGGGAACAGCCCGGCCAACTCCGGAGGGACCGGCAGCATCCGCTCGGCCGGCAACGGACCCCGAACAGGACGGGGGTGAGGGCGCGGGGCGGCGATGCCCGTGGCCGGGACGGCGATCCCGGGACCCGGCGTGTCGATACCGGTAGCCGTGAGGGTGCCAGGCAGTGATGGCGACCCGGCAAGAGCAGGCGTGGCCATGGCGGCAGTATACGAACATATGTTCGATCAGAAAAAGGGCGCCTCGCCACTCCGGCGGGCACGGGGGATTGGCGGCAGTGGCAAAATCAGCCATGGGCCCTATCGTGCGTCAGGCAGAAGTGACCGATGCGGCCGCGATCGCGTCCTCACATGTACGGTCCTGGCAGGCCGGCTACGCGGATGTGATCTCGGACGAGTTCCTGCAAAGCCTGGGCGCCGAGCTCCCACGACGGATCTTGCATTGGCAGACGCGGATCCTCGGCGCCGAGACGGAGAGCCGGTTCGTGCTCGTCGGCGAACTCGAGGGCGAACTGGCCGGTTGGCTGAACGGTGGCCCCTGCGCTGACGCCGGGCGGGACGAGCCACCACTGGGCGAGGTGTACGGCTGCTACGTCGATCCCGCCCACTGGCGCCAAGGGGTCGGAAGCGCTCTCATGGCCGCTGGGATCGAACAGCTCACCCGAGCCGGGTACCCCGAAGCGGTGCTTTGGGTGCTGGCCGACAACCCGCGTGCGCGGGCGTTCTACGAGCGTCACGGCTGGCTTCCCGACGGGGCGCGAAAGACCTTCGAAGTGGGCGGAAGGCGCTACCCGGAGCTGCGTTACCGCCGCTTGCTGACCTGAAACAGGTCAGCGGCGACGCAAACGTCTTGTGATGCAAGCGGGGCCGTCATGAAAGCGGCGGCCCGGACGGTGACCGGGGCGTGCCGGGTGGAAGACTCGAATGGAAGCCGGGTGGCATCCCCCCTGTCTGGCCGGGGAAGCCCCCTCCCATGTCCTGGCCGCCGGGGCGCGGGCCCATCGGTCCCATGAACAAGCGCCCACTCCGCAAGAAGGCCGCCGCCCCGGCACCGAGGTAATTGACCGCGAGACGCGTCGCCACGTACCCGGTCACGAGCAGCCCACCGACGCCGATGAGCACCAGGACCACGGGCAAGAGGTAGGAGTGGTGCGCACAACTCTCGATGACCGACAAAGGGGCAGTCTGGGACGGACCGCTCCCGCGCGGGCAGGCGGAGGGCCGGTGCGCGTTCTTCCACGCCGTCCACACCGTCAGCACCCCACCTGCCAAAAAGCACAGGAACCACACCATCTGCAGCAGCATGATCCGTTTGAGCATCCTGGTCGCCTTGGCCATGACATCAGCCGGCGTCTGCACTACCTCGCTGCCCATGACGGCCCTCCCGCCTGTGGCGCCTTCCCCAAAGCTACGCAGGTGGCGGTCCAACCGCACCCAGATCAGTCCCATCGAGAATCAGCCTTCCCACGGTTCAGGCGAGGGCGACGAGATCACCCAGGTCATCGCTCCAGGTGTTCTCCACGCCTTCTGGCATGAGGACGACGCGTTCGGGGGCGAGCGCCTGCACAGCGCCAGGATCATGGGTAACGAGCACGATCGCGCCGGCGTAGGTGTGCAGTGCCTTCAACACCTCGCTCCGGCTGGCGGGATCGAGGTTGTTGGTCGGCTCGTCCAGCAAGAGCACGTTCGCCGTCGAGACGACGAGCGTCGCCAGCGCGAGCCTGGTCTTCTCGCCGCCTGACAAGGTCCCGGCCAGTTGCTCGATGCGGTTGCCACCGAAGAGAAACGACCCGAGGATGCGCCGAAGCTCCGCGTCGCTGACCGTCGGTGGCGCGCTGTGCCGCACGTTCTCGTACACAGAGCGCGAAGGGTCCAGCGTCTCGTGCTCTTGGGCGTAGTAGCCCATCTGGAGCCCGTGACCGGGCACGACTTCTCCCGCGTCGGGCCGCTCGAGCCCCGACAGCACCCGTAGCAGCGTGGTCTTGCCGGCGCCGTTCAGCCCGAGGATCACCACCCGGCTACCGCGGTCGATGGCGAGGTCGATGCCCGAGAAGACCTCGAGGGAACCGTATGACTTCGTCAGCCCCGTCGCACTGAGCGGAGTCCTCCCGCACGGTGCGGGAGCAGGAAAGCGCAGCTTGGCCACCTTGTCCGCCCGCCGGACGTCCTCCAGCCCTTCGGTGAGGCGCGTCGCCCGACGGTCGAGGTTGTGAGCCATGCGGGCTTTGGTGGCCTTGGCACGCATGCGGTCGGCCTGTGCTCGGAGCTCGACCACCTTGCGCTCGGCATTGGCCCGTTCCCGGCGCCGCCGGCGCTCGTCGGTGGCCAGCTGGTCGAGATACGCCTTCCAACCGAGGCGGTACACGTCGAGCTGGGTTCGCGAGGCGTCGAGATGGAACACCTTGTTGACGACCGAGTCGAGGAGGTCGCCGTCGTGGCTGATCACCATGAGCCCGCCGTCATGGGCGCGGAGGAAGTTGCGCAGCCAGGTGATCGAGTCGGCGTCGAGATGGTTCGTCGGCTCGTCCAAGATGAGCGTGGGAGCGCCTGAGAACAGCACCCGAGACAGCTCCACTCGCCGTCGTTGGCCACCGGAGAGGGTGCCGAGCGGTTGGGTGAGGACCCTGTCGGGAAGCCCCAGGCTGGAGGCGATCGAACCGGCTTCGGCTTCGGCGGCCCATCCGCCGCGGAGCTGGAACTGCTCCTCGAGGCGCGAGTAGCGGTCGAGGACCCTGTTCTGGTGCTCGCTGTCCCCGCGGCCCATGTCGGTGCGGGCGACATGAATGTCGTGGACGATCCGGTCGAGGCCCCTCGCCCCGAGGATCCGGTCACGGGCGATGACGCTCAGGTCCCCGGTGCGAGGGTCCTGGGGGAGATAGGCCACCGGCGCCGAACGCCGCACCGAGCCTGCCGCCGGGAGGGCCTCGCCGGCGAGCACCCGGGCGAGGGTCGTCTTGCCTGCGCCGTTGCGCCCGACGAGTCCGATCCGGTCCCCGGGCGCGACCTGGAAGGTCACCGGCTCGAGGAGCTGGCGACCGCCGGCGGTGAGCTCGAGGTCGGTGGCAGTGATCATGAAGGGCTGCTCTGGTTGGGGGGCGATGACGGTGCGGTAGCTCCGCTCAAGACGACGGCACACGCGTCCTCGCACACGGCCTGGGCGAACTACCGGACCACTAGCGTAAACCGGATGCCGAAACGGTCAGGTCCAAGGCCGTGAGCCTCACGGACGCTCCGGGGCAGGTGGCCCTGGTGGGAAGCGGTGAGTTTCTCGAAGTGATGGTCCCTGTCGATGCCGAGCTGCTCGCCGGGCGCCCGCAGCGAGCCGTCTTCCTGCCGACGGCCTCGGCGGAGGAAGGCCCCGAGCGGGTGCGGCACTGGACCGATCTTGCCACCGCGCACTATCGCGCCATGGACGTCGAGCCCGTGCCGCTCTTGGTGCTCGACCGCGACGACGCCGAGGACCCTGAGCTGGCTGCGAGGGTGGCCGGAGCGGGCCTCGTCTACCTCTCGGGCGGCAATCCCGGCTACCTCGCCCACACCCTCGCCGGCACCGCTGTCTGGCGGGCGATCATCGAGGCTTGGCGCGCGGGTGCCGCCCTCGCCGGTTGCTCGGCCGGGGCGTGCGCGCTGAGCCGGATCGCGGACGACTTCAGGCGGCCCGGCCGCTACAGCGGCGAGGGCCTCGCCGTCGTGCCGCAGCTGGTCGTGATCCCGCACTTCGACCGCTTCGAAGATTGGCGACCGGGGCTGGCCGACGAGATGCTGGCCCGGACGCCCCCGGATGCGGTGCTCGTCGGCATCGACGAGGAGACGGCGCTCGTCGGCGAAGGTGCCAGTTTTCGGGTCCGCGGTGAGAAGTCGGTCTGGCGGATCGAGTGCGACGGGACCCGCACCCAGTTCAAGCCGGGCGAGCAAGTGGAGCTCGCTGTGACGGCGCCGCAGTGACCACACCGCTGTAGCCCGGCACAGCCGGAACCCCGAGCTTCACGGGCGGCGGCACCCAGGTGGTGGCTCCTGGGTGCCGCCATGCCCGGCGGAGCTGTTGGCTGATGCTCCATTCTGGGAAGACCGGTGAGTGGGCCGATCTCGGCACGCCAGAGAGACAATCGACGCCGAGAAAGAGGCAGTTGACCTGGATCACCCCTGGCCTCACCCGCGGATCACCCCCTGGGCCGGGTTGCGGCCGCTTCGAGAGCGTCGCACCTGCCGCCATCCCCGATGCCGCGGACAGTGGCGTTGGGCACCTTGGGGCGCATCGCTACGCTCGGCATGTGCAATTGGGCGTCGAGCGGATCCCGACCGTGGCGAGCTACCCACTGCGTCACGCGATCCTCAGGCCGCACCAGGACATCGACGCGGTGGTATGGGAGGGGGACGACGAGCCGGGAACCGCAACCTTCGGTGCCGTCGACAGCGAGAGCGGTGCCATCGTCGGTGTGGCGACGGTGTTCCGCGAGCCGGCGCCCTTCGATCCGGCCGCCGTCGGTCTGGCCGCCGGCGCGGGCGGCAAAGAGACGACGTGGCGCCTGCGCGGCATGGCGACGTGCGAGGATCTTCAAGGCCGGGGCATCGGGTCGATGGTGCTCAAGGCCGTCTTGGACCACGTGGCAGCCGAAGGCGGTGACCTCGTCTGGTGCAACGCCCGCGTGGGAGCCATCGCCTTTTACAAACAGGCCGGCTTTGAGACCTGGGGCGACGAATGGGAGCTGCCTTCCATCGGGCCGCACATCGTGATGTGGCAGCGCGTCGAACCAAAAGGGACACCGTGAGCGTCAACTCCGAGGTGCGTGACCCCGAGGTGGTCGAGCTTCTCCAACAGCTGATCCGCAACGCCTGTGTCAACGACGGCACCGATGAGTCCGGCCACGAGGCCGCCAACGCAGACGTCATCCGCGCGGGCCTCGAAGGCACGGGCTGTGACCTCGAGAGCTTCGAGCCGCTGCCGGACCGCGTCTCGCTCGTGGCGCGCATCGAGGGAAGTGACCCCGGCGCGCCCTCGCTCTGCTACCTGGGGCATACCGATGTCGTGCCGGTGAACCCGGACTCCTGGAGCCGTGACCCGTTCGGCGGCGATCTCGTCGACGGTGAGGTCTGGGGCAGGGGCGCTGTCGACATGTTGAACATCACCGCCGCGATGACCGTCGCCTTCGGTCGCCTGGCCCGGAGTGGCTTTCGCCCTCGCGGCACCCTGATCCTCGCCGCGGTCGCCGACGAGGAAGCACTCGGTGCCCACGGCGCGGGATGGCTGAGCGAGCATGCCGCGTCAGCTGTGGAAACCGACTACGTCATCACCGAAGAGGGGGGCGTCCCCATCGAGACGCCGGCCGGCCGGCGGCTCGCGATCACGGTGGGCGAGAAGGGGAGCTGCTGGTGCCGCCTCAGAATCCACGGGGTGGCGGGGCACGCCTCGGCGCCCTTGCGCACCGACAACGCCCTGGTCCGCGCTGCCGCGGTCATAGGGCGCCTGGCGGCGTTCAGGCCGCCGGCCATCGTGCACGACGCATGGCGCCGTTTCGTGAGGGGCATGGCGATGCCTGAGGAGATGAGCACGATGCTCCTCGACCCGGGTGCCATCGACGAGCTTTGCGAGTCGCTCCCCGATGCCGGGCTCGCCCGCCAAGCGCACGCCTTGACGCACATGACGATCGCCCCGACGATCGTCCATGGCGGAACCAAGCTGAACGTCATCCCCGACCAGGTCGACCTGGATCTCGACATACGCACCCTGCCGGGCCAGAGCGAGACCGAGGTGCGGGCACTGCTCGCCGAAGCCCTCGGGGACCTCGGCGACAAGGTCGAGATCCTTTGGACCCACGATGACCCGGCCTCGGAGTCACCGGTCGGCACGCCGCTCTGGGACGAGCTCGACGCCATGGTGCGGCGGTTCCACCCGGGCGCCGAGAGCGTGCCCTTCTTCAGCGCGGGCGCTACCGACGGGCGGTTCTTCCGCCGGCGCGGGGCCGTCGCCTATGGATTCGGGATGTTCTCGGACCGGCTGAGCTTCGAGCAGTTCCTGTCGATGTTCCACGGGGACGACGAACGGGTCGACGTCGAGTCGCTGGCGCTCTCAGCGGAAATGTTCGAGGCCCTCCCCCGCTCGTTCCTGGCCTGACCCGGACGCCTTGGCAGCAGACGGCGCGGCCCTCGCCGGGCGGTGCCGCCCTCGCCGAGGTGGTGCCTCGCTACTGCCCGGTGACGGCGATCGTGTAGGTGCTGCCGCCGTAGATGACGGTGCAGGTCATGGTGGCCTTCCAGCCAGCGCCGAGACCGGCCAGGGTGAACTTGCTCGAGGTCGAGCTCGATCCGTTGGCTATCTGCAGGCTCGCGGGCGAGACGCTGCCGTCGGGGCTCGACACCGTCGTCTCGGCGGCGGAGACCGTCATCGCCGAGCCCGAGGTGTTCGTCACTGCCGTGCCAGAACCGTTCACCAGCTCGATCTCGGCCAAGAAGCTCCCGGTAGGGCCGAGGGGCGAGGCCGTGCAGGTCACGGTCGCCGTGTCCTGGTTCGAGCAGGACAGCGTCCCGCCGCTCTGGGTCACCGATGTGAAGGCCAGCCCGGCGAACACCAGTGACGACACGGTGAGCGTGAAGCTCTGGCTCGCCGTGCTCACAGAGTTCGTGGCCGTGATCGTGAAGGTGTAAGTGCCGGCCGAGCCGGTGGGCGGGGTACCTGACAACGTGGCCGTGCCGTTGCCGTTGTTGGCGAAAGTGGCCCAGCTCGGTAGACCGGTCTGCCCGTTGCCGGTCGATTGGGAAATGCTCGGCGTCGGGAGCCCCGTCGTGGAGACCGTGAAGCTACCAGTGGACACCGTGAAGGTCGTCGAGTTGGCGCTGGTTATCGACGGTGCATAGTCGACGGTGAGGGTGAATCCCTGTGCGGTGGAGCCGACGGCGTTGGTGGCGGTGAAGGTCAGCGCGTAAGTGCCGCCTGTCCCCGAGCCCGGGGTGCCGGACAACGTCGCGCTGCCGGTCCCTCCTGTGAACGAGACGCCGCTCGGGAGCGACCCGGACTCGGTGATGGTGGGCAAAGGTTGCCCGTTGGCGGTTACCGTGAAGCTCCCCGCCGTGCCCACGGTAAAGCTCGTCGAGCTGGCACTGGCGAAGCTCGGTGTGATCGCCGGGGTGGCGTCGACGTCGAGGTGGACCTGCTGGATCGAGGCCGTCGGGCTGCCCGTCCCGGCGAACTGGATGCAGAGCTGGAGCTGGGCGGCTGTTGTCGTCAGGACCCCCACCTCGCTCACGACGTTGACGTTGACCGACTGGCAGCTGGTCGTGGGCGTGCCGAGGCTGCCCGCGCTCGTCCAGGTCGATCCGTCGTTGACCGACACGAGCAGAGCCGACGAGGCAGTGGCGGCCGAGCTCAGCTCGTAGTCGACGATGGCGTGGGCGAAGCCGATCGGGCTCGCGTTCACCGATGGGGAGAACCCGACCTCGAGGTCGTTGGAAGCACAGGAGCTCGATGAGGGCAGGCTGGCCGGCAGGGCGCCTGTGACATAGGGCGTGGGCGTGACGTTGATGTCCTGGAGGTCGGTGAGGTTCATCGCGCTGAGGTTGTACGTGATCGAGGTCGGGCTTCCCGCGTCGTTGCGGTTGTTGCCTCCGTTGTCGAGGACGTAGGCGGTGTTGGCGGCCCCGACCACGTAGACCATCCCGCCGGTGCGGGAAACGGCCTGCAGCTGGGCCGTGACCCCGGTGACCGATTCCACGGTCCAGGTCGCCGCCGTGGCATCGCACGAGGTGCTGCAGTAGAGAACCAATCCGTTCGACCCGACGGCGGCGTAGTTGCCGCCGTTGCCGCTGATGGCGTACAGACCCTGGGTGATCGTGCCACTGGTCTCTGCGGCCCAGCTTCCGGTCTCGGAGGTCTGGTAGATGATCTTCCCGGAACCGGAGCCGAGCCCGACGGCGATGATGCCGCTCCCGTCGGGTGAGACCGACTCCAAGGTCCCGCTCCCCGAGGGTGCGGTTTGCGAGGCCCAGTTCGACCCGGTCGTGCAGGTGCTGGCACAGCGAAGGACTGTCGGCCCGGCACCGACGACCATCACGCTCGAGTCACCCAGCACCGCGACGCTGGTGAGGTTGTTGGTGTTCCCGGTCCCGCTCACGACCGACCAGGCGCCACTGCTGTAGGAGAGGACGGTGCCGGAGCTCCCGACGACCCAGCCGACGGTGCCGTTGTAGTAGATCCCGTCCAGGTCGTTGCTCCTGAGACCGCTCTGCACTTGCGTCCACGTCGCCCCCGACGAGCTTCCGCAGGCGGCCGTGCAGTGGAGGATGACGCCACCGGCTCCGACGGCCCAGGCGTCGGTGGTGGTCCTGCAGGAGACGGCATAGAGGGTGGTGGAGACGGGTCGGGCCTGCAGGGTGAAGTCGGCCGTGTTCCCCGTGTCGCAGGTGCTCGTCCCGTCCACGCAGACATAGATCGTCCCAGCCTGGCCGACGGCCAGGACAGGTCCCTGGTCGGTCGACGCCGAGACCCCGTAGAGGGTCTCGGAGGACCCTGACTTGGTCTCGTCGGTCCCGGAGGTCGGGGTCATCGACAAGGCGTCAAAGGGGGAGTCGGGCCCGGCGATGAACCCCCCGGCGTAGCTCTGGACCTCGTACTCGTACTGGCTGTTGAAGCCCGGAGGGCTGGAGGAATCGTTCGTGGCGTTGTCGGTCCACGCACACGTAGAGGCACCGCAGTTGGCCGCGGTCGAGTTGTTGGCACTACCGGCGGCGAGTGTGGCCACCGTGCTGAAAGTCGGGGAGGGCCCCGCCGCGGCGCGCAGAATCTGGTAGCTCGGCGGGCTCAGCGTCCCGGTCCCGCTGGTCTCATTCCACGTGAGCGTCACCGAGCCGTCGTTGTTCACTCCCTCGACGTGCTGGGTCGTGACCGCGCCTGGGGCGTACAGCGTCCCCGCCCCGAAGGTGTTCGTCTGCGACGTGCTGGCTGACATCGCCGCAAGAACAACGGTCGGGACGGCGCTGAACAGGACGACGAGTCCTATGAAGACGCTCCCTGCCTTCCGGCGCGCGCGGGAGATGGACATCGCTCAGCTCCAGAGCAGCCCGGTGCAACTGACCCCGATCATGGGGTGACCGCCGCTCGTGCAAGCAGCAGGAAGTGCGTTGTGGGCCGATTGCACGGCGTGAGCGGTTAGGGTCACCGACGCGCTGGCGCCCTCGTACTGGTTCGGGTTGGACTGGCCGGTGGCGAACGTCGGCGTCAGCGTGAAGGTCACGCTGTTCTGGCCGGCGGTAGAGGTGAAGATCGCATCGGGCACTCCCGCCGGGTAGCTCGAGGCGGCGAGCTCGTCGAGCACCTGGGTTCCGCTCGGGAGGGCGTAGCTCGTCGTGCCGTCGCTCAGGGTGAACGTCAGCCCTGCCGCGTTCCCGTTGTAGAGGGCCGACCCACCCGACCCGGAGGACGTCGTGACGACGACGTCGAGCCCGACGTAGGCGGGCAGGTTGCCCGTGTAGGTGATCTGCAGCTTGCAGGTCCCGAGGGACTCCCCGGGGTAGACCTTCGACAGCTGGCACGTGCTGGAGGCACCGCCAGAGCTCTCGGACAGGGTGCCGCTGGTGAAGGAATTCGTCTCGCCCGAGCCGCGGTTGGAGTACGTCGCCGACGCCACGCCGACCTCGAGAAGGAGGGCTGCGAGCACGATCCCGGCCAGGCGCACCCCTCGCCTGCGGCTCTCCCGAGGCCGGACTCGTTCCACAGCCGCCGGGAGCCGCCAAGCTCGGGGCTTGCACCGATGGAGCGGGAACGCCTTGAACAGCTGGCCCCCCCGAGGTTGCGCTGGACGGCGCGATACGCGAGGTGGATTCATCTCGGCGCCTCCCAAGCCCGGACCACCCCGGCCCGACCGCCGCCCCGGTCTGCGATCCGGCGCCGGGGAAGGTGGATCTCGTTCCCCGGTCTCAGAGCCGTCGTGCGGACCGACAGACCGATCGGAGTCGGCTAGGGGCTCAGCTCCATGCAAAGCTGCCGCTCGGCGTGCAGGACTTGCCCGCCGTGGGGGTGGCCGTGCAGGCCAAGGCGTTGTTCTTGGATTGCACGGCGTGCCCCGTCAGGATGACCTGGGCAGCTCCGCCCTGGAAGCCGTTACCAGCAGCAAGGGGCAGGCTGACCGACGTGCTCATGGTGTCCGAAGTACCGCTCGTGTACGCCGAGGTGCCGAGAAGCTCGTTGTCGAGCTCGTAGCAGGTGGATCCCCCAGGAGCCCCCTCCGGGCACGTGGTCGAGGTGGTGGGCATGGTGTAGGTCACGGGCGTTCCTTGGTTGTCGGTGATCGTCACCGCCAGTCCGTTGGAACCGCCCGGGTCGTACAGCGTTGTTCCGCCAGATCCGGCCTGAGTCTCGACAAGGACGTCGACGGCCAGGTAGGCAGAGAGCGAGCCCGAGTACGTGAGGCCCAGCGTGCAAGCTGCCGGGGAGTCCCCGGGCGCCATGTCGGTCACCGTGCATGCTCCGGTCACGTTGCTGGCAAGCGTCAAGGTCCCAGACGTGAAGGAGTTGCTCTGGGCCGATGGCTTGCTGCTGTAGAGGCCGAAGGTTGACGGCGGACACCTCATACTCCATGTAGGCGGACAAACAACTCCACGCTGAGGGACAGCAGGACTCCATGTCGGCGGACAGCAGAAGTCCGCACATCCACCAGTACGGCCCTCCAGGGGGGT
>Ga0187852_1001077_pt1 | contig 27112 bp, 20 predicted proteins | sample June2016WEW_6_40_FD_134511 | JGI IMG/M metagenome (GOLD analysis project Ga0187852, IMG submission 134511) | Peatland microbial communities from SPRUCE experiment site at the Marcell Experimental Forest, Minnesota, USA - June2016WEW_6_40 | ecosystem: Environmental > Terrestrial > Soil > Wetlands...
ATCGTGGATCGGCGCGTGCTGCATCTGATCAAGATGTGGCTGGACTGCCCCGTGGAAGAAACCGACGATCGAGGACGGAAGACACGCACGACCGAGGCGCGAGACAAGCGGCGCGGCATTCCGCAGGGCTCACCCATCTCGCCGCTGCTGGCGAATATCTACATGCGCCGGTTCGTGCTGGGATGGAAGATGTTCGGGCTTGAGGGAAGCCTCGGCACTCGCCTCGTGACCTACGCCGACGACCTCGTGATCTTGTGCAGAAAGGGCAAAGCCGAAGCGGCATTGCAACGACTGCGCGAGATAATGGGCAAGCTGAGGCTGACGGTGAACGAGGAGAAGACACGCATCTGCAAAGTGCCGGAAGGGGAGTTCGACTTCCTGGGATACACGTTCGGGCGGATGTTTTCGGCGAAGACCGGCCAGGCTCGCCTGGGCTGCACATTCGGGAAAATCAACTATCGCAGCCTGGAGGCGCGTGGTGCGCGCCGAGCGCGCTACGTCGCCGTCCCCTGGCCGTCAGGATGGCCGTCTACCTCAGTGCGCCGCAGGCATGCAATTCGGCGCCCAGATCGACGCCGTCGACAAAATGAATCGCCTGCATGCCAACCGCGCGCGCCGCAACGACGTTGCGCTCGGAATCATCGATGAACAAAACTTTCTGCGCCGGAAGGTCGAACCGCTTCAGGAACAATTCGAATATGCGCCGGTCGGGTTTGACCAAGCCCTCCCGGCCCGACACGATGATCCCATCGAACCAATCGAGGAAGGGATATTGGCCGCGAGCGATCTCGAATTTCTCGTTGCAGAAGTTCGTGATCGAATAGAGCTTGTCACCCCGGTTCCGCAGGCGGCCGAGCAGCGCGACGTTTTCATGGATCGGCCCGCCGAGCGTCTCGATCCAACGCTCGTCGAAGAGGCGCAACTCGCCGGCATATTGCGGATACGCGGCAATGCGGGCGTCAAGCGCTGGCTGAAATGATCGCGCGCGGTCGGTCTCTATGATCCAATCCATTGCACAGGCGGTCGCGAGAAATGCTTCCATCGCGTCTTCGTCGGCGAATACCCTTCGAAACAAATTACGCGGATTCCAACGCAGGAGCACATTCCCGATGTCGAAGACGACGACCATCAATTCGTGCTTTCGGGTTCGTCGTAAGCGTTCGGATCGATGAATCCGCACCCCGGTAAGCGAGGGTTATCATGACTCAGTCGCGCCGGAAACGGATACTGACGCTAGAAGCTGATCCATCACGTCAAGGAGATTCAGCTCCTTGTCCGGTCCCAAAAACCGAGTGGGCGCGGATCGCTGTGCAGACAGCCAAGCGCCATTCGAAAATCCTTGAAAGATGTCCGCAATGATTCGCGAGAGTTGCAAGCGATTGTAATTCATGCATAAAGCCGTTCGTACCAGAGATCTACCAAACAGGAGCGGACGTGGCTAAAGCCGTTGCACGGAGTAAGAAGGCGCCAGTCAGGCGACCGTGGTCGAAAGATGATGTCCGCCTTCTCAAGGGTATGGCTCGCAAGGAGCCCGCCGCAAAGATTGCGAAAGCTCTCAAGCGAACAGAGGGGGCAACGCGTCAAAAGGCGAAGGGCGTCGGCATCTCGCTCAGCATGATACGCAAAAAGCGAGCACCCGCGAAAAAGCGCTGAGATGTCGCGCGAACCGGCAAACCGGTTCGCGCCCAATCAGTTTCCAATGTTCACGTCACGCCAGCCGCTCGACGACTAACTGCGCTTGGTCGAGAGCAATTCTCGTCAGCCATTGAAGGACAATCCTTTGAATACGACAGAACTCGTAGACGCCGTCGCTGAAGCCAATGACATTTCCAAGGCCAAGGCAAAGGAAGTCGTCAATTCGATTCTTGCGGCGATCATCGAAGCCGCCAAACGTGGCGACGAAGTCGCTATCAACGGATTCGGCCGCTTCTACGTCAAGGAGCGCCCCGCTCGCGAAGGGCGCAACCCGAGAACCGGTGAAGCGCTGAAAGTTCCCGCTTCAAAGTCGCTCGGCTTCAAGATGTCAAAGCCCGTCGGCGCAACGCTGAAAGCTTGATGGCGCCATAAGATAGAACATGGCGGCGCGCCCGCTCAATCTGGTTGCGGCATGAATTCCTGCTCGGGCCACTGATCCTTCCCCGCGAGTTGCGGCGGGGCGCCGATCAGATCGCCTTCTTCGGAGATGGAATCGTCGGCGCACATCTGGTTTCTCAACCCGACTTTCCAGACGCCGCCGTCCAGCTTCATCCAATATTCGTGTTCGACGCTGGCCGGGTATTGGAAGCATTCACTACCCGACGCCTTCTTCCACACCTGTTGATCGATCGGGGCGCCATTGGGTCGCTCCGGGTGGACGACGACATAGGCAAAGCCGGCGGCGACGCGCAGCGTCTCGACCTTGAAAACGATTGGCGCGCCGAACAAGTCTTCGTAGAGCGGCCGCAGGGCGTTCATGATCGCGGCGCGCACCGGCGAGCCCGCAGGTGGCGTTGAAACATCTGCACGAGATATTTTCGGCGGCGTCGGCAGCGGCTTCGGGTTGACGAGCTGTTCGATCCGGTCGCTGGTCCATGGCGTCGCCTGGATGCGCCGCGCATGATGGCGAGAGGCTCCCACCTTAATCAGCATTTGGCTGTTCCAGAACGTTTCCAGAGCCGCCAGCGCCCTTCCGTCAGGTCTAGGCTTCCTCCAGCCTACAGCGTGGTTCCCGGCCCTGCGCGGCCGTCCCTGCGCGCTTGAACTACGCTGCTGTCGATAATGTGTGTGAATCGTCTCCGGAGATTGACCCCTCCTATTTCAATCACTTCAAAGGATTGCCGCGCTGATCGGCGCTCGGACCCCTCGCCTAATTACAACCGCGATGCGTCGTAGCGTTTTTCTCAGGCCCGTTGACGCAAATGCGGTGGGGGATCAGTCTCGGGTTCCTCTTCGCTGTAGGAGTCGGACGATGAGCGTGTCTTCTGCATTGAGAGAGCTTGGGCTTCGGCGCACCGGCCTCCAACATATGGATGAATTCCACCGTCAAATCGACGCTGAGAATAATGATCGAGGCGCGGCGATTCTTGCTGCGACCTTTCTGGAAGGTGCGCTGGAATATGCGATCAACCGCAGGACGACCAAGGCCACTGCAAACCTCACAAATTTATTTGACAACAACGGGCCGCCTGACCATTTTGCCGCGAAACTGTTGATAGCGGATAAGCTTGGTATTTTAGGCCCTATAGCAAGGAAGAATCTTGAGGCAATTAAACATATCCGCAATACGTTTGCACATACTGCTATACACATAAATTTCTCGACAAAAGAGATTGCTGATGCGTGTAAGGTGTTAGTTCTACCTCCAGGCGCAAGGACGTTACGACATTCCATACCGTTCTCTACGCCGCGATACAAGTATATATCGACATGCGAAATCGCCGCAGTAGCGCTTATAGACTACGGGTCGCGCTGTCTGCGCTACCGCTCCGACGGTCTGAAACCAAGCTCAATGGTTCCCGTGATGCCCGCGCCGTTGCCGTAAATATGTCGATACGAGATGGGGAACAAGCGTCGGGATCATCCCGAACGTTTGGCTTATGCGCCGTTCTGCTTCTTCAGCTTCTTCACCCGATGCTTTTGGTAGTCGAGTACGGCTGCGGCGAGGGGATTCTTTCGATGCATTCGGACATGCGTCATCGAGATGATTATGGCGTTTTCAGTTTCCTCGGAAAGGATATGGCACATGATGCCTCCTTCATCGCCGGCGTAGGAAATTTGCGAGACGATTTGCTGCGCCTTGACAACGGCGGGGGGTTGTTGCGTCCGCAGGTGCGCAATTACGTGCGGCGTCAATTCAACTTCGAACGGCAGCAGCGCCTTGAGCGCGTCCACAAGTTCGCGAGTCTTCTCCGGCTTGTCGAGCATGGCTGCCCTCAAAGGTCACTGAGTGTGACCGCGTCAGCGGACTCTTAGCGGGAGAGGATGGCTCAACCAAGCCATTCCCTGAACGTCGCACAAGATTACTTCTCCGACGTGACGACGCCCTGGATCAAAACAGACGCCCGGTACGCGGATGATTCGTCAGTAATGGGGGGGATTCCGGTCATTCATGTCCGCTGAGCCTTTGACGCCTCTGCGCCACGAGCTGCGGTTCGGCCAGTCAGTGTGGAGTCACGCTGAGCAACTCCGCGATCCGCGGTGGCGGGACGGGTCCGCTGAACAAATATCCCGGCATCTCGTCGCAATTGTTTTCGCGCAAGAACGGCGCTCGCGCGTCGGTTTCAACGCCCTCCGCGTCGACGTCAGCTCCGGTTCAAGATATTTGGCCTCTAGCCCGCTCCCTCGCTGCGCCATGGGTCCGAACCGTCCTCAGCCGAAAGTCGTCACGTCTCCGCCCGCAACGGCTTGAGCAGCGCTTCTCGAGCGGCGTTCAGCTCCTTGGAAAAATACGCCGATCCGCCCAGGTCCGGGTGCACGCGTTTCATCAGGCGGTTATAGGCTACATGTATGTCGTGTTCGCTCGCACCTGCCCTTATTCCGAGGATTTCCAGGGCTTGAGCGACGCTCATGTCGGCGGACGCCACATAATGGCGACGGTCATGTTCCTCCTGCCGCCTATGTCGCTCTCGCTCTGCGGCTTCCCTTTGTCGTTCGTGTTCCTCTTGCCGCCGCCTATGTTGCGCTCGATCGGCGGCTTCCCGCTGCTGTTCCTGTTGCTCCTGCTCGTGCCTCCGGCCGTCTCTCGCATCGGCCCAGCCTCCAAACAAGCGTGAGAACAGCCCCCGATTTCTGGCGAGCGCAGCCTGAGCGGATGCGTCTCCCCGGTCGACGGCCAGCTTGAAAAGGCGCGCCGCTTCGCGATGGTCCTGCCGCAGGCCGCCGCGGCCTTGCTCAAAGAAGACCCCGAAGTGGTACTGCGCGGCGGCGTGGCCCTGGTCGGCGGCTAGCTTGTAAAGGCGCGCCGCTTCGCGATCGTCCTGCGGCAAGCCGCCGCGGCCCTGCTCAAAATAGACCCCGAGGTGGCATTGCGCCTCCGCCAATCCCTGGTCTGCGGCGAGCTTGAAAAGGCGCGCGGCCTCACCCTCGTTCTGCGGCAGCCCGCCGCCGCCCTCCTCGTTGAACGCCCCGAGGGCGTATTGCGCCACGGCGTTTCCCAGGTTGGCGGCATATATATAGCAGCGCGCGGCCTCGTGGTCGTCCTTGGCCAGCCCGCCGCGCCCCTTCGAATAGAATTGCCCGAGATTGCCGAGCGCGGCGGCGTGACCCTGCTCCGCGGCGAGCCTAAAAAGGCGCGCGGCCTCGTCATCGTCCTGCGGCAAGCCGCCGCGGCCTACCGCGAAGAAGACCCCGAGGTTGTATTGCGCTGTCGCCAATCCCTGGTCTGCGGCGAGCTTGAAAAGGCGCGCCGCCTCGCGATCGTCTCTCGTCAGCCCGCCACGGCCCTGCGCATAGAAAATCCCGAGGCCGCACTGCGCCGCGGCGTCTCCCCGGTCGGCGGCTAGCTTGTAAGCGTGAAGGTCCGCGCGTTCGTCGGACATCGCCTTTTCCTTATTAACAACGTGCTTATGGAATGGATCGCGGATTTCCAAAATTCCCGGAGTTAGCCCGCTTGGCATCGGGCTGTGCGCGGGCGCCAAGTCATAAGCTCACAACCCCTAATTTCTTGTATCTGCAAGGCCGAGCAAGACTTCGCGTTCCATCGTTGGATGCACCCGATGAAAATGATTTCCCCCTGGTTTGTGTTTCAGCTTCCGAATGGGGCCCTCCCATAGACGAGCCTAGGCCACTGAAATAGTAAATGAATCGTGCGTGGAGGCCCCGCTGGACGCAAGGGGTTTTTCTCTGGGTTCACGCATGTGCCCAGGCGCTTTGGTCGTGTCCGGCCTCATAGTGCGGCAGTTCACACGCCGCAGGCCTGTATCGAAGCACACGGATCGGGTCCAAATCGGCGCCGCGCGCTCAAGGCGCTGCGATTTCTGGTTTTCCCGACCCCGTCTCATTGACCGTTGGATCGCGATCTCAGCGCGCCACCGTTCTCGCCAATGGCGCCTTTCTCGGGTAGCCGGACGGAGCTGCCTCACCACGCCGCTTGCGGGTCGCCCATTCAGAGACAACGCCCGCAAGCATCCACGGTAACTTAACGTCTTTGGATTACATGCATCTTTTGGTTGCATCGGCGCAGGGGCTTTCCGACGGCCGTTACTGCTTGGGGAACAGTTCGTCATGAGATGGACCGGTCACGATGAGAACGACAGATAGGGCTCGATCAAAGTTGGAGCCGGGTCCTTTGGAGCTGGGTTCTGAAGAAAAGACACACCTGAAAGCGCGCCAAGAGGCTGCGCCGGCAAGCGAGGTCGGATCAACGGAAACCCCGCGCACGCTACCGGCGACGCTCCAGTGCCTTGAGCGAAGCCACCGCGAGCCTGAACGGGGGAAGATCCTGGCCCAGGCTCTCGCCCAAACGACCGAGGCGATCCTGATCTTGGACAAGAAGCTTTGCGTCAATTACGCCAACGCCGCCTTCTGCCGGCAGGTCGGCCATGCCGCAGAGGACTTGGTGGGTAAGCCAGTTGCGCGGCTCGGCCAGCCACCATTTCCGGGGATGCCGGGGGATCACGTCGCCTTCGAGGCGTGGATGCGCGACCGGGGATCTGTCAGCGGCGAGGCGGTGGCGCCAGGAGAGAACGGCATTGCGATCCCTGCTTACGTGACCATTGCTCCGATCTCGGACGCTCAAGGCGATATAATTGCTTACGTAGTGACACAAAGCGATCTGCGCCAAGCCAAGCAGGCCGAAGCTCGGCTGCGCGAAAGGGAACGGACGTTCCGAGCTATCACCGCCGCCGCGCAGGACGCCATCCTCCTGCTTGATAGTGCCGGCCGCATTGTCTTGTGGAACGAAGCGGCCAGCCGCCTTTTTGGCTATACCGCGGAGGAAGCGCTTGGCCAGAATGCTCATCTGTTCGTGGCGCCTGCCCGCTATCACGACGCTCACGCTGCGGCGTGGCCCCGGTTCGCCAAAGATGGTCAGGGAGCAGCGGTTGGCAAGGTGCTGGAGCTTGAAGCGCAGCGCAAGGACGGGGCCGAATTCCCCGTTGAACTCTCCGTCTCAGCCGTAAAGCTGAGCGGGGAGTGGCATGCCGTGGGTATTGTACGCGACATCACCGAGCGCAAGCGCGCGGAGGAAGCGTTGAAACGCACCAACCGTGCGTTGCGAACGATCAGCGCGGGCAACATGGTGTTAATTCATAGCACGAACGAGCCGCAGCTTCTGGACGATATGTGCCAAACAGTCGTTGAGCTAGGCGGTTACCGTCTCGCCTGGATCGGGTTCGCAGAACATGACGAGGACAAGGGCCTGCGGCAGGTGGCCAGCGCAGGCCATGAGGCGGGCTGCCTCAATTCGCCGCGGATAAGCTGGGCCGACAATGAGTTCGGCCAGAACCCCGCTGGCCGAGCGGTGCGTTTTGGCACGCCGCAGATCGCCAAGGACATTCTTGCGAATTCACAACATGCCCCCTACCGTGAGCATGCGCTCGAATATGGCTATGCTTCGTGTCTGGCGCTACCGCTGAAGGAAGATGACGGCCAGGCGTTCGGCGTGCTGAACATTTGCGCCGTAGAGCCCAGCGCCTTCGACGACGATGAGGTCCGGTATTTGCGGGAGCTTGCTGGCGATCTTGCCTTCGGGGTTCTGACGTTGCGCACGCGCCAGCAGCGCGACGGCTATCAGCAAGAGAATCTCAGAAGTCTGGACCGGCTTAGGGAGACCCTCCTCGGCGCCATGCGCGCCATCGCCCACATGGTCGAAATGCGCGACCCTTACACCGCCGGCCATCAGACCCGCGTAGCTGATCTGGCTTGCGCCATCGCGCGCGAGCTTTTGCTGGACGCCGACCGCGTTGAGGGGCTGCGCCTCGGCGCCATGATCCACGACATCGGCAAGATCTCGATCCCGGCCGAAATCCTCAACCGGCCGGGTAGGCTGAGCACGCCGGAATTCGAAATCATCAAATCCCATGCCGAGATCGGCTATGAGATCATCAAGGACATAGACTTTCCGTGGCCGGTGGCGACGATGGTGCGGCAGCACCATGAGAGGCTCGACGGTTCCGGCTACCCACAAGGTCTCAAAGGCGATGCAATCTGTCTGGAGGCGCGCATCCTCGGCGTCGCCGACACTGTGGACGCCATGAGCGCCCACCGGCCCTACCGCCCCGCCTTGGGCGTCGAAAAGGCGCTCGCCGTCATCGAGGCCGGACGCGGGCGGACCTTCGATGCCGATGTTGTCGACGCTTGCGTGCGGCTGCTGCGGGGGAAGCGATACTCGGTTGCCGAAGGGCAGTAGGCCAAAACCATGCTGCCTGAAAAGTGACCATCGTTTCTTGACCGCTGGCGCTTTCCGGACGTGCCTTCGAAACCGATCGAGTTACGGAGATCGGCGCAAAGCGGACTGTTGTCGGCCATCGAACGGCGCGTTTATGAGTTCACGGCCTAAACTCAGCCAGCTTGTGCCTGCGGCATCTCGCCGCATTGATAGGCGAATGCGGATACTAACAGGCTTTCGCGCAATGGCATTAATGCGTCCGAAACAGCGCGCCGGTAGATTGGCGCTATCCTAAGCGACGTCGCGCTCGATGTAGAGTGGAGGCGTGGCTTTTCTGGCTGGGGCCACGTAATGATTACGTATCTCAAGCGGGTCATCCCCAGCGAGGTTCGCGCCAGGGTGATCGATTACGTTATGATAACTTCGATGTTTGCCGTCTTCATCATTAGTTCTCTGCTTCTTGTCGGCACTAAGCTGAGCAACGAGTTTGTCGAAGTCGGCAACATACTCCAATAAGTACAAAAGACTCAAACCAGAGTTCCCCAGACAACGGCCAATTCGTGTTAATCCGCGCCAATATGGGGCCGCCACCCGGCATTGATGCAATAGACTGATCTGGCAGGTTAGCTTAATCAACCGGCGGAATCCGCATCGGCGCCGATCGGGAACCCGCCAAGCTGTCGGTTCGTTGCTGTAAATCAGATACTTATGCGGAACCGACGCAGGGATCACGGGCTGATTCACGCCGCGTTATGGAAAGCGATCCAACCTGTTTTACTTGTCCCCGCCACAGCCTGACCTCACCCCAATATCGAACGCTTCGCACCGAGGCCATGGCCCTCTGGAAAGAAATCGCCGGGGTCAGCTCGGCATGACAATTGCCACCATTTGCACCGTTGCTTCGGTCCCGCTTCGACACTGTCCCGCTTCGCCAAGTTGACAATGCCCCATGGAGGAAGCGTAATCGGCGACCGGAGCATTGATTCGAACCGTGAGCATAGCTTAGCGGTGTATTTAAGTGTGGGGAGGAAAATTCGCCCGGTTGTTCGACGTGGGAGTTCCTGACGATGATGAACTTTCTGACCGTGGACGATTGCGCCAGATTGCGCGGGGCCAAGCGCAAACTACTACGCGAGTTCGATCGTGTCTTGCGTGACGCGCTAGTGGAAGTAGAGCAGACGGCGCGCGAACTCGATCTTGGAGAGGAAGAGGTTGAGACGGCGTGCGTGACGGTGATGATGAGTGTCGCTGCGGGCGCGGCGCTAAAGTCGGCAGGAAGCCCCACGGATGTCACGGACGTAGATTTTTCCGCGGTTGCCTGCAACGCTTTGCGCTGGGCCAAGCACAAGGTCGGCGGCCTTTCCGATCGCCGACACTGAATTCCACTGTCGCCGTTACAGCGTCTTCTGATCCGTTAGCCGACGACGTCGATCGTCATGATCGCAGCGAGTCTGCGTGTTTCGGTCATCGGGCTCCCCATCTAACCCAGCTTAGCACAAGGCAATGCAGGGCGATTGTCACCTTCGGGTCGACTCGCGACGGTGGTGTCGTCGACTCCGGCCGTCGCCTCGGGGCTGCGATGCGCAACGTCAAACGCTCGGAACCGATGCGAAATTAGTGGGCCCCGTCTCCGAGTTCGACGAACTCCAGGGCGTCGATCGCCGCGTTCCTTTCATCCTCGGTCTGCTTCAGGGAAAGCTCCAACTGCTTGGTGCTGCCTACGCTGCTGCCCTCAGGACCAGCCCGCCAAGCGCAACGGTTATTCCCACGATCATCCGAACCGGCGTGAAGGTCGCCAGACCAAGCACGAAGCAGATAAACAACGCTGCGCCGGCGAAGGCGCACGCGCGTCCTGCTATGGCGAGCCTGCGGCTGCGCTGGATCGCCTCTCGGAGTTCGTCTATCCGCGCCTCAAGTCGCTCGATCTGCTCGGCTGGCGTCGGATCCGCTTCGAACATTGAACTCTCAGGCGGCGTTGCAGGTCGGAGCGATCAGTAACTCGCAGCGATCCCCTCTCGAATCGGCGTCGCAACGCGAAGCCGATCGACGTGCCGAACTGAAATGACTCTTCTAACCCAGTCAATCGCATGTCCGCTTCGGGTCGACAACAGCCGCTCGCGAAGCCTCTGGGATTATGTCGAACGACGGTGCATCTCCGCGATGGAAAACCAGGGGAAGACGACACCAATGCGGCATGCCGATATCGGCATAAATCACATTGGGTTGGAGCAGCCTCCAGACTCGGCAGGGATCTCTCTGGTTCCTTTGGCTCGAAATCCTACGCACGCGAGGAACTGGTCGCCGAAATGGCGGGCGCGTTCGTCTGCGCTTCGCTCGGCATTGCGCCGACCGTGCGCCACGCCGACTATATCGGTTCCTGGCTGGAGTTATGCTCACCTCTTCATAACTCCAGTAATCGCGAGGTGTCGATAATGCGAAGGACCGCTTCCGGGAGCGCAGCTTTACGTCGTTTTCGTCCACAATCCTTCGCATTATTTCAGAGCGTGTCGAGCCAGGCGAGCAGGCTTGCATCCCGCTTCCATGACGGTGGATGGCGCGCCGTTGCCGGAGGGCTGACCTGCTCCAGCGCCTTTCGCTTGGTTTCCAAGTTGGCCCTCGCATAGTGGTTGGTGGTGTCGAGGCTCACATGGCCGAGCCAACTGCGAATGACCGTGACGTCGACGCCGGCCGAGACCAAATGCACGGCGGTGGCATGGCGGAAGCTGTGCGGAGTCACACGCTTGGTTCGGAGCGATGGTACGGTTTCAATTGCAGCCTTCACATAGGCGGTAAGTTTGAACCTGACGCCAGAAGCGCTGAGCGGCTCGCCATAGCGGTTGACGAACAGCCGCTGGTCCGGCGCGCGCGGCTGTCGTTCCAATAGCTTTCTCAGCAGTTGCACGGTTTCCGGCCACAGCGGGCAGATGCGCTCCTTGCGGCCTTTGCCAAGGAGGCGCACGCATCCGGGCGCGTCTAGCCGGACGGCTTTGGGGCACAGATCGAGAGCCTCCTGTATCCGCGCCCCGCTATTGTATAGGAACGAAAGCAGCGCGTGATCGCGCATTCCTTCCAGTGTCGAACGGTCTGGCTGGGCGAGGATCGCCGTCACCTCTGTCGGATCCAAATAGCAAGGCTCCGAGACCGGCCCTCGCTTGACCGGTATGTTCAGGATTTCGGTGCACCGCGCAATCGATGCGGGATCTTTGGTCGCCACGAAGTTGAAGAAGCTGCGGATTGCGGCAAGGCGGCAGTTGCGTGTGCCGATCGTGCCGCCGCGTTCGTGTTCGGCATGGCTCAGGAACGCGGAGACCTCGGCGGCGGCGAGATCGGCCAGCGTGATTTTCGCGGCCGTCTTTCCCGCGCGCTCTGCGACGAACCGTAGGAACAGCCGCCAGGTGTCGCGATAAGACCGAACCGTATGGATGGACGCGTTGCGTTGCTCGACGAGCCATTCATAGAAGAACGCGCGCATCAGCTCGGGGAACGGGTTGACCCTGCTCATGGCTGCACCTCCAATCCCACGTTGAGGCAAGGCGCCCCAACCGCTCGGAACCGCTCATTGGCGTGATGCAGCAGATCCTGCGTGACGGTGATGTAGACCAGGGTGGAGTTGATATCCCGATGGCCAAGGTATGTCGCGAGGAACGGCAACCGACCTTGCGGGTTGATGCCGGCCCGATACCATTCAATGATACGGTTCACGACCATCGAGTGGCGCAGATCGTGAAGGCGCGGTCCGTCTCGTCCTCTCGGTGGTTTCAGGTGAGCCCGGCGTATGACGTCGACGAGCAGCCGGGCTACGGCCTGCTTTGTGTAGCGGGCGCTGTGCTGCTCGTGCCAGAACAATCCGGAGTGCAGATCTTGCGATGCGCCGGCTCGGCGCCGCGCATCGATATAGGCTCGAAGCTCGACCATCACGCTGTCGGGCAGCGGCAAGATCCTGGTCTTGAAGAACTTGGTCTCCCGGATGGTGATCGTGGCGCCATTCACGTCAACGTCGCCAAGATCGAGGCGGGCAAGCTCGCTCCGCCGCAGTCCCGCGCAATAGGCGAGTATCAACATGGTGTAGACGCTCAGAGGGCGAAGCGGCGCCCGTGGCGATGGGTAGGTGCGAGCGATATCGAGCATCCGCCGCACATCGGTAGACGTGTAGATGTGAGGTCTGCGCCATTGCTTGGCCACCGCATTTTGCGGCCGCGGGTCTGGTCGGCGCGGCGGAACCGACGGATCCCGGTGACGAAGGATTTTCGCAAGGATGCGCTTTAGCTTTTCGCATTCGGCCGCGTGATTGCGCGTCGCTTTCGCCGCCGTCCAGCGTTCGAGCATCACCCCAATCGGTTCGTTCTGCCGCGTCGGGTTCAACTGCAGGAACCTATCGAACCGCGAGAGCCAGACGGATTGCGCGACGTATTTGTATCCCCTGTTGCGCATCAGCGCGACGTGCTCGGCCATGACCGCGCCCAGCGCGCTGCCAAACCGCTTGGGCCGGTGCAAGTTGGCAAGAGCCCGGTCGGGATCGCGCGACGCTAGAGCGCGCCAGATCGGAATGCACTGCTCGATATTGCATGCCTCACGCAACGTCGTGATGGGATTGCGCTCTATCGCCCTGATCTCCAGGAGGTGGTCGAGGAACCGATCGATGACGCGGGTGCGGTTCAGCAGCGTCGTCGCAGCCCAGCGTTCGGACGACGCCCGCAACCAAGCCGCCAGCATGTCGTTGCCGAGTTCGGCGTGGCGCTCGGCGACGTCCTGGAAGCTATGCAGCGCCTGCTTGTAATAGGTGCGGCTGTTGGAGCTGCGCAGACCTAAGCCTGCCAGATAGCGTGCGATCAACAGCCGTTCGGAATCAGGCCATCTCGTCATGACAGCGCCTCCGCTCCCGGCACGTCGAGGGCTATGGCTCGAAGATCCTCGGTGGCAAGCTTGAGATAGGGGGCCGTCGATTCGGTCGAGCGATGCCCGAGCAGATCGCCGATGATCTTTTGCGGCGTCCCGGCTCGCAGCATCTCGACTGCGCGCGCATGGCGGAAGATGTGCGGCCCGCTCTTGCCGGGCGGTTCGACGCCGGCGTCGCGGAGCCGCCGCCGCACCGCATTGGCCAGCATTCCAAGTTTGCGGTAGGGCGCACGCGTGCGGATGAAGATTTCCCGGGAATCGGTTTCGGGCCGGCCCGCGCGCAGATAGGCGAGCACCGCTTCGCCCACCGGCGCCATCAACGGCAGGTACGAGCAAGCCTTTGTCTTGGTGTGCCGTATTCGGATCGATTCCGCGCGCCAGTCGATGTCGCCGAGCCGCAGGTTGCGGATTTCGCTCGATCTCAGGCCATAGGTCGCGAGCAGTTGCAGGATCGCATGGTCCCGCAGTCCTACCGGTGTGCCGTCCTTTCTCGCCGCCTCCAGAACGGCTGCGATCTTGTCGCGCTCAAGAATCGAGGGGACCCCCTCATAGGCGTAGAGCAGCGGGGCGATGACATGCGGCGCCAGGTCGACTGGGGAGCGACCGGTCCGGTGAAGATGTCGCAACAGCGAGCGAAGGCGCTCCGCCACGTCCTTCAGTGATTTGCGCGTCAATTTCGGCGCGCGCAGGTCCATATAGCCATCGATGTCGCCGACGCTCAATTCCATCAGGCTCGCGGCGCCGCGCTGGCCGAGTTGCCACGCCAGGAAGTGCTGGGCCTCCCACATCAGCGCTGCGATGCTGGACTGGGCCAGGCCGCGCTCCTCGCGAAGCCAAGTCTCGTATTCGTTGCAGATCGCAAAGCGCAGCGCATCGGCGGCGCAGGTCACTTGCGGAATGGGCGGCCACTGGCCTCGCGCGAGCCGCAGCAGCGCGTGGATTCCCGAGCGCGGGATTGCGTGCCAGCGCGCGCCTGGAGGTCTACCATGCCTCTTGCGGAACATCGTGACCGCATGGCGCAGGTAACGCGCCACCTGCGCCTCGCTCACGGCTGCGACCGATATGCTCCACCGTGCAAGGTAGTCGAGGAACGCGCGCGCATATGCGCAGTAATTCCCGATCACCACCGGACTGTAACGTTGGCTGGTCAGCGCGGCTTTGAGTTCGGCGATCAGTTTGCGATCGGCATTCGACATGGACGACTCCTCTGCTGGTCAAACGACCGCAGAGGTTCGTCAGGATATAATGCGGAGCAAGGCCCCTCGGTCGTCGGCGGAATCGCCTAGGATTCAAGTGCTGATGCGACATTCCTTCGCATTATCGACACCTCGCGATTACTGGAGGTGCTGCGCGAGGACGACCGCGCCATCGTCCGCGCCGCCAGCGCGGCATCGAAGGTGGCCGACTATCTCCTGGCGCTCCAGCCCGATCGCGTCGAACCGGTCGAGGCCAGTGCGACGGCGGGCGAGCAGGAGGCGGCGTGATCGTTGCACGCGCGCTTCGAGAAAGCCGCCTTTCCCTCTCTTCGGTTCACCGGGGTTGCCGCCTCTAGGAGAGGGAGAGGAAGGCTGAGATTTTCGTGACGGGTCGGAGGCCGAGAGAGAGTCTCTCGGCTGCCCGTCGCGGAGAATCCGACATGGCTAAGGCCATTCAGAAGATCACCCTCAGCGCCTCGCGCGACATCCCCTTCAACAAGCTCGCGCTCAGCCAGGCCAACGTTCGGCGCGTGAAGGCCGGCGTCTCGATCGAGGAGCTGGCCGAGGACATCGCCCAACGCACGCTCTTGCAGAGCCTCAGCGTCCGGCCGGTCCTCGACGCCGAAGGCCGCGAGACCGGCATGTTCGAGATTCCGGCCGGCGGCCGGCGCTTCCGGGCGCTCGAACTGCTGGTCAAGCAGAAGCGCCTGGCCAAGACCGCGCTCATTCCCTGCGTAGTGCGCGAGGGCGGGATCGCGGAAGAGGATTCGCTGGCCGAGAACGTCCAGCGCGTCGCGCTCCATCCGCTGGACCAGTTCCGCGCGTTCCAGGCCCTCCGCGACAAGGGCCTTGGCGATGAGGAGATCGCCGCTCGGTTCTTCGTGGCGCCGACCGTGGTGAAGCAGCGCCTGCGCCTCGCGGCCGTTTCGCAGAAGCTCCTCGACATCTATGCCGAGGACGGCATGACGCTGGAGCAATTGATGGCGTTCACGGTGACCAACGACCATGCCCGCCAGGAACAGGTCTGGGAGGGCGTCAGCCGCTCCAACAACAGGGAGCCGTACTCGATCCGCCGTCAGCTCACCGAGGGCGCGGTCCGGGCTGCCGACCGTCGCGCGCAGTTCGTCGGCCTCGACGTCTTTGAGGCCGCCGGCGGCGCGATCCTGCGCGATCTCTTCCAGCATGACGACGGCGGCTGGCTGCAGGATCCGGCGCTTCTGGATCGGCTCGTCACCGAGAAGCTCCAGGCCGAAGCCGAGTCGCTGCGATCCGAGCGCTGGAAGTGGATCGCGGTCGCGAGCGATTTCCCCTACGGCCACACCGCCGGCCTTCGTCGCCTCACCGGCGAGACCCTCGCTCTCACCGAGGAGCAGCAAGCGAGCCTCGCCACGCTCAGGGGAGAACATGACGCCCTTGAGGCGCAATACTCGCAAGCCGACGAGGCGCCCGACGAGGTCGGCCAGCGGCTCGGCGAGATCGAGACCGCAATAGCGGCCTTCGAGAACCGGTCGGCGCGCTACGATCCGGCCGACATGGCCCGCGCCGGCGTCTTCGTCAGCATCGATGGCGATGGCGGCCTGCGTATCGATCGGGGCTTGGTTCGGCCGGAGGACGAAGCGCCGGTCGAGCCCCTCGAAGGCAGTGATGGCGACGCGCCAGAGGCTGCCGGCTCCGACGGCGCACTCCAGCGGGCCGTCATCACCATCGGCGGGGCGCCGACGGGTCCTGAGATGGACACGCCGGAGGAGGACGACGTGATCCGCCCGCTGTCCGACCGGCTGGTGACGGAACTGAGCGCCCATCGCACCCTGGCGCTACGGGATGCGCTGGCCGCTGAGCCGAACGTCGCCTTACGGGCGGTGCTGCACGCGCTCTGCCTCGCGGCTTTCTATCGCTATGCCTCCGATAGCTCCCTGGAGATCAGCGCGAAGAATTCGGGGTTCAGCGCCCAGGCGCCTGGGCTCGCGGACACGGCGTCGGCCAAGGCGATCGAAGCGCGGCATAAAAATTGGGCCAAGCGTTTGCCAGAGGCGCCCGCCGGCCTTTGGGATGCGTTGACCGAGTTCGACGGCGACAGCCAGGCCGCGCTGTTCGCGCACTGCGCATCGCTCACCGTCAATGTGGTGAGGGAGCCATGGAACCGCCGTCTCGGCGCCTTCGCCCATGGCGACCAGCTCGCTCAGGTCCTCAGCCTCGACATGGCCGCGGCCGGCTGGCGACCCACCGCCGACAATTACCTCGGCCGGGTTCCCAAGGCGCGCATCCTCGAAGCCGTGCGCGAGGGCAGGGGAGAACATTCGGCGCAGCTTATCGACCACCTGAAGAAGGCCGAGATGGCCAAGGAGGCCGAGCGCCTGCTGGAGGGCACGGGTTGGCTGCCCGAACCGCTGCGCCGGCCGGAGGAGACTTCGATTCTACCGTCGCCTGACGAAGCCGAGACCCAGGCGCTGCCCGCTTTCCTCTCCGACTATCGCGAAGAGGCTGCGCACGCTGAATCCGACGAGCCCGAGCCGCGAAGAAGCGCGGCCGAGTGATCCCCAGCGACGGGGCGGCTTCGGCCGCCCCGCATCGTTTCACCCCTCAATTTCATCCGAGAGCCCGGCCGCCGCGCCGGGCTTCTTCGTTTCGCGAGACCGATCATGCCCATCTTCACCGTGGAAACCAGCTACCGGCTCCCCGTCCATCGACAGCGAAGCTACGAGGCCGACAATGTCGAAGAGGCCTGCTGCCTTGCGTTCGAGGACGACGATTGGTCGGGCGAGAAGCTCGACTATGAATCCGCAGGCGCCGAGTATGTGTCGGGCGTTTGGCAGGGCGCCGACGCCGCCTATCGCGGCGCGGCGCTGCCGTTTCCGCCCCAATTCGACGAAATGGTGCAGCGCAAGGCCGACTTCTTCGAGACGCTGCTCGGCGTGCTCAAGATTCTCGCGCATGCGCCGGACCTGACCGCGCCCGAACTCCCGTTCTGGCTTCCGCGGGCCGAGGCGGCCATCGCCGAAGCCGAGGCCATCCTCGCTGGCGCCTGCGATCTCGACTGACCCAGGCGAGCGGCTGCGCCAGCGCTCGCCGCGCGGCGCGTCCGTTGCTCCTCGCCAAACGCTCCGCCGAGAGCCCGGCCGCCGCGCCGGGTTTGCCCACGACGAGCATGTCGCATTGCGACGCGGCCTCGGGGATCGCGGCGGATGGCGCGCGCGCGGCGCCCGCCGGCGGTCCGCATCAGCGCGGCCAAGCCCAGCGTCGTGAGAGGCAGAGGACGGCCGGAAGGGATTTGAGCCGGCGGGATTCAGAGAGAGGGCGCCCCCGGTTCGATCCCCAGCCCTCCTGAGGTTTCCCCGTGACGAATGCTCATAGCTCCGCGGCCGCGCTTGCCGCTGCGCCTTATCCGGCCGCCCCGGCTTCCATCGGCATCCTGCGCGCCGCACGGCTTCTCCTCCCCGATCTCGAACACGGCCGCCGCATCGATGCCGCCATCCTGCGCGCCGCGATGGAGGCCGCCTTCGACGGCTCCGACGCGACGGGCGCGTGGGACTGGAAGAGCGCCTATGACGCCTGCGAGGCGGCGACGGTCCTGTTCCTGCGCAAGTTCGGCCCGGCCATGCGCGCGCGGGCGGCATCGCCCGCCGCCATGCTGCCGTTGTTCGCCAGGATCGCGGACCTGCTGCCGACGCACACCCGCCGCTCCGAGGAGAGCCAGGCGTTCCAGCAATTCTCGACGCCGATGGCGCTCGGCCTTGCGGCGAGCGCCGCGGCGGCGATCACGCCGGCCGACCTCGTGTTGGAACCCTCCGCCGGGACCGGGCTGCTCGCCACCCTCGCCGAGATCGCCGGCGCATCCCTAGTGCTGAACGAACTCGCCGAGACGCGCGCCGGGCTGCTCGGCGAACTGTTCCCCGGCGTCGCCGTCACGCCCTTCGACGCCGCGCATCTCCATGATCATCTCGACGCCGGCGTTGTCCCCAGCGTCGTGCTGATGAACCCGCCGTTCTCGGCGCTCGCGCACGTCGACCGCCGGATCGCCGACGCGGCGCTCCGCCACATCTCCTCGGCATTGGCTCGTCTGGCCGACGGCGGGCGGCTCGTCGCGATCACCGGGGCGAGCTTCGCCCCGGACAATCCCACTTGGGCCGACGCCTTCGTCCGTTTGCAGGAGCGCGGGCGAATCGTGTTCTCCGCCGCGATCGACGGCTCGGTCTATGCCAAGCATGGCACGACCATCGATGTCAGACTGACCGTCATCGACAAGCGCCCGGCCGCCGAGAAGGGCGTATTCCCGCCGCCATTGGGCATCGCCCCCGACGCCGCCACGCTGCTCGGATGGATTACGGCGAAAATTCCGCCAAGGCTGCCGCTCGCCAATTCGACGGTGACGTCGACGTCCTCGCCTCAAACCATCGGCCGGACGGTGCGTCCTCCTGTCGCGCATCCTTCCTTCGTCCCGGCCGAGACGCCGGAACCCGAGGGGCAAGAACTCACCTATGAGACCGTCGACTGGAAGCCGGTCGAAGGCGGCGGCATCACCGAGGCGCTTTACGAACAATACGGATTGCAGTCGATCCGTATTCCCGGCTCTCAAGCGCATCCGACCCGCCTCGTGCAATCGGCCGCCATGGCGTCGGTCGCGCCGCCCAAGCCGAGCTATCGGCCGCATCTGCCGGCCAATGTCGTCGCGGACGGCTTGCTGTCCGACGCCCAGCTCGAAAGCGTCATCTACGCCGGCGAAGCCCACTCCGGCCGCCTCGCGGGATCGTGGACGGTCGACGAAACCTTCGACATCGTCTCGGCCGCGCCTGACGACGCCGAGAAGGCCGTGCAGTTTCGGCGCGGTTGGTTCCTCGGCGACGGCACCGGCGCCGGCAAGGGCCGACAGGTCGCCGGCATTTTGCTCGACAATTGGCTGAAGGGCCGCAGGCGCGCGGTTTGGGTGTCGAAATCCGACAAGCTGATCGAGGACGCCCAGCGCGATTGGTCGGCGCTCGGCCAGGAACGGCTTCTGATCACGCCGCTGTCGCGCTTCCGGCAGGGGACGCCGATCCGGTTGGAGCGCGGCATCCTCTTCACCACCTACGCCACGCTGCGCTCGGACGCGCGCGACGAGAAGGTCTCGCGGGTCCGGCAGATCGTCGACTGGCTCGGCGCCGATTTCGACGGCGTGATCGTCTTCGACGAGAGCCACGCCATGCAGAATGCGGCAGGCGGGAAGGGAGAGCGCGGCGAACCCAAGGCGATTGCTTGCAATCGTCCGGGGGCGGCCTCGCAACAGGGCCGCGCCGGGCTCCGCCTTCAGCACGCGCTGCCAAACGCCCGCGTCGTCTATGTCTCGGCGACGGGCGCCACCACCGTCCACAATCTCGCTTACGCCCAGCGGCTCGGCCTGTGGGGCGGCGAGGATTTTCCCTTCGCGACTCGCGCGGAGTTCGTCGAGGCCATCGAGGCGGGCGGCGTCGCGGCCATGGAAGTGCTCGCCCGCGACATGAAAGCCCTCGGCCTCTATGCCGCTCGTTCGCTTTCCTATGAAGGCGTCGAATACGAATTGCTTGAGCACAAGCTCACCGACGAGCAAATCCGCATCTACGACGCCTATGCCGGGGCGTTCGGCATCATCCACAACAACCTCGACGCCGCCATGAAGGCGGCCAACATCACCGGCTCCACCGGCACGCTGAACGCGCAGGCCAAGTCCGCCGCGCGCTCGGCTTTCGAGAGCGCCAAGCAACGCTTCTTCAATCACCTCATCACGGCGATGAAGACGCCGTCGCTGATCGCCGGCGTCGAGCGCGACCTTCAGACCGGCCATGCCGCAGTCATTCAGATCGTCTCGACCGGCGAGGCGCTGATGGAGCGCCGGCTGGCCGAGATTCCGACCGAAGAGTGGGGCGACGTGCAGGTCGACATCACCCCGCGCGAATATGTGCTGGACTATCTCGCGCACAGCTTCCCGACCCAGCTCTTCGAGCCCTTCACCGACAGCGAGGGAAATCTCTCCTCGCGGCCTGTCACTCGCGACGGCCAGCCCGTGCAGTGCCGGGAGGCGGTCGCCCGCCGCGATCGCCTGATCGAGAAGCTCGCCTCGCTGGCGCCCGTTCACGGCGCGCTCGACCAGATCGTGCAGCGCTTCGGCACGGACGTGGTGGCCGAGGTGACGGGGCGCTCACGCCGCATCATCCGCAGATGCGGCTCCGACGGCGTCGATCGCCTTGTCGTCGAGAACCGCGCGGGTTCGGCCAATCTCGCCGAGGCGCAGGCGTTCATGGACGACATCAAGCGCATCCTTGTCTTCTCCGACGCCGGCGGTACCGGACGGTCCTATCACGCGGAGCTGTCGGCGAAGAACCGGCGCTTGCGGGTCCACTACCTCCTGGAGCCGGGATGGAAGGTCGACGCGGCCATTCAAGGCCTGGGGCGCACCAACCGCACCAATCAGGCGCAGCCGCCGCTGTTCCGGCCGATCGCCACCAACGTGAAGGCCGAGAAGCGTTTCCTCAGCACCATCGCCCGCCGTCTCGACACGCTCGGCGCCATCACCAAGGGCCAGCGGCAGACGGGAGGGCAGGGGCTGTTCAGGCCCGAGGACAATCTTGAAAGCCACTATGCCCGCGACGCGCTGCGCCAGCTCTATCATCTGCTCGTGATGGGCAAGGTTGTAGGCTGCTCGCTCCAGGCCTTCGAGGATGCGACCGGGCTGAAGCTGACCGACGCGAATGGCGTCAAGGATGAGCTGCCGCCGATCACCACCTTCCTCAATCGGCTGCTGGCGCTGACCATCGATCTCCAGAACATTCTGTTCACGGCGTTCGAGCAGCTTCTCAACGCTCGCATCGAGGGCGCCATCGCGAGCGGCACATACGATGTCGGCCTGGAGACGCTGAAGGCCGAGAGCTTCGTCGTCACCGATCGGCGGACGATCTACACCCATCCCGGCACTTCTGCCGAAACCCGCCTGCTGACCATCACGCAGCGCGAGCGCAACCGGCCGGTCACGATCATTGAGGCGCTGGATCGGTTGTCCGACCCGCGCGCCGTGCTCCTGGTCAACAGCCAGTCGGGCCGCGCCGCCGTGCAGGCGCCCGCACGCAGCCTGATGACGGACGACGGTGAGGTCGAACGCCGGGTGCGCCTCATCCGCCCGATGGAGCATCCCACCATTCCCCTGGCGATGATGCCGCAGACTCACTGGCGGGAGGCCGACCGCGAAACCTTCGCTCGCGCCTGGACGGCGGAACTCGCTGAGGTTCCGGAATTCACCGACGCAGAAATCCATATCGTCACGGGGCTCCTGCTGCCGATCTGGAAGCGCCTGCCGAACGAATCGAGCCGCGTCTATCGGCTCCAGACCGACGCCGGCGAGCGCATCGTCGGCCGCAAGGTCTCGCCCGCCTGGGTGGCCGACGCACTGGAAACGGAAACGCCAAATCTGTCGGCCGACGACGCCTTCACCGCGCTGATCGACGGCGGGACCGTCCTCGATCTCTCCGAAGGCCTCCAGCTTCGCCGCGTCCGCATCATGGGCGCCTATCGCATCGAGCTGACCGGCTTCGCCGACGCGATGCGGGAGTGCCTCAGCGCCTACGGCCTGTTCCATGAGATCATCTCCTGGAAGCTCAGGATGTTCGCGCCGACCGACGCCACAGGACCGGCGATCGTGGCGAAGGTGCTGGAGCGTTATCCACTCTCGCGCGTCGTGGCCCGAGTGGCGGCGTGACCATGGTCAGCCGAGCCGCCGAACTGGCGCAATGTCTCGCGCGCGTCGCCGAGGCCGTGTGCCGCTACTATCTCTCCAACGGTCGCCGCGAGGGCCGGTATTGGCTGGTGGGCGACGTGACGAACACGCCCGGTCGCTCGCTATTCGTCCGGCTGAAAGGACCTGATACCGGCAAGGGCGCGGCGGGAAAATGGACGGACGCGGCGACGGGCGAGTACGGCGATCTCCTCGACGTCATCCGCGAACGCTGTGGCCTTATCGACTTCCACGACGTCGCCGACGAGGCTAGGCGCTTTCTTAAGTTCCCAAGACCGGAGCCGAATCCAGACCATGGGCGGCGCTCATATTCGACGCTGGCGGGATCATCGGAATCCGCGCGCCGGCTGTTTGCTTCGTCACAGTCGATTTCGGGCACGGTCGCGGAGGCGTATCTGCGCCAACGTGGCGTCACCTCGTTGCACGCAACCGGAAGCCTCCGATTTCACCCACGCTGCTACTATCGGCCTGATTGGCAGTCGCCGACGCAGACCTGGCCCGCGATGATCGCAGCCGTCACCGATCTCGACGGCGAGATCACCGGCGCGCATCGCACGTGGCTCGACCCGTCCGGGCGGGACAAGGCGCCGATCGACACGCCGCGGCGAGCGATGGGCCATCTCTTAGGGAACGCTGTCCGTTTCGGTGTGGCGTACGATTGTCTCGCGGCCGGCGAAGGCATCGAGACCATGCTGTCGCTTCGATGCGTCTTAGCCATGCCGATGGCGGCGGCGCTCTCGGCGGCACATCTCGCCGCCATCCTGTTCCCGGCGACGCTACGCCGGCTCTATATCGCCCGCGATGACGATCCCGCCGGGGACGGCGCCATGGCGAGATTGACCGACCGGGCGAACGAGGCCGGGATCGAGGCGATCGCGCTGTCGCCACGACTGGAGGACTTCAACGAAGATCTGCGCAAGCTCGGCGTCGACGCGCTACGGGCTTCGCTGCGGGCGCAAATTCCTAGGGAAGACGTCGCTCGCTTCATGGATTCGGCGGCGTCAACCGGAACGGAGCGATAGGGCTTGCCGCGGCGCGCCTTCGACGTCGCATCGGGTCGTGGGGCAGCTTCCCGGTCTTGTCGGAGAGGACCGCGTCCACGGCCTTCTTGAGAGGGCGATCGGGGCGGCAAACGGCCCGGCCCCGCAATGGCGGATGGCCGACTATTTTCCGTCGGCGGCAAGCCGCCTTTACATCGCGAGACAAAATAGCCGGCCACCGCCATCCTCCGCTTCGCTTCGGCCGCTTTCGCTCCGCTCCGCGGTGCGGGCCCGGTCCGCCCGCCGCCTTTCGTCGCCATGAAGGCCGCGATGGGCGCGGTCGATCCGACAAAGGGAAGCACCCGATGACGACCGAACGCGACGATGCCGGCTTTGAGCCCCCGCACGCCTCATCCCCGACCGATCACGTCCTCGCCGAACTCCAGCTCTACGGCTACGGCCCCTTCCAGGACGAACCCGACCCGAGACTGCTGCCCGAAGCCCAGGCCGTCGCCGTCGCCGCCGCCGACATCTTCGACGCCCTCGTCGTCGCCTTGGCCGACACGCGCCTCGAACCCGACCTCGAAGATCTCCTCTGGTCGACCGTCAATCTCTTCCACCGCGCCGTCAGCCGCATCGAGCGCGAACTCGACGACAACGAGCAGGCGCAAAAGCGCGGCCAGAAGGAACAGGACGGTTCCGAAATCCGCTCGGTCGAACTCGAACGCCTCACCGCCGAAGGTCAGACGCTGATCGAGCGCAGGAACAGCATGGAGTTCTTCCGCGACCAGGCCGCCGAGCAGTTCGAGCGCCACACCCATTCGGCCTGGCGGCCGCGCTCGGGATCGAAGATCAACCACCGCCACCTGACCGCGGCGATGATCGACAGCCGCGACTTCCTCGCCGCCAAGCGCCGGTCCGACAACGAGGCGCTATTGCCCGCGGGACCGAAGATCGCCTTCACCGGCGGGTTCGACTTCAACGATCACAAGCTGATCTGGGACAAGCTCGACAAGGTCCACGCCAAACATCCTGACATGGCGCTGCTGCATGGCGGCTCGCCGAAGGGCGCCGAACTGATCGCCGCCAAATGGGCCGATCATCGAAAGGTTCCGCAGATCGCCTTCAAGCCCGACTGGACCAAGCACGCCAAGGCCGCGCCGTTCAAACGCAACGATGCGATGCTCGATGTGCTGCCGATCGGCGTGATGGTCTTCCCTGGCACCGGCATTCAGGACAACCTCGCCGACAAGGCAAGGAAGCTCGGGATTCCGGTCTGGAGGTTCGGCGCCGGCGGCGCCTGAGCGCCGCGCCGCCTCTTCAATTCCGCAAACCAGCGCATCCGTAGAACCGGGTCGCTGGTTCTGCTCAAAGCCGCTTCTCAGTCCGGCTCGCCGGTGACGGCGATTCGCGCTGCGCGAGCACAGGGCCCCGGTTCGACATTGCTTACGATCAAGAATCGAACCGCGTCCTCAGGGCGGCGTGGTCGAACGCAGGTTGAAGCCGCCAGGCTGCGGTTCGGCTACCAGCACGCGGATCGCGAAAGCCATCTCGACGAGATGCCCATCACGATCCCTGGTGAAAATCTCACGCTCGGTTCCGCCAACGCAGATGACTGGAACCGGTTGATTGTGTTGAAAAAGTCGAATTTCAGCGTCGATCACAATTCAGAAGGCCGCAGGCGGGCCTGACGAAAATTCCGCGAGGGGTTCGGCCGAATGGCCGGTTTTGTCGCGTATGGCCCTCGCAGACGCCTTCTCGTGACGATGAGCCGCGCGGGTGACATTCGGAGCGAGAAATCGAGATTTTCGCGACCGCTCATTTTCCGACTTTTTCAACGGTATCGGTTCATTGCGGTTGTTGGTCGCTGAGTGCTTGATGACGACCATAGTTGGCCGCTGACATCCGTATCCGCCGACAAAGAGGCGCTGACGAGGCGGTCGCTCTGTGGTGTAACGTTGACGCGCGTGTCCTCCAATCATCGATCGCGTGTCAGATCAAATCGAACGGCCATGGACGTGAAATTCCCGCAGGCTTGGCGGCTCTGCCTGGATCAAGCCCAGGGCTTTTTCCACGCAGCCGAGCATCTCGCCGGCATAGGGTGACGAAGCCATGGACGATGCTTGAGATCCCAAACCCTGGCAGCGACACACCGCCCGCTTCATCCCCCGTGTTATCGCCACCGGCGCAACCACGGCGCAACCACGTTTGACTTCGTTCATAATCATGTTGACGCCCTTGCTCGCGCGTCGCTGGCCGTAAAGCTTAGCGATGCCGCGGCGATAGAATATCAGTTGCCTCTTCGCGATCGGGGTCCTGCGCTCGGCGCGGAAGATCGTCAATTCGTCGGAAAAGCTACGGATCGATCGACGGCGCCGGATCATTGCCCAGACCGCCGGTGATGACATCGACCATACTAACGAATCTGCCAAGTGAGAATGGACCTGTGGTCACGAAAAGACGTCACTCCGGCGGGATGAATCGTTTCTGTGGCGACAGGACTATGAGCGTACCGGTCGCGCGGGTCAGAATTGGGGTCTTCTCTATTCGGCCTGTCGAGGTCAAGCGCTTTTCGGCTTCTGCACTGCTTGCTGGTTTGATGTTCCTCGCGGGTCCGCGCTTCTCTTCGGGATGAGCCGTTGGGCTCTCCCATCATGGGATCAGAGAATGAGGCGGCCCAATCTGACTCGCGTCGTGATCGCGCCTGGCGCGATCCGCACAAGAGCCCAAGCGAACTCGCCTCATCCATCGTCCCGCGAAGGACATCTTTCCACCTTGCGGCAGAACTCTGTTTTGCAAACTCTCCTTGCTGATAGCTCGTTGATTGGAATTCGCGCTAGGCGGTCGCCGGCGCGGCTTCTTTCGTCCAACGGAAGACGGTTCCGTCGATCCAAATGCGATGCATGATGACCGCCAATCGGCGAGCCAACGCGACAATGGCCTTCTTTAGCCCTCGTCGTTTGGCGACGTTCACCGCCCAGGCTTTCAGCCAAGACCATTTCTGCACGCGGGTTATCATGACTTGCGCAGCCTCATAGAGAAGCGCTCGCATCATTTCGTCTCCCGACAACGAGACCCGTCCGACCCGGAGGCTTTCTCCCGATTGATTGAGCACCGGCGTCAATCCTAGCGAGGGGCCCACGGCTTTCGAGTTCTTGAAGCGGGCGGGAACATCGATGGTGGCGCAGAACGCCAAAGACACGACAGGTCCAACCCCGGGGATTGTCATCAGGCGCCTGCACACGCCATCGTCGCGAACGATCGCAAGCAATTTGCGGTGGAGCGCCGTGAACGTCTCGCGCAACTTCTGCCGGGCGGTGAGCAAAGGTTCCATGATCTCGACGAGTTCGGGCATGCGTTCGACAAGCTCGCGGATCCGTTCGTCGAACTTGCCCACGCCGACGATGCCGACCTTGAGACCGAAGTTGCGCAGCAGGCCGCGGATGTCGTTCTCAATGGCGAGGGCCTTGTCCTGCAGAATCTTGCGGGCGGTCAGAAGAGCACGGCGCTTCTGGCTGGTCAGCGTCTTCACGTGCACGGGCCGGAACAAATTGACGCGCATCATCTGCGCAATGCCGCGCGCGTCGTTTCGGTCGCTCTTGTTCACCTGCGCTTTGAGGAACGCTTTCGTATGCCGGGTCTCAATGCAGACCACCGGCAATCCAGCCCCCGCCATGCCGCTGAACAGCCATTGCGACAAGGGGCCCGCCTCCAAGCCGATCCGTTCGAGCCGCCACGCGGGATCGCTGAGCGCCACGACCAAATCCTCAGGATGGCTCGGGACCTTCAACTCACGGAGGATCTTGCCCGCTTCGTCCACGATGCACACGGCGGTCTCTTTGACCGAGACGTCCAGTCCGGCATAATGTTTCATGCTGCGCTTCTCCCTCTGATGCTTGTGGCTGCCCCAACGCAGACCACGCCTATCATCAGCCTGAAGCGCAGCACCTCAACCAAGAGTTGGGACTACGACGGCCGGCCGAATATCCCATCTGACTCA
>Ga0187852_1001083_pt1 | contig 27050 bp, 19 predicted proteins | sample June2016WEW_6_40_FD_134511 | JGI IMG/M metagenome (GOLD analysis project Ga0187852, IMG submission 134511) | Peatland microbial communities from SPRUCE experiment site at the Marcell Experimental Forest, Minnesota, USA - June2016WEW_6_40 | ecosystem: Environmental > Terrestrial > Soil > Wetlands...
GGCCGCGCCGGCATTCACGCCGCGCACCCGGAAGTGCGCCATCCGGATGGAAAGCGCGCGCTCGATCTTGCGCAGATCGTTGCGCTCGGCGGGGCCGGCAAAGGTGGAGGCGACTCCTTTAGCCGACGCGCGGCCGGTGCGGCCCACGCGATGCACAAAATCCTCGGCCACTTTGGGCAGATCGTAGTTGACCACCTGGGCGACGTTGGCCACATCGATGCCGCGGGCTGCCACGTCAGTGGCTACAAGCACACGGCACCGGCCCTCGGAAAAGTTGCGCAGCGCCGAGTTCCGTTGCGCTTGCGAGCGGTCGCCGTGAATCTGGATGGCCGCATGGCCGGAGCGCGCTAACCGCCGCGCGACCCGGTCGGCGCCGTGCTTGGTGCGCACGAAGACCAGGAAGCTGCCCTTGTCGGCGTTTAGCAGGTGCTCCAGAAGCTCCTGCTTCTTGTCTTGATCCACGCTGAAGGCGCGCAGTTCGACATTCTCGGCCGGCTTCATCGTCGAGCCGATCTCGACGCGCACGGGGTCCTTGAGATAGTTGCGCGACACTTCCTTGACCGTGCCTTCCAGCGTGGCCGAGTAGCACAGAGTCTGGCGCTCCCTGGGAATCGTGGAGACGATGCGGCGGATGGCCGGCTCAAAGCCCATATCGAGCATACGATCCACCTCGTCGAGCACCAGGATTTTGACTCGGTCGAGGCGAACAAGGCGGCGCTTGAGATAGTCCTCGAGGCGGCCGGGCGTGGCGACGATGACGCGGACGCCGCGGCGGAGAGCTTCGATCTGCGGCCGTTCATTCATGCCGCCTACCACCAGCGCCACTGAGTACACTGCGCTGGGCCGGACGGCGTTGAAGGCCTGCTCAACCTGCATGGCCAATTCGCGCGTGGGCAGAACGATGAGCGCCTGCGCTCCAAGTCCTTCCATTTTCTGCGAATTCGGATCCTGCAGCATTTCAATGATCGGAATGAGGAAGCTAAGGGTCTTACCGGTTCCGGTCTGCGCCGTGGCCAGCACGTCGCGGCCTTGGAGCGCGGGAGGAATCGCCGCGGCCTGCACCGGCGTGGGAATTGCAAATTGGTTGGCTTTGAGCCGCGTCATCAAAGCAGGGGAAAGTGAAAACTGGGAAAACTGATTCGTCAAAATAGACAATCCTTCTATGAGCTCCGGAGCCCAAGATTTCATGGGGGCCTGCAAACGGAGCCGGACATGAGAAGCGCGCAGCCGCACGAATGGGCGCGAGCCTTCTCTCAACAAATTCGCGTAAGGAAGAACCGAAAACGTCCCTAAGACTGGCGGCAAACATTCAAAAAACGTTCGCGCCACGGAACTGACCCACGCTAAACGAATCGCCAACCAGCACGCTGCCGATCGGCTCCCTTGTGCCGCGCAATCTCATGCGCGGTCCCGGCTATCGTGTCCACCAACTTTGGAAGACAAAGTTACTCAGGATCTCTGGTCCCTGTTTGAGACCGGGAACTGAGTCGCCGAAGGAAACTCAAGGGCTACGCTGTAGGGGCTTGGGGAAATCTGTGCAAGGCAGAGTTGCCTTCAGGGGGTAAAGCGCCGCTCACGGCCAAATCACTGAGCGCAACTTCAGTGTAACACGGTTCTTGATTTGCCTCAGCGATCGCTGTCCTTCAAGCCGAACTGATTCGAGTTAGAAGGCCTCTATCATCGCGCGCCGAACCAGAGATTCCGGCTGAAGAAGGGCAACACGTGGTTCTGGAAGCGATCGGCGACGGCGCTGGTGTGAGTGCCATGATAGATCTCGAAGCTGTTCTCGATGCCGTAGCTCAAGAGGATTTCGTGGAGCTTTTCGGTGTCGAAGCGGAGGCCGTCCTCGTCGCCCACGTCTTCGGCGATGGCATGGTATTGCTTCAGATTGCCGATGTACTGGTCGACGAAGGCGAGCGGCGCATTGGCAGCGAACTTGGCAACGATCTCCGGCTGCGGATCGCCGTTCTTGGTGGGCAGATCGAAGTAGAGGGGCGGGTTTTTGGGATCGGGAGCCCAGGCAGCAGCGGTTGCGTAGCCGGCGGAGGCGAAGCCGGGAGACTGGGCCGCGAGATCGGATGGGGACTTGGCCGCGGCGACCTTCTTTTCATTGGCAAGGGCGCGCTCTTTGGCCTGATCGGGCGGACCGAATCCGGCGGCCATGGGCGACATGCAGCAGGGGCTCATGATGTAGAGGCTGCCGAAGACTTCCGGGTGCTTCATGCCGATGCGGGTGGCGCCGTAGCCGCCCATGGAGTGGCCGACGAGGCCGCGGCTCCTGCGATCGGGGATCGTGCGGTAGTGCACATCGACGTAGGCGACGAGGTCGTGGTAAATGAACTTCTCAAAGTCGCCGGTGGTCTGGGAGCTCGAATACATCGATCCGTTGAAGGCGGTTTTCGAGTCGGGCAGAACGACGATCATCTCCTGCGAGCCCTGGGCAAAGGCGCCCTCGATGGTCTGCGGGACGTGGATCTCGTGGGTCCACTGCTCGGCGCCGATGGAGTAGCCGTGCAGGGCGTAAACGACAGGGAAGCGGCGGTGTTTGTCTTGGTTGTAGCTTGGCGGCAGGAAGACGATGACGTCGCGGTCGGCGGATTCGCCTTCGAGGTTGCCTTCGATGGCGGCCGAGTGAACCCTGATGCGCTCGACGGTCACGGGTTTGGCGCCGGGAACGGGGGCCGGCACTTCGGTTTGAACCTGTGCGAAGAGCGGGACGGCGGCCAGGGAGATCAGAGCAGAAAGAACAAAAGAGAATTTGGGACGCATGATCGTTGTTCACTCCGTCGGTTTCGGTTGGTCGGCACGATATGGTCGCGAATGGCGGCGCAGGCCGCTATGGCGCGGCCTGCGCGACGGGAAAGCGATAGATGTTCACGCTGATGGGTGCAACCGGGATCGATGCCGGAACGCTGGCGATGGGGATCTCTTTGATTTCGACTTGAGGCGGTTGGCCGACGCGGTCGAAGGCATCCACGGTGCTGCCGGTCAACTGCCAAAGCGTGGACGGGCCTTGAAGCCGGAGACTGCTCACGCTTAAGTCGAAGTTCTGCTCCGACTCGGTCGCATTGACCACGGAAAGCAGGAGAAACTTTTTGTCGGGAGAGAGCGCGGCGACCATGTCGAGCGGATAGGTGGGGCTGCCGGAACTGGTCTTGGGCTGGTCGCCTCCGGGAGGAAATCTGGGCGCGGGCTGGGGCGAGTTGCCGGAGAGCGCGACGGGAATGGTTCCAACGAAGTTATCGGCGTAGAGCTTGAAGGTGAGGCCGAGAACGTTCATGGTGGCCGCGGTGCGGTTGAAGTCGATGGTGGAGGTGCCCATGGTATGCGCCGTCATGGTGAGGAAATCGGTGTGGCGGAGCATCTCGTTGAAGATCATGCCGTAGGCAAGGGCCTGCTTGAGCGTGACGGGCCGGCCGAAGCCGCCGCCGAAGTAGGCGTACTCGTCGATGGAGAGGAAGATGTTTTTGGCGGCCATCTGCGGGAAACGCTGCTGGTAGCCCTGCCACTCCTCGGCCTGGCCGTGCATGATGTCGGCGGGATAGCGGGCGAATTGAAGCAGGGTCTGATCGACCTTGACGTAGCCATCGTCGGTGGGGGCGTCGAGGGGAAGGTTTTTGACTTTTTCCGCGTCGAGGTGGCGTCCTGGCTGCGCGTACCAATGCTGCGAGATGCCGTCGAAGTTGCCCCAGCAGTCCTTGAGGAAGCCGCCAGTCCAGTCGTATTCGCCGCCGTAAAGGGGCGCGAGATTGCCGGCGTATTTTGCGCGCGTCGCGCCGGTGAGATACCAATCCTCGAGCATGAGGCCGGAGGCGATGAGGGTGATCGAGGGATCGACAGCGCGCATGGCCTTGGCGAATTCGTTGTGCTTGATGACGAAGTACTTGAGGTCGGTGCGGCCAAGCTGCCAGGATCCCCACGGCTCATTACCGATGTTCCAGAACTTGACGTGGTACGGCGCGGGATGGCCGTTCCTGGCGCGCAGTGCGCCCATCTGGGTGTTGAGGGAACCGTTCATGTATTCGACTTCCTGCGCCGCCGAGTGCGCGTCGCCAAAGCCCGCATTGACGCTGATGTAGGGCTCGACGCCAATCAGCCGGCAGAGCGTCATAAACTCGTCCAAGCCCAGATCGTTCGTCTGCATGGCGCCCCAAGCGTAGTCCCAATCCGGAGGACGCCGGTCGCGATCGCCGATGGTGTGGTACCAGATGAGGCCCGAGGTATAGTTGCCTCCGTAGCGCCAGAGGCCCGACTTGATCTGGCGAAGGAGCGGAATGGTGTCGGCGCGGAAGCCTTCGAAGTTGTCGGCGGGCATAAGCGAGAGCGTACCGATGTGGAAGCTCCCAGTGCCCGTGCCCACGATCTCGAGCGACGCGTCCGTGGAGTCGGCCCCGGATGTGAAGGCGAGCGAATATTTCTTGTATACGCCGGTGAGCGCTGGGAAGGAGATCATCTGGCGATCATTCGCGTTCGCGCCCCAGACGAGCGCGACCTTCACCTTGGAGCCGGCGGTTCCGTTGAGGTAAATCCGGCCGGTGTACCGTTTTCCTTTTACCAGGGCGAGGCCTGTCTGACGGATGCCATGCGGCGTGGAGGGATCGAGCGCGATGCGCGGGCTCTGGTCGCCGACAAAGGGCTTCTCCTTATCCATTACGACAACTTCGTCGGGTCCTACGGGGCGCCATTTCCTGAGCGTCATGCGCATGGGATTGCCCTGCGACCGCGCGGGGACTTCGGGCTCCTTCGAGGTAACGGGGAGGTAGAATTTGCGGTCATCGAGCATCTCGGCCCACAGGCTGCTGTACATGGTGTTGCCGATGTGCTCAATGAACATGCCGTATTCGTAGGGCGAGGCGGGCGGGGCGGTTTGTTCCGCATCGATGTTGACTTCTAGTTTCGCGGGCGGGGTTGCCGGGTTTTGTTGGGCTGCTGCGATTTGAAGCGTGTCGGCCAGCAAGAGTGCAGCCGCGGCAACAATTACGGTCCGATTGATCATGCAACACTCCATCCGTGTGAACGCGCGGATACGCGGGTTGGCTTTGCGAAAGCCGGTGACAGCGTCGGCTCAGGTAAGCGTTTACTCAAAGACAATGATACCTTGACCGCGCCAAGCCTGCGAGGCCGATTTCAGGCCAAAAGGCAGGGTCAATGCGAAGAATATGGAGTGAGAAGCCGGACTTTCACAGATTCGCTTGGCCGCCGTTGGCGCCGAGCTCCTCAGTTCCCCTTGAGGCGCTCCTGGCTCTTGCTGGGCGGGCAGGTGGATTCGCGAATCACAAGTTCGGGCATCATGGTCAGCATCCGCGGAACGTCGTTCTCTCCGCGAATCCGTTGCAGCAGAGTGTGCGCGGCCAAAGTGCCCATGCGTGTCAGGGGCTGGCGAATGGTCGAGATGCTGGGGTTGTGGAAGGCCGCGCTTTGGATGTCGTCGAATCCCATCACGGAGATGTCTTCAGGAACGCGCAGCCCGCTGTCGCGAATGGCGCGGATGGCTCCGATGGCGGCAATGTCGTCGTAGCAGACCAAGGCCGTAAAAGCGCCCTTGCGCCGCAACAGCTCGTTCGCCGGATCGAGTCCCAGCTCGGGAGTGGAGATGCGCGACTTGATGAGCACCGTCAATTCAGGCCGGACCGGAATGCCGAGCTCCGCGGCCACGGCCTGCATACACGCCCAACGCTCGTCGGCATCGGAGCTATGGCTGCCGCCGCGCATAAAGGCGATCTTGCGATGGCCGAGACTGTACAAGTGGCGCAAAGTGAGCTCGGCCGCGCGCTGCTGGTCGAGAACCACGTTGGTGACGCCCTCGATCTCGCGACGCCCCGCCACCGCCACGGCCGGCACCATCAAGCTGTGCTCGAGCGCGGTGTCGATAAAGATGAAGCCTTCCACGGACCGCTCTCGGAGCATGCTCGGGTACTCTTCGATCAAATCCGGCTTGCGGCGATGGCTCGCGGTCAGGTAAAAATAGCCCTCTTCAATGAGAAAGTCCTCGACGCCGGCAAGGATTTGCGTGGCATAGCTGTCGTTCAGTTCGGGCACCAAAACGCCGATGGTGTAGGATTGCCGCTTGCGCAGCGATCGCGCGTAGAAGCTGGGATGGTAATCGAACTTCCGCGCCGCTTCCCGCACCCGGTCTCTGGTGTTTTGCGGGATCGCCTGCACGCCCGGTGCGTCATTGAGCACCAGCGAGATGGTGGCTGGGGACAGATCGAGATACTCGCCTAAAACCCGCAGACTGACCGGCTTTCCCGGCTCCGGTTCGCGTCTGGGCCTTAGCCTGGGTCTGGGTTTTGTCCTTCTGGGCATTAGCACCTGTTGTAGCACGCCGCAGCCCTGTTTGGAATGCCCAAACTAGGTAGAAGAAAGCAACTTCCAAATGAAACCATTGCCACCGCCAAACATTCCAGGCAAGACCGAAGCCAAACGCCTCGACAATGCCGCCCGCAAGATGTTCACGGTATCCAAGCAGGAGATAGAGCGCCGCGATGCCGGATGGCAGAGAACGCACGGCAGTGAAGTGCAACGAAAGAAGCCGGTTTGACAGCGTGATGGTGTAGAATTCCGCAATGCCGGAAAACGCCTCTCAGACTGTCTTCGTAGTGGACGATGAGCCGGGAACCGCATTGACTATCGCCTCTATCCTGAATGCGTCCGGCTTTCAGGCGACCGCCTTCACGAACGCCGAAGAGGTGATGCAGGCTGCGGAGTCTTGTTGCCCAAGCATCTTGATTTCCGATGTGTTCATGCCTCAAATGAACGGCATCGAGTTGGCAATCAGGTTCAAGGCTGCCTATCCAAAATGCAAAATTCTTCTCTTTTCTGGAAATGCATCCGTAAATAGTCTCATGGAAGTCGCCACCAAACAAGGCCATGCCTTCACGCTTATGAGCAAGTCGATTCTCCCGAATGACATCGTGGCCGCTGTCGCAAGACTTTAGTTCCTCGTCTGTTTTGCCAAGTATGTGATTACCCAAAATTGCGCCGCTCAGGACTGGATCGTCGCCTCACGCACGCTCAAATGGTCGTACCAGGTGAACTTCAAAATCGCTGAGGTCACCAGAACCACCGTCAGGGCCATGGCCGCCCGCGAGAATTCCTGAATCACGACGTACAAGGGCAATACCACCAGGGCCACCTGCCAGACAATGCCCACCGCGATGTTGAACATATCGCGGGGAAAATCCTTATTGCGCTGGAAGCCGGGATCTTCGGCCAGAACCTTCTTAAGCACCGGCCCCCAGAAACCCCACGGCCGCACGCGCCGGTAAAAATCCATCAGAATCTCGTCGGATTCAGGCTTGGTGAGCAGCGTGCCGAGCAGGCAGCCGATAAGAGAAATCCCCAGGACCAACGGGAAGATGATCGTGACTTCGAGATTGACGGGATACTTGGCCTCGAAGCTCTGCACGATGGGCAGCTTGTCCAGCAAGCCGGGAAAGGCCAGCACCAGCGCGGAGCCGACGCCGGTGATCATGCCCCAGAAGTAGCCGAAGCCGTTAAAGCGCCACCAGTACCATTTGAGGACGTTGGAGGCCGTGTAGCCGCCCCACAGCCCGGAGACGATCCACAGCACCACCGAGTTCACGCTGGTCACATACCATCCGATGAGGACGCCGAGCACGACGACGACGAAGGAGCTGAGATAGGCCAGGCGGACGTAGGTCTTGGGCGAAGCATGGGGATTGATGTAGCGCTTGTAGATGTCATTGACGAAGTAGGGCGGCGCGGCGTTGACCGTGGCGGCAAAGTTGGACATGAAAGCGGCAAGCAGGCCGGCGATCAGGAAGCCAAGCAGACCGACGGGGACGAACCGGCCCAAGGCCATGGGCAGCACCGTTTCAAAGTCCAGATTTGTGCCCATGGCGCGGAGTTCGGGGCCGAAGAAGGCTGCCGCCAGAACAGTCAGGCCAATGATGAGGAAGTAACGGGGCGGGGTGAGCACGATGTTGACCCAGGCGCTCATCATCGATGCCTCGCGCGGATTCTTGCTGGAGAGCACGCGCTGCATATCGTAGTTGGGGGCCGGTCCGGCAGCCGAGATCAGGATGCCTTTGAAGAGCAGCATCATCACAAAGAAGCCGAAGAGCTCATACTTGTCGGCCGCGATCTTGGCGGTGGCCGCGGGCAGAAAGGTTGACCAGTCCAGGCCCAGATGCCAGCCGAAGAAGATATTGTCCCAGCCGGCCGGAACCACTTTGCGCAGGGTATCGGGAGAGACCTTGATCATGGCGATAATGCCCACCGCAAAGCTGGCGATGGCCAGAATGAAAAACTGGACTACTTCTGTAATCACCACGCTGATCATTCCGCCCTTGATGACGTAGATGGCGGTAATCGTAACCAGGATCAGTGCGTACTGGTTGGGCGAGAGATGAAAGGGCAGGAACTCCGCGGCAAACTTGCCGATGCCCTTGAAGCCGTAGGTGAAGAAGCCGATGATCGAGACAAAGGCGTAGACCACCACGATCAAATGCGACAACTGCGCGCCGAGGCCGGTTCCGAAGCGCGTCTTGATCCACTCCGCGCCTGTCATCACCTTGGAGCGGCGCAGCCAGCTGGAGAGATAGACCATCAGGAAGATCTGGTTGAAGGTCGGCCAGAGCCATGGAATCCAAACACTCTTCAGGCCGTAGACGAACATCCAGTAAACCAGCAACATGGTGCCGCTGATGTCAAACATTCCCGATGCATTGGAGATGCCCAGCATGTACCAGGGCATCGCGTTGCCGCCCAGAAAATAGTTCTGCATGCTCTGCGAAGCGCGGTGCGAAACCCAGTAGCCAATCAAAACGGTCGACAACAGATAGACCACAATGATGGCGATGTCCAAAGCGTGAAGATGCATAGTCACCCAATTTCTGCTGCGTAGAGAGCTGGTCGTATTCCGGGCGGCCCGGAGGGCTTTATCCTCGCGATGAGGTTCCCCAAAAGATAACGCTTCAACTCAATAACGTAAAGGTCGCGGAGACACTGCCGCCCCGCCCCGCGGAGACGGATGCGCTCCACTGCGGGCGCCGGAGATTGGACCGCATCTGAAGCCTCCCGCGCGCCGCATCCGCCGCGCGTAGAGCGCCCCAGGGCGGGGCTTAAAGGCCGCGATCGAGGCCATGCGAAACGCGCCGGCGGCGAGTGCGAAATCTCCGCTTTTGCCTTCGGATTTTCCTCTCTGTTTGGTGCGAATCAAGTATACTGATCGCGCTCCAGTTGTCAAAAGACTTTGCGCTACAAAAACGTTTAAGCATAGACATATCTGGGGACTTCACCCAACCGGGCCAGGCTCGAAAGAGAAGAACACCATGAAATTCGGGTACTTCGATGACCAAAGCCGCGAATACGTTATCTCGCGGCCCGACACTCCTTTGCCTTGGATCAACTACCTGGGATGCCAGGAATACTTCGGCATCATCTCCAATACCGCCGGCGGCTACTCGTTTTATCGCGATGCGCGGCTGCGCCGCCTCACTCGGTACCGCTACAACAACGTGCCCATGGATTCGGGCGGGCGCTACATCTATCTCCGCGACGGCGAATCGGGCCGCTTCTGGTCGCCGTCCTGGCAGCCCACGCGCCACGCGGCGAGCAACTATTCGTGTCGCCACGGCCTGGGCTACTCGGTGATCGGCTCCGATTACGAGGGCATCCGCGCGCACACGCGCTACTTCGTTCCGCTCGACGAAAATCTCGAGATCTGGCAGACCACGGTCTCCAATCTGCGCCCGGCAAAGGCGCGCATCTCCGTCTTCGCCAGCATCGAATTCTGCCTGTGGGATGCACAGGACGATGCCACTAACTTCCAGCGCAATTTCAATACCGGCCAGGTCGAGGTCGAGGATGGCGTCATCTATCACAAGACCGAGTATCGCGAACGCCGCAACCACTTCGCCTACTTTGCCTGCTCGGAGAAAGCCTCCGCTTTTGAAACCCGGCGCGACGCCTTCCTCGGTCCCTATCGCGGATGGGACCAGCCGGCCGCCGTTGAAGCTGGACGGCTTTCGAGCGGCATCGCGCATGGCTGGTCGCCCATTGGCGCCCACCAGGTCGACCTCGAACTCGAGCCGGGCGAGACGCGCCAGATTGTCTTCCTCCTCGGCTACCACGAGAATCCCGAGGACCAAAAGTTCGACCCGCCCGGCTCGCAGACCATCAATAAAACTCTGGTGAAGCCGACGATCGCGAAGTACCTCAATGCCAGCCAGGCCGACCAGGCCTTCGCGCGCTTGCACAACTACTGGGATGGCCTCCTGAACATCTTCCAGGTCGACACGCCCGACATCCACACCAACCGCATGGTGAACATTTGGAATGCCTACCAGTGCATGGCCACCTTCAATCTGTCGCGCTCGGCTTCGTTCTACGAGTCGGGCATCGGCCGCGGCCTGGGCTTCCGCGACTCGAACCAGGACCTGCTCGGCTTTGTGCACATGGCGCCGGCCCGCGCCCGCGAGCGCATCCTCGATCTGGCGGCCACGCAACTGCCCACGGGCGGCGCCTACCACCAGTACCAGCCGCTGACCAAGCGCGGAAATAACGACATCGGCAGCGGCTTCAACGACGATCCGCACTGGCTGATCGTCGGCGTCTCGGCTTATCTGAAAGAAACCGGCGACTGGACGATCCTCGACGAGCCGGTACCTTACGACAACGCGCCGGGCTCCGAAACGCCGCTCTACGAGCACCTGGAACGCAGCTTCAACTACACGCTGTCGCGCCTGGGTCCGCACGGACTGCCGTTGATCGGCCGCGCCGACTGGAACGATTGCCTGAACCTGAACTGCTTCTCCTCGACGCCGGGCCAGAGCTTCCAGACGACAACCAACAAGGACGGCAAGGTGGCCGAGTCGGTCTTCATCGCAGGCTTGTTCGTCCACTCCGGCCGCGAGCTGGCGGCCATCGCCAGCCGCCGCGGACTGGAGGCGGAGGCTGCATCCTATCTGGGCGAAGTTGCGAAGATGGAGACGGTGATTCTGGAGCACGGCTGGGACGGCCAATGGTTCCTGCGCGCCTACAACGACTTCGGAGGCAAGATCGGCTCGAAGGAGTGCGAAGAGGGCAAGATCTTCATCGAGTCGAACGGCTACTGCACATTGGCCGGCGTCGGCTTGAACGACGGCAAAGCCGCCAGCGCGCTGGCCGCCGTTGGCGAGCACCTGGCCACGAAGCACGGCATCGTTGTGCAGCAGCCCGCCTACTCCCACTACTACCTTGAGATGGGCGAGATCTCCTCCTATCCGCCGGGATACAAGGAGAACGCGGGCATCTTCTGTCACGTGAATCCCTGGGTGATGATCGCCGAGACGCGGCTAGGACACGGCGACCGTGCGCACGACTACTACACGCGCATCAATCCCTCGGCGCGGGAAGAGATCAGCGAATTGCACCGCTGCGAGCCCTACGTGTATGCGCAGATGATCGCCGGCAAGGACGCGCCCACCTTCGGCGAAGCCAAAAACTCCTGGCTGACCGGCACGGCGGCGTGGAATTATTACGCCATCGTGCAGTGGATCCTGGGCGTGCGCACCACGCTTGACGGGCTTAAGATCGCGCCGGTGATTCCCGCCAGTTGGCCCGGTTTCACCGCCACGCGCATCTTTCGCGGCGTGACCTACAGGATCTCGATCGAGCGCCAAGGCCCCGGAAACCGCATCGCATTGACTGTAGACGGCGCACCCATCGCAGGCAACGTTGTGCCTCCTCCCGCGGATGGCTGCAAGGAGGTTACGGTCAAGGGGGTGTTGAGCTAGAGGTCTCCGACCGCGTGAAGAACAACCTCCCGTGCCCCATCCTTTCGCCCGCTTCCTGGGGCAAAAGGGTGGGATAGCATGAAGTCCACAGGCGCGAATTCACACGGTCAGAGACCCAGGCTGCATCCGCACGATCCTGAACCGCGCGGAGTTCCCCCGCCGTTGACCACGGAGATACCACAGTGCTCGATCTACGGCAAAACGCGCAAACGGAACTGCTCTCCGGCATTCTCCCCTTCTGGCTCAACCACACCATCGATCGCGAGCATGGCGGCTTCGTCGGCCGCATTGCGGACGACGGGACAGTCGATCCGCAGGCTCCCAAGGGGCTGATCCTGAATGCGCGAATTCTCTGGACCTTCTCGCGCGCTTTTGTCGCGTTGCGCGATCCCGTCTACCTCCAAACCGCGCAGCGCGCCTACGACTATCTCGTCCGCTTCTTCCTGGACGCCGAATGCGGCGGCTTCTTCTGGATGCTGGACTGCGAAGGCCGGCCCCTCGACACCAGCAAGCGGGTTTACGGCCAGGCCTTTGCCATCTACGCCCTGGCCGAGTACTCGAGCGCCAGCGCCGACGCCGAAGCCCTGGCCCTGGCGGTGCGCGTTTTTGAAAAGATCGAAGCCGCGGCCCACGACGCCGTGCGCGGCGGATACTTCGAGACCTACCAGCGCGATTGGACCCTCGCCGCCGACCAGCGCCTGAGCGATGTCGACATGGACGAGAAGCGATCCATGAACACACACCTGCATCTGCTGGAGGCCTATACCGGGCTGCTCCGCGTCCATAAGAACCCCACGCTGCGCGCGCGCCTGGAGGAGCTGATCGCCATCATGCTGGATCGCATTCTCGATCCCGCCACGCACCACTTCCTCATGTTTTTCGATGAGGAATGGAATCCGCGCTCGCGCACCATCTCCTTTGGCCACGACATCGAGGGGAGCTGGCTGCTGGTCGAGGCCGCGGAAGTTCTCGGCCGTCCCGAACTGCTGGCCCGCGCGCGCCAGACCGCGGTCGAGATGGCGCAGGCCGTCTACGAGCAGGGCATCGACACGGACGGCGGCTTGATGTACGAAGCCGGGCCCGAGGGGCTTCTCGATACGGACAAACATTGGTGGCCGCAGGCCGAGGCCGTGGTGGGATTCCTGAATGCTTACGCGATCTCAGGCCGGCCGCACTTCCTCGCTGCCGCGGAGCGAAGCTGGAGATTCATTGAGGAGCACATCGTCGATCGCAAGCATGGAGAGTGGTTTTGGCTGGTGCGGCGAGACGGCACGCCGGGCGTCGGCTTCGACAAGGTCGGTCCCTGGAAATGCCCCTACCACAACGGCCGCGCCTGCTTTGAAGTGATGGAACGGCTCGACGCCATGCAACAGGCTTCGCTCGGGACCGTTCATCCCACGAGTCCAAGCAAGTGAAGTGAACCGGAGAACCGAGATGAATCAGATCGCATTTCAGAAGAGAGTGAACAGCCTTGTGAGTGAGCAGGAGCGGCTTCTCACTCGCCGCAACTCCAAGGCGCCCGGCGGCAACGGCGTCTTCGATCGCTACCAGAACCCGGTGCTGACCGCCGCGCACGCGCCGATACTGTGGCGCTACGACCTCAACCAGAAGACCAATCCCTTTCTCCTCGAGCGCATGGGCATCAATGCCGTCTTCAACGCCGGCGCCATCTTCCACGAAGGCCGGTTTCTGGTTGCCGCGCGCGTGGAGGGCGTGGATCGCAAATCGTTCTTCGCCATCGCCGAGAGCGTGAGCGGCATTGATCGCTTCCGCTTCTGGGATTACCCCATCCTCATGCCGCAGACCGGCGACCCCGATACCAACGTCTACGATATGCGCCTGGTGCAGCACGAAGACGGCTGCATCTACGGCCTCTTCTGCACCGAGCGTAAAGACCCCAAGGCGCCCGAGTGGGACACCTCCTCGGCGGTCGCGCAATGCGGCATTGTGCGCACCAGAGATTTGAAGAGTTGGGAGCGGCTGGCCGATCTCAAGTCACGCTCGCCGCAACAGCGCAACGTGGTGCTGCACCCGGAATTCGTCGATGGCAAGTACGCCTTCTACACCCGGCCGCAGGACGAGTTCATTCAGGCGGGCAAGGGCGGAGGCATCGGCTGGGGCCTCGCCTCAAATATAGAGAAGGCCGTCATCGATCGCGAGACGATCATCGACAACCGCGAGTACCACACCATTCAGGAGGTCAAAAACGGCCTCGGCCCCGCGCCTATCCGCACGGCGAAGGGCTGGCTGCATCTGGCCCACGGCGTGCGCAACACGGCGGCCGGCCTGCGTTATGTGCTCTATCTTTTTCTCGCCGATCTGGAGCGCCCGTGGATTATCACGCACAAGCCTGCCGGCTATTTTCTCGCGCCGCAGGGCACGGAGCGCGTGGGCGACGTCTCTAACGTGGTCTTCAGCAACGGCTGGATCGCGCGACCCAACGGCGATGTCTTCCTCTACTACGCTTCGTCGGACACGCGGCTGCACGTGGCTACGAGCACGGTGCCGCGCCTGCTGGACTACGTGCTGAACACGCCCGCCGATCCGCTCGTGAGCGATCGCTGCGTCGCGCTGCGCACGGATCTCATCGCGGCCAACCTGGCCGCGCTCAAAGCAACTGCGGCAGGCCGCGGTCGAAAGAAACGTGCAACCAAACCCGCGGGGCCGAAACGCGGATGATGCGGTGAAGGAAACCAGGAGGCCGGGTTACGCGGATGCAATGCGGATGCGCGGACGGCCTGGGAAAGGTGAAGATGAAAACTGTCATGTTTCCGGTTGGTCTGATCGCGTGCCTGATCGTCTGCCTTCTCGCGGTTTTGATCGGCGCTGCCCGAGCGGCCCACGCGCAGGCTCCGTACGCCGCGCCCGTCAATCCCGATGCCACTCCTGAAGCGCGGCAGTTGCTCGCCGAGATCGACGCCATCTCAGGCCGCTACACGATGACCGGCCAGCACAACTTTCCCAATCACGTCTCGCGCTGGTCGGATCGTGTGTACGACCTGACAGGCAAGTTTCCCGCCGTCTTCGGGCAGGACTTTGGCTTTTCAGGCGGGGCCGACAAAGATTCGGTCGAGGGCCGGCCGTCGATGATCGCAGAGGCCGTCCGGCAATATCGCAGCGGCGCCGTCATTGCACTCACATGGCACGAAGTGCGCCCCACCGACGACGAGCCGGTGACCTTTCGCGATAGCGTGCAGGGCCACCTGACGGACTTTGAGTGGAACGAACTGTTGACGCCGGGCACCGATCTCAACCGTCGCTGGGTCGAGCAGGTGGACATCGTTGCCGGCTATCTGCGGCAGTTGCAGGCGGCCCACGTCCCGGTGCTCTTCCGTCCCTATCACGAGTTGAACGGCAACTGGTTCTGGTGGGGCGCCAGACCTGGCGATCACGGCTCGGCCGCGCTTTACCGGCAGATCTACGACCGCTTCGTCCACGTGCATCATCTGAACAATCTCGTCTGGGTGTGGAACGTGAACAGCCCCGGCGGGAACGCCGGCCCGATCGCGGATTATTTTCCCGGCGCGCAATACTGCGACGTGGTCACGATGGATATCTATGGCGAGTTCAAGCAGGACTACTACGACGAGATGCTCCGGCTTGCCGGCGATAAGCCCATTGCGCTCGCCGAAGTGGGCACGATGCCGACGCTCGATGTGCTGGCCAGGCAGCCGCGCTGGGCGTATTTCATGATGTGGAGCGGCATGGAGGACGCCAACTCGCCCGCACAATTCGCGGCCATCTTTCACGCGCCCAATCTGCTGAATCGCGGAGACGCTCCCCTGACTGCACATGCCGCTCCGGCCGAGCAGGCGGTTGAGCCGGTCACGCCGGATGCGATCGCGGGCGTGAAAGCGGCGCTTGAGAAGCTCTACGCGGCTGAAGGCTCGCAGGTACTGAGCGGTCAACTGAATGTCGCGCCCAACCTCGAGGCCGCGACTGACCTTGTGGTTCAAACCACCGGAAAAACACCGGCGATCTATGGCGCGGAGCTGGACACGGCGAACGGCGCCGGTGCCGCCCGCAGCCTGCTCGAGGAAGCGCAGCAGCAAAGCGCGGCCAAGTCGCTGGTGAGCCTGCGCTGGCTGCCGCCGAGTCCCGCGGCGATGGCAACGGCGGGCCACGACAAGCGCCCGGCGGCGTTGACCGACTTTGAGTGGCAGGAACTGATGACGACGGGCTCGGACCTGAATGAGCGCTGGTGCGCGCAGGTGGATGCGGCCGCAGCGGCGTTGAAGCAGCTTGAAAGCAAGGGCGTCGCGGTGATGTTTGCGGCGTATCCTGAGCCGAACGGCAAGCAGTATTGGTGGGCTGGCCGGCCCGGTATCCACGGCAGCGCCGCGCTCTACCGAATGCTTTTTGACCGCATGGTAAATCAGGACCATGTCCGCAATCTCCTCTGGGTGTGGGAGACAGCGCCCGCCGGCTTTGGGCCGGAAGGCAAGGACGGCTACGGCGACTATTTCCCCGGACTGCTCTATGTGGATGCGCTGGAGCTCGAGGCCGGCGCGGCGCAATCGGTTTTTCCCGGCACTCAAACCCTGAGCGACGTTGGCGTGGGCAAAGTCGTCGGCCTCGAAATCGATGGACCCGCGCCCGATCCCAAGTTCTTTGCGCGCGAGACCAACTGGGCATGGTTCCTGCTCGCGCCGCAGGCCGACGCGACGGAAGCCGGACAGGCGCTGCGCGCGCTCTATAGCGATCCGCGCGTAGCCACGCGATGACCGGAATCCTAACCGCGATCCGTCTTTCAGCGCTTCGAGGTAACTCCTTCCTGACCGCCGCACGAGTCGACGCGCCGCACGTCCTGAAGCGTTCTAATCGAACGTTTGATGAATTGGCAGGCCATGGTTTTCCAAAACAGCCGGTCTTTCACCGATAATTGAAACAATCTTGCAATTAAGTCTCAGGGACGCTCTTCACCCCGATGGATCGAGGACGAGACATGACGGAATTTGCCAATAAGGATCTGCTGCAGCAGTTTGCCAGCGATAACTACGCGGGAATCTGTCCCGAGGCCTGGCTGGCGATGGAAGCCGCCAACCGCGGGCACGTGACGTCGTATGGCGACGACCCGTGGACAGCGCGGGCAGCCGATGCCTTTCGCAGCCTCTTTGAGACGGACTGCGAGGTGTACTTCGTCTTCAACGGCACCGCGGCCAATTCGCTGGCGCTGGCCTCGCTCTGCCAGTCGTATCACAGCGTCATCTGCTCGGACCAGTCGCACGTGGAGACGGATGAGTGCGGCGCGCCCGAATTCTTCTCCAATGGCTCCAAGCTGCTGGCGGCCGCGAGCATTGATGGCAAGCTGACGCCCGCGTCGATTCACGAACTGGCGACCAGGCGCCAGGACATTCACTATCCCAAGCCGCGCGCGGTCACCATCACGCAATCCACCGAGACGGGCCGCGTCTACTCGCTCAAGGAAGTGCTCGCGATCTCCGGGGAGTGCCGCGCGCTGGGGCTCTCGCTGTACATGGACGGCGCGCGTTTTGCGAACGCCTGCGCCAGCCTGCGCTGCTCGCCGGCGGAGCTTACATGGAAGTGCGGCGTCGACGTTTTGTGCTTCGGCGGGGCCAAGAACGGCATGGCGGTGGGAGAGGCGGTGCTCTTTTTCGATCGCGCCCTGGCCGCGGATTTCGATTACCGGTGCAAGCAGGCGGGACAACTAGCGTCGAAGATGCGGTTTCTTTCGGCGCCGTGGGTGGGAATGCTCGAAAGCGGCGCCTGGCTGCGCAACGCCGAACACGCCAACCGTTGCGCCCAGCAGTTTGCCCTGCTCATCGATGCCATCCCCGGCATCAAGCTGGCTCAGCCGGTAGAGGCCAACGCGGTTTTTCTCTTGGCTTCGGAGGAGGTTCTGAGCGCACTGCGGGAGCGCGGCTGGAACTTCTACACCTTCATCGGCGGCGCGGCGCGTTTCATGTTCGCGTGGGACAGCGATCCGCGGCGCATGGAGGCGTTGAGCCGCGATCTGTTTGAGTGCGCAACGGCGGCCCAGCCTGCGTGAGGATTATCCCTCCTGGCGAAGAACCCGACCCTGGCGAGGTGAGCCAGAATCTCGCATCACAATGGGTTGTCATCCTGAGCGAGCTTAGGCGCATGAAATGCGCCAAAGCGAATCGAAGGATCTGCGGTTACTTTTCAACGAACTTCAAATGCACCACACCAGCCGCAAAAACAAGACCGCGGCGAGGATGGGCTACCCGGATTCGTATTTACTGCTCAACCGTTTCCCACTGCCCCGACTGCGCGGAGCGGAAGATGGCTTCGATGACGGCCATATTTCCGATGGAGTCCTCGAGCGGAACCGGAACCTCGGCGTCCGCGAAGACCGCGCGGGCGAACGCGTCGCCTTGCAGCGTGTACTGATCGGCCGTGGCAAGACTCTCCGTAACAATATCGTCGAATTCGAGGTCGCCGGTCGAGGCGATCAGCAAACGCGAGGGACGATCGTTGAGCGGGTTGAAGGGAATCTCCAGTTCGATGCGGCCGCACGTGCCCAGAAGTTGCACGCGCTGGAAGGGAATGAGTTGCGTGCTGCAGGTGAAGATGGCCTGGCCGGCGGGAAAGTCGAGAATGACCGAGGCCAGGCGGTCGGTGCCCATGGCGGGGTCGCGATCGACGAGTGCGACCACGCGCCGCGGCTCTTGTTGGAATGCAAAGCGCGAGGCCTGGATGCAGTAGCAGCCGATGTCGTAGACGCCGCCGCCGCCCGACTCCACGTGATTGCGGATGTCGGCGGGGTTGACGTTGTAATAACTGTAATGCGCGTTCACGGCGCGCAACTCGCCGATGCGGCCTTCGCGCAGTAGCTCGCGCACGCGCAGCCACTGCGGGGCGCTGCGGATCATGAAGGCCTCGCAGATTTTGACGTGAGTGCGGGCGCGCACCTCAAGCAGGCTCTTGGCCTCGGCCACGGTCATGCTGAGCGGTTTTTCGCAGAGCACATGTTTGCCGGCCTCGGCGGCCTTCACCGTCCACGGAACGTGCAGTTGATTGGGCAGCGGATTGTAGACGGCGTCGATGTTGGGGTCGGCGAGCAGCTCTTCATAGGAACCGTAGGCCATGGCAATGCCGAGTCGGTCGGCCGCGTCGCGAGCTTTCGCAAGATCGCGCGAGGCAATGGCGGTGACCGAGGTCAGCTCGCCCTTTTGCATGGCGGGAATGACATGGTTGAGACCGATCTTGGCGGTCGAGAGCACGCCGAAACGAAGCTTATTGGACATAAGTGCATGATACCGCCACGTGCTCTCCCCACTCAGCACGAAATCGGGTGCCCCACTACCGGAGCCCCCGCGGACAGGTCTTGGTCCGTGGGGTGGAGATCTCGATTTTGAGACGTGGGAAAGCTAGAACCTCAACTCGCTTTTCGCGACCCAAACGGATCAGTCACGAACCCCAACCATCGCCAGCGCCTCGGCAGCATTCGCGGCCACACGCATCAGTCCCCGATTGCGCGCTTCGATGAAGCCGTTGGCCACGGCCGTATCGAGAAAAGCCAGCAGGCCGTCCCAATAATTGGCGGTGTTGATGAGCACGATGGGCTTGGCGTGCAGGCCGATCTGCGCCCAGGTGACGGCTTCCAGCAGCTCGTCGAGGGTGCCGTAGCCGCCGGGCAGCACCAGGATGGCGTCCGAGAGCTCGTGCATGCGGGCCTTGCGCTCGTGCATGGTGAGCACCAGCTCGAGCGAGGTGAGGCGGGTGTGCGCGATCTCGCGGCCGTTGAGCGCTTCGGGTAGCACGCCGATGACTTCGGCGCCCTGGGCGAGGGCCGCATCGGCCAGCACGCCCATCAATCCGCGGCTGGCGCCGCCATAGACCAGGCCCATGCCGGCTTGGGCAATGGCCGTGCCGAGGGCCGAGGCCTCCGCGCGAAAGGCAGGGTTCGATCCGAAGGCCGACCCGCAAAAAACCGCCACGCGGCTGAGGGGCTTGGCTGATTGTGTCATGGTATTCCCAGAATAGCGTTGCGGGCCGGGCAGAGCGCAATCAGGGACTTTTCTTGGGCGGGCAACTGTGTCATGCTTGCCTGCATGGGAAACAAAGATAAAGGCAGAAAAGAAGTCAAGAAGGCTCCCAAGCCGAAGCCGAAACCGGAACCCTCGAAGCGCGAGATCTTTACGCCTCCGCCGCCGAAGTAGGGTGGCGGTGCGAGTGCGTGGTTCGTTGAGCGGCTGGACAGCGGGCTGCGGGAGGCGTGTGTGCGCCGCCTGTTCGAGCACCATCTCGATAAGCCTTTGAATCAGGACTGAGGATTGACGCAAGAGAAAGGCCATCCCGCGGGATGGCCTTTTTGGCTTGATCGGACGGCTTGCGCTTCAGGGCTGCGCGGGGGCGGCTTGCGGTTGGGCGTTGCGCGCCTGGGCTTTTTCTGCCAGCACCTTGTGAGCCGTGTCTTCGAGGGCCTGCGCCTCGGGCATGAAGGTGAGCGCCTTCTGGATTTGGGGATCCCAATCGGCGATGACGCGCAAGCCGACCAACTGGCCGAACTGGATGGTGTCGATGTCCTTCTTGATGCGCGCCTTGATCCAGTCGGAGACGCCGTTGACGTCGGCGTCGGTGAAGTCGACGTTCTGGCTGGTGAGGTACTTCTTGAACTCCGCCATCACCGCGTTGTCGACTTCGAAGTTTTTGTCGACGGTGTGCGTGGCCACGTAGACAGGCGCGAAGTGGAAGAAGACGTCCTTATAAGTCAGCTCGTCCTGGAAGCGATTGGTCTTGGGCGACTCGATCTTCTCGTCGGGCGTGATGCCGCCGCCGCCATAGACGGTGCGGCCGGAGTCGGTGAGCTTGACCTCGCGATTGGAGGCGTTGGCAGCCATTGCGCCGGCGTGGTTGTAGTAGTCGTAGAGCGAAACCCCCGCGTAGTTGCGCTGAATGAGGCGGCCGGAGGGCGTGTAGTAGTGATACGTCGTGAGCGCAAGGCCGGAGTCTTCGCTGAGGTTGTAGACAGTTTGCACCAGGCCCTTGCCGAAGGTGGTTTCGCCGACGATCAGGGCGCGGTCGTGATCCTGCAAGGCGCCGGAGACGATCTCGGCGGCCGAAGCAGTGTCGCGATTGACCAGCACGACGATGGGGAAGGTTTTGCCGCTGTTGCCGTGCGTGGCGGTGTAGTTCACGTCGGGGTAAGCGCGCCCGCGCTGCGTGACGATGGTCTGGCCCTTGGTGAGCAGGTGGTCGCAGACATCGACCGCCTGGTTCAGCAGTCCGCCGGGGTTCTCGCGCAGGTCGAGCAGCAGGCCCTTGAGATTGCCGAAGCTATTGATGGCCGCTTCCATCTCGTCGCCGGTGGTTTCCTGGAACTGCGTGAGGTGGATGTAGCCGATGCCGGGACGGATCTCAAATTTGAGGTCGATGGAGGGGTGCGGAATCTCGTCGCGAATCAGGTTGAAGACCAGCGGCTTGGGCTGGCCGTAGCGCACCATCGTGACTTCAACCTGGGTGCCCTTGGGGCCCTTGAGCGCCTTGGCCACCTGGTCGGAGGTCCAGCCGTCGGTGGATTTCAAGTCTACATCGACGATCTGGTCGCCGGGATGAATGCCGGCGCGGAACGAGGGCGTGTCCTCATAGGGCGTGACCACAAAGACCTTGCTCTTGCCCTCGTCGTTCTGCTGCTGGATGATCATGCCCACGCCGTAGTAGTGGCCGCGCTGGTCTTCGCGGAGGCGGGCGTAGGACTTGGGATCGTAGAAGTGTGAGTGCGGATCGAGCACCTGCAACATGCCGGGGATGGCGCCGTCGTAGATGGCGTCGTCAGCCTTGTCGCCGGTGATGGGCTCGGCGTAGTTCTGCTCCACCAGCGCGTAAACGTCGGTGAAATTCTTCAGGCTGTCGCGAAGCTGGCTCTCGTCCTGCGAGGACTGCGCGCCCACGCGGCGTTCCAGGAACGTGCCGGCAACGGCGCAGACGGTGAAGAAAACGGCGAGAGCGAAGAGCGCACGGCGAGCGCGGGGGGACATGGACATTGCGAACCTCAGACAAACCAAACTTTCAGACGGCGAATCCGCCGGGCGCGGGAACTAAGATCGCGTCGACGATCGCCCCCAGGCCCGCATCGATCGGGAGCGAATCCATCAACCGCAGGATGCCCGCTCAATACAAATTGACCTTGCCTGGTACCGGCAAGGCCTGGAAGATGCAGAAATCGCTCACGGAACGCCCTTGAGAGCCGTCCTGGGCTCAAGTATAGCACCGAGGTGTTGGACGCGGACGAACGCGGCGGGGTTAGCGGAGCCGGTTTCCCGCCCTTTTCCGCAGGGTGCGCGGAAAAGAATGGGGCACCCATGTTTACGCCGCCTTTGGCCGCGAGGAATCGCGTTCCTGCTGCCCTGGCATTTACAATGGCGTCTATGCATCAGGTGGCAGAAAACAGTGACTCCGCCGCCCAGGCGGTTGCCGACATTATGACTAAAAGGCTGCTTCGCACATTCGCAGCAAGCGTGCTCAGCACAATACTGATCGCGGGAAATGCCCCGGCCCGCGCCCAGGCCAATGAGCCGGCCAGTCCCTACGGCGGCGCGGTCGCCGAGGACATCATTGCCCGCGTCAACGACCAGATCATCACCCAGTCGGATTACAACCGCGCCCTCGATGAGCTGAACCAGGAGGGGCGCGAGCACGGCGAGTCGATGCAGGCGATAGCGACCGCGCACAAGGACCTGCTGCGCAACCTGGTCGACCAGCAGCTCTGGCTCGCGAAGGGCAAAGAGCTGAACATCACCGGCGAGACGGAGCTGGTGAAGCGGCTGGACGAGATTCGTAAGCAATACAACTTGGAGACGATCGAGGACCTGGAAAAGGCCGCCCGGGAGCAGGGCGTCTCGTTCGAGGACTTCAAGGCCAACATCCGCAACCAGATCATCACCCAGGAAGTAATGCGGCAGGAAGTTGGCGAACACATCCAGATGACGCCGGGCGAGGTTGAACGCTACTACGAGGAGCATAAGCAGGATTACGCGCAGCCGGAGGGCGTACACCTGAGCGAAATTCTGATTTCAACCGGTGGCGGCGACGATCCCGCCAAAGTGGATGCGGCCAAGGCCAAGGCCGGCGACATCGAGGCCCGGCTGCACGCGGGCGGCGACTTTGCGCAACTGGCGCGCAGCTTCAGCGACGGGCCGACGGCGTCGGAGGGCGGCGAACTGGGCCAGTACAAACGCGGCCAACTGGGCAAGCTGCTTGAGGATAAAACCTTCGACTTGCAATCCGGACAGTACACCGATCCCATCCTGACCAGACAGGGCTACATCATCCTGAAGGTGGTGCAACACACGCCCGGCGGACCGCGGCCCTTCAAGGATGTCGCGCAGGACGTGGACGAGGCGTATTACATGAGCCGGATGGAGCCGGCGATTCGCGATTATCTGAACAAGATGCGCGATGAGGCCTTTATCCAGGTCAAGCAGGGATACGTGGATTCCGGCGCAACCTACGCCGAGCTGCATCCCAGCATTGCATTCAGCGCCTATGTGCCGCCCTCGCCCAAGAAGAAAGCGAAAGCAGAGCGGACGCGCTTCCGCGAGAGCACGCGCAGTGTCCGGGAGAAGTCGGGAGCGGCAGCACCGGATGAGGGTGCGCCGGCAACTACGCAGGCAGCGACTCCGGCTCCCGCCAAGAAGGGCAAGAAGGAAAAACAAATCTCGGAGAAGCCCGGCAAGAGGGAGAAGATCAGGTACGGAATGGCGCCGCGCGAGACTCTGCCCGCTGCGGCCACAAGCTCCCCTACGGAGAATGCGGGTGCGCTGCCGGAGACGGCTTCGAGTACGGAGCAGCCCGCGAATCCGCTGGAACCGACGGCGCCGACCAAGAGGACGCGCTTCAGCGAACGCGCGCGGGAGAAAAAGCCCAAGACGAGCAGAGCCCCGAGCCTCGCAAATGGACCTGCGCCGCCGGATGCGGCCGAAGTGGCCGACCGGGAGACGCAGTCGGCGCCTTTGGGCCTGAACGGAGCGACCGCGCCGACCAAGAAGAAGAAGAAGGCATCCGAGACGACAGCCGAGAAGACGCGCATGTCCGAGCAGAAGAAGAACGCCGGCAATAGCGAGCCGAAGCCGGTCGAGCAGCCGACCCCAATTCCGCCGGTGCCGGGAGCTCCCGCGCCTGCGCAGGATACGCAGCAACCGGCGCCACCGCCGCAGCAACAACCACAGCAGTAAAGCTCACAAACAGCTAATTTTGCCGCACGGGCCCGGAAGACGATTCCGGGCCCGTGGTGTTTTGGACCTGCTGGGCTCCCACCCTTTTCGCAAAATGCACGATCCCTCGACTTCGCTCAGGAGGATGGGGCACGGTAGGTTCCTTGGCGAGTTGAGCCATTTGCGTTAATCTTCTCGGCAGAATGAAAGACATCTACGTTTCCGATCTCATGGGCTTCGACGAGGGAAAGCTCTTCGACGGTTTTTTCCTGGTTCTGGCCAAGCAGCAACGCACCACGAAGCAAAACAGGGCGTATCTGAACCTGACCCTCGGCGATAAATCAGGTCAAATCGAGGCGCGCGTGTGGGAGTTGGGCGATCCGCGCATCGCCAAGGACTTCGATCGCGGCGATATCGTGAAGGTGCGCGGCTCGGTCTCGCGCTACGAGGAGCGCACGCAGCTCAAAGTGGATCAATTGCGTAAGGCGCAGACGGGCGAGGCCGACAAACTCGATATGCTGCCGGCGACGACGCGCGATGTGGGCGAGTTGTGGCGTCAGCTCGAAGCGACGGTCACGAGTATCGAGAATCCAGACCTGAAGCGTCTGCTCGATGCGCTGCTCGGCGACGCGGCGCTGGCGCAGGCCTACCGCGAAGCTCCGGCGGCGCGGCAACTGCACCATGCGTGGCTCGGCGGTCTGCTGGAGCACGTGGTGAGCCTGCTGGGATTGGCCGATCGCGTGGCGGCGCACTATCCGCTGCTCGACCGCGATCTGCTCATGACCGGCGTGATTCTGCACGACATCGGAAAGATCCGTGAGCTGGAGTGGGAGACAGGCTTCGATTACACCGTCGAGGGCGTGCTGCTGGGGCATATTCAGATGGGCGTCGATCTTGTCGAGAAGACGATTGCCGGGCTTCCCGATTTTCCCCCGCGGCTGCGCACCCTGGTGCAGCACATGATCCTGTCGCATCACGGCAAGCTCGAATTCGGCTCGCCCAAGCTGCCCATGATTCCCGAGGCGCTGGTGCTCAACTTCGTCGACGATCTGGATGCCAAGATGCAGGCCATGGCCAGCGAGTTCGAGAAGTCGACGCGCGAGGGCCGCGCGCCGGACGAGCTGACAGGCAAGGTGTGGTCGCTCGATCAGCGGCAGCTTCTGAACACGAAGGCGTGGCTGGAAGGCGGCAAGTAGAGGCTCTCTCTGCACCGGGGATTCTTGGCTTCACTACGCCACGAACCGCTCCCACCGCTCTTTAGTGAGCGGGACCACGGAGAGGCGGCCAATCAAATCTCCTCACCGCGGACTCTGTTGCAATACGCCTCCGGTGTTTCGATGACGAAGGAGGTCTGCCCGGCCAGCGCCAGCAGGTCCTGATCGCCAGTGACGAGAATATCCGATTTACCGCGGTGGGCGAGATCGAGGAATTTTTGGTCCTTTGCGTCACGGCAAATTACAGGGCACGATCTCGCGATCTCGACGACCTCACAGAAAGGGATGAAACTACACAAGGCTTCCAACTGCTCGTCGACGGAAAGCTGGAACTTCCTGTACGCGAGAACTTTCTTCAGTTCCTGCGCCGTCGCTCGCGAGACGAGCGGAACGCAATCACCGGCTTGCCAATGTCCAACCATCCAGGTCAACCTGCCGTGGCTGAACAGGAGTGCGGAGAGGACGACATTCGTGTCGAAGACGATGCGCGGCGCTGGCTGCACGGTCACTCGGTTTCGCGCGCCCAAGCGATTGCGTCGGTAATATCCCGCTCCGTGATGCCAAGCCGGGCCAGTTTGGCGCGCACTTCGTCCAGGCGGTTCGGCCGCAGAGGCTTGAGCGAAATCGTCGAACCATCCGTGCTGACGTCAAAGTACTCCACTCCGGCGAAGTTCTTGGCCACCGCCTTGGGCAGAGTAAGTTGGTTTTTGACGGTCAATTTAGCCAACATGACAGCCCTCGCTGTACGAAAGTAGGAAAACAAGGAAATCTTACTACATTGTTTCCTTACTTCGCAAGCCAATCCCACTGCTCTCGGGTGAGCGGAACAACGGAGAGGCGGCCGATGGTGACGAGCGGCGAGTTCTTGAAGGCCTTCTCGGCCTTGATGGCGTCGAGAGTTTTCGGGTGCTTGAGGCGCTTACCGACTTTCACGCGCACGATGGGAACCTTGGGATCGGTCGCGTCGACGCTCACGACGGTTCCCGTGCCGACCGCCGTGCGCTCATCGCCGGTGTGGTAGAAGATCCACTTCGCGCCCGGTTTCATTTCGCGCAGGTTCTTGACAGCGGCGGGGTTGGTCACGCCGTCCCACACGGTTTCGCCGTCGCGCAGAAGGTCGTCGAAGGAGTAGACGCCGGGTTCGGATTTAAAGAGATAGTAGGTCATTAGTGGTTAGTGGTTTTGTTCGAAGTTCGATGGTCACAGTTGTCGAATTCAGCGATGGCGTCGTTTTCTGTTCCCTACTCCCTATTCCCTGCTTTTCTATTCCCTGCCCTTCTTCCGGATCTCGATGCTCAGGCGCTTGATCTTCTGGTTGAGGGTGGAGAGCGGGATGCGGAACTGCTCGGCGGCTTCGGTCTGGTTCCAGTTGCAGCGCTCCAGTTTCTCGATAATGATGCGGCGCTCGATGACTTCGAGAATGTCGAAGAGTGAGGAGTTGGGATTGTGCTCGAGGAGCGCGTCCTGGAAGCTGCGGCCGGTGATGTGGCCGGGAAGCAGATCGGCGCCGATCATGGGGCCGGACGAAAGCACGACGCCGCGCTCGATGGCGTTCTCGAGCTCGCGGACGTTGCCCGGCCAATCGTAGTCCATGAGAGCGCGCATGGCATCGGTGGAGAGCTTGCGCGGCGCGAAGTTGTTTTCGCTGGCGTAGAAATCGAGAAAGTGCTGGGCGAGCAGCGGGATGTCTTCGCGGCGGGCGCGCAGCGGCGGCAGGTCGAGCGTGATGACGTTGAGGCGGTAAAAAAGGTCCTCGCGGAAGCGGCCATCGCGCACCGCCTGGCGCAGATCGATGTTGGTGGCGGCGAGGATGCGCACGTCCACCTGAATCTCCTGAATGCCGCCGAGGTGCATGAAGCGCTTGTCCTGCAAGACGCGCAGGATTTTGGCCTGCGTATCGAGGCCCATGGTGGCGATCTCGTCGAGGAAGAGCGTGCCGCCGTTGGCGACCTCGAAGA
>Ga0187852_1001091_pt1 | contig 26948 bp, 22 predicted proteins | sample June2016WEW_6_40_FD_134511 | JGI IMG/M metagenome (GOLD analysis project Ga0187852, IMG submission 134511) | Peatland microbial communities from SPRUCE experiment site at the Marcell Experimental Forest, Minnesota, USA - June2016WEW_6_40 | ecosystem: Environmental > Terrestrial > Soil > Wetlands...
CTCCAGCAGGTCGGCCAAGAATTGTTCCAAACGGTTTCGGCATTTCTCAATTTCGCTCGTGGTCATGGACCGGAGCGTAACACCTCTCAAGTGGGAGGTCAACAATAACCTAACGTAGTAGTATTAGCAGGTTGCTGAAAAATGTGCTCGCGGCCTCTAGCCAAGTTGATGGCATATTGTAGCGCTGACCCTGCGGGATGCTGCTGGTCACGTAATGAAGATGATTGAGGCCGTAAGAACGCCGCAGCCGAGGTATGAAAAGATTCTACCTCAGCCTCAAGCGGAATCAGCATGTTGCACACCCGCCGCGGCCGAAGGTCCGCCGATCTTAATGGTGGGCGGTTCTGCGCCACCCGCCGGTCATCTTGTACTCCGGATGAAGGGGTGCGCGTTCATCGGGTTGCGGCAACCTCTTCGTCGGGGTGTAGTCCCGGAGCGTATTAGCAATCTGACGTAACGCTTTCGGCACATCACTGCCCTCTTCGGAACCGGCGGACCAGCACGGAGTACCGGTCGGACCGGTAGAGGGCGAGTGAGTAGACAATAGCTTCGCCTGTCATCGAGTACAAGGTCTGGCGAATGCGCAACACTGGCGCTCCGCCTGGCACTTTCAACAGCGCCGACGTCCGCGCATCGGTGGCAGTGGCGTCCACCTCGTCGTCCGCATAGCCGATTTGGACACCGTAATCCCGCTCCAGGGTCATATACAGCGAACGTGTCCCGAGCGGCGTTTGGAGGAGGCCCGAAAACCGTTCGGCCGGGAGATAACAAGCTTCCAGGGCGAAGGGCTCGCCGCCGGCGAGTCGTAGTCTCTCGATTTTCACCAGCTTGCCGCCTGTCGGTAACGACAGACGCGCTAACATCTCATGTTCGCCTGCCACGATTCGCGCGTGCAGGACCCGTGATCGCGCTGAGAGGTTGCGGATTGCCATTTGTTCGGTAAAGCTGGCCAGCCTGTTGAAGTGGATCTTCGGAAGCGCGACAAAGGTCCCGGCTCCCGGGCGGCGCTCTACCAGGCCGTCCTGTTCCAGTTGCTCCAATGCGTGCCGCGCGGTCATGAGGCTCACCCCATGGGTACGGGCGAGCTCCCGTTCGGACGCGACTGCATCGCCGGGCTTCAGCTCTCCTGATATGATCTGGTCGTGGACCCAGCCATGAAGTCGGCGGTAGGCAGGTAGTTTGTCTTGCGTTTCCCGTTGCATAGAATCTCAAAGCCCGCGAATTCTTGCGCGCATGAAATCGAGGAGTTTCCGGTTGTGCTCGTCGGCTCCGTCCAGATTGGCGCTCAGAAATACAGGCGGTTTGGTCCCTTTCTCGAGGATTTTCTGCGCGGCCATGCCGCTGATGCAGTTCACAATGAAGATGCCTACCAAGGTGGAGGTCGGGCACACTCGGATAGGATTGCCCGGCGCGATTTCAATGGCGGCATCTCCGGGTAAGCCGCAAGTGTCGATGACGAGGTCACAGGCCTCGAACAATCTCAAGCCCCCAGGAGCCCGGGACTCCACCGCATTCGAGTGCCCCAGCGAGGTGATGCCAACAGTGAAGATCCTCCTTTGCCGAGCTTCAGTAGCCATTTCTACCGGCAATGGGTTGCGGCCCGAATTGGAAACGATGATCAGTAGATCGTTGGGGCCAATAGGGTAACTATCGAGGAGTTCCGCAGCGTATCCGGAGAGGCGTTCCGCACGGCCAAATGTGCGATCATGAATGACATCAAAGTGCGGCATGCCGCCGGCGCGGAAGTAGAGTTCAGCAGCCACCATGAGGGAATGGCCACTGCCAAGGGTGTAGATGAGGCCGTCTCGCTGGATCGTGTCGGCGACCAGGGCGGCGGCCTGCTCCAGGACCGCCACCTGGGTGTCTATGATGCGGCCCAGAATGGTCTGCACTTGCTGGTGATACTGTTGGGCGATATTCGTTTTGGTTGATATGCTCATGGTGACATCCGATCCCTCGGTAACATGGCGGCGCCCACCACGCCGGCGTTCTCCCGGAAACTGGATTGCGCGATCCGTGTCGGTGGGAGTGAGAACGACGGGGTTCGTCGGCACAATTCCCGATCGAAGACTTCCTGAATTACTGGGAAGCAGCGGCTGACGCCACCGCCGAAAACCACCATATCCGGATTCAGATAAGGATAGCACAATGGGGACTGCCAACGTCAGGCTCACGGTCGTATTAATCACGTTCACGGAGAGACCGCATCGCGCCGAAAGTGTGATGCCCAGCAAGCCGAAGCCGGCAGCGAGCCCCATCAGGGACCCCACGGCGAGCAGTTTCAAAGGGGAATGGGCCGGCCGGATGCCTCCGTCGGCCAACACACCGAGAAGGGTGCCGGCAGAAAGGATCATCAGGTTCAAACCCATGGGATCAGTCTTCCAACGCTTTTGACTGTGGTCCAAAAGGAGATAGAAGGCGCTGAAACAGAGCATGCCGAAAACGGAAAAGAGTAAACCCATATAAGCTGCCAATATGCTATATAGCTATCGTCATGTCAAGGTGCTGTTTGGTCGCAGAATTTGTTTGTCACCGCCGTCTCGGATTCATCTCGCCGAGCCTAAAAGTAGTTCTTGACATTCTTTTATGTACTGTGGTAAGCATGACAGCTATATAGTGAACGCGTCATGCGGGCGTTACAAAAAGGAGGATATTATGCGCCAGAGTCCGGTACATTTCTTACGGGAGCCATCGAGCTGGTTCCTGGTAGAATCGCAGCTGTGAATGCGGGTACAACCGCGCGGACTTCCTATTTCAATGACCCTGGATTTGCTTACGGCCTTCAACCAAACCACGCCCGAGCGAATAGTGCTTCACTTGCCTTGGTTCGTGACTATCCAGAAGGCCACGGTGGACGGGATATCGATTCCCGTTCAGAGCGACCATTTGATTCTCCCAAAGTCAGCTCGGATAATTAAGGTCGAGTGGGCCCGCAACAATCCAGGACTCGGATTCAATTACAACCAAGCTCGGGATTCTTTCCTTAAAGAGTATCACCAACGGTATTCCAAATCTCTTCGGGAAGGACCTCCGGCGCCCACGGTCATTACGGTTGAGTGAGCGTATCTTTGAGTTTGTTGAGGAGGAAAGGTAGTGTGGTGCACCGTGTCCTATGGGCTAGGCTGCGTAGGGGTGTCGGCGGCCCCTTTCTGAGCGGAGCTTCACTCGCTTTGAGCTCTTGGGCCGGCGCCGCACCCACCCGATGGCCTGCTTTGTCAACGTCGAGAGCGTCGATAGGGTCATCAACGCTATTCTAAACGACCGCCGGCGTTACCGTACCCTTTCTGCATTTACATGAGCAGCCTAAAGCCACCGGCTTGGGGGCTAGTCGACACGAAGCCTGAGTCAAAGTGAACTTACCGCCCGGTGATGATTGTGGACAAGCGAGGCGCAGGGCCGCATTCCTGTTCGTTTCCGGCCTACGCTCGCATCCGTGACTTGTCTGGAGTGAGGGTACGATGAATTCCTTCCTGGAGTACTGCAAAGACGCGACGCTGCGCATCGAGCGCCTGCGTGAGTTGTATTCTGCGCACCCACAAGACAGAGTCTTTGCGAGAATGGAGATCCCAACCATTGCTATCTGCGAATTTGCTCGCAAATACGCAGACGGCTACACCTCTCGACCAGACATAGAAGAACGCATAACATTCTGGGACCGGATGCTGGCGGAGCGTGCCACTGTGAGCGACGACTCGATCCCGTCGGCGTATTTGAGCGAAATGGATCAGGGGCTGTACGGCGGCATCGTTGGGGGGAAGGTTCAGTTCATGGCACACCCCGAAAACGGGTGGATATCATCCATGGTTTCGCCGATTCTGCAGGAGTGGGCGGGGCTGGAACGTTTGGCCATCGATTACAGGGGAGAATGGTACCAGTATTATCTTCGAGAGCTCAAAAGCTTCCGGGAGTCTGCCGAAGGGAAGTTCGGAATCAGCCACTTTATCCTCATTAACGGGCTGAATTTTGTGTTTGAACTTTTCGGGGCAACACGGACGTATCTAGAGCTCCTGGACAATCCGGCTAAAGTCCGCGAGGCGCTCGAGTTTGCGTATTCCCTCAACGTGGATGTGCAAAATACGTTCTTCGAGAACATCCCGCTCCTCCAAGGCGGCACCTGCAGCAACATGGCGGAATGGATACCGGGGCGCGTCATTTCGGAGAGTGCGGATCCGTATCATATGACATCGGTCGATTATTTTGAGAGGTGGGGCCGGGATCCCATCGAGCGGATTCTGGCCCGATTCGACGGAGGAGTTCTGCACATTCACGGTAATGGCCGACATCTGCTCGAAGCTGTAGCTACCATTCGCGGGTTGAAGGCCATCTATCTTTGCGATGACCTCCATTATCCTTTAGCCTTCTCCCAACTGAAGGCCCTGAAGGCGCGAATGGGTACGATTCCCATCATTGTCAATGCGGACTTCGCTGAATTCGTAGAAGCGTTGGGCACACAGCAGTTGGCTGGTGGCGTGCTGTACAAAGTCCAGCAGGCTCCCGATGTCGATGCTGCCAACCGACTCATGGAACACGTCCGCGAGTATCGCCTCTGACCCAGGAAGTCTTGAATGCGCGGCCGTACTCTTCGGTCGCCGCGGCGACCTTGGGCCGGCCGGATGCCTCCCTCGGCCAACACACCGAGAAGGGTGCCGGCAGAAAGGATCATCAGGTTCAAACCCATGGGATCAGTCTTCCAACGCTTTTGACTGTGGTCCAAAAGGAGGTAGAAGGCGCTGAAACAGAGCATGCCGAAAACGGAAAAGAGTAAACCCATATGAGCTGCTAATATGCTATATAGCTATCGTCATGTCAAGGTGCTGTTTGTTCGCAGAATTTGTTTGTCACCGCCGCCTCGGATTCATCCCACCGAACGCAAAAATAGTTCTTGACATTTATTTATGGCCTGTGATAGGTACTAGAGCTATATAGCGGACGCGTCACGCGGCCGACAGAAAAGGTGAGGATATTATGCACCAGAGTCCGGCACATTTCTTACGGGACGCCTCGAGCTGGGCCCTAGTATTGAGTTTACTCCTGGCGCCGTGTGCGACAGAGGGTTTCGCTCAGGGTCAGAGGAATACGGCAGCAATCCTGGGCGTTGTCACTGATGCCTCAGCCGCTGCGGTGCCGAGTGCAAGCGTCACCGTTACCAACGAAGAAACGGGAGGTGAGTACAAGACAGTCTCTGAGGGGCTCGGAAACTTCATCGTGCCGAACCGAAGTCAACCGGTGCGGGGGGGGGAGCCCTCTTGGAGGGTCAGCGTCTGGCTCGTAACTGGCGTCAGGATTAATAAAAGCATATCAACGCCAGCGCGAGGTGCCTGAGCTCTGAGATTCCTTATGCCTAACTGGTTCCAAGCGTGGGTCATGGGTCTATTCTGCTTGTCCCTCCACCCCGGGGAGACAAGTCAAACCTAAGGAGGCTATTAGTAATGATGAACACAATTAAGCAACGTTTGCTTTTTCTGATTGTTGCTGCGGCATTATTCACCGTAGTCGGATGGTGCCAGTCACATCTCGGAGGCATCACGGGGCGCGTCACCGATCCATCCGGGGCGGCCATTCCGGAAGCCGCGGTGGTGCTGACGAGCCTCGACACCGGGACGGCACTCACGGGGGGCAGCAGCAGTGACGGTATCTACTCGGTCTCCGGTGTGGCCCCCGGACGTTACCGCATCAACGTAACCAAGGCCGGCTTCAAAGCGTTCACGCAGGAGCCGATCTTCATCAGCACTGAAACCGTAATCGCTCTCGACATCAGTTTGACCGTCGGCATGGTGACCCAGACGGTGAGCGTCACCGCGCAGGCAGCTGAACTGCAAACCACTTCGGCGGAAATCGGCACGGTCATGCCGGAGCAGGCCATGCTCGATCTGCCGATTTCCCTGGGCGGTGTCGCCACCACCGGCGCGTCCGGGCGGCGGCAAATCGAGAGTTTCACCTTCCTCACCCCCGGGGTGACGGGAACCCAATGGTATAAGTATGTCAACGGGTCGCCTGGCATGGCGCAGGACGTCCTCATTGATGGCTTCAGCATGGGGCAAATGGACGCCCCGGGCTTCATCGCCGAGAGTAGCCCGCCCTACGAAGCCGTCGAGGAATTCAAGATGCAAAACATGCTTTATCCGGCAGAGTACGGGCAGGGGCTGGGACTTGAGAACTACACGCTGAAATCGGGCACCAGTCAATACCACGGTGACGCGTTTGATTTCCTCCGCAATGGGGACGTCGACGCCAGGGGATTCTTCTCCGCAACCAGGCCCGCCCTTCAGCAGAACGAGTACGGCTTCACGTTCGGCGGACCGCTGAATATTCCCAAAGTCTACGACGGCAAAAGAAAAACCTTCTTCTTCGTCGCCTACTCCGGCTTCAAGTTGAGGGGAGGACTGCCGCCAGCCGGTCTGATTACTCTCCCCACCGCGCAGGAACGGGCGGGCGACTTCTCCGACTATCCCTACCCTATTTTTGACCCCGTGTGCGACAGGGGCACGGCCTCTGAGCATAGGTGTAGCAATACCGAAACCCGCCAGCAGTTTAGCTATAATGGCGTCCTCAACGTCATTCCTCCGTCCCTGCTTAGCGCCGTCGCCCTGCGCGCTACGGCGTTGCTCCCGGCAAACGCACTCCCGGGGTATATAAATAACTATGTGGATCACTCATTCCAGCCGACTAATGAAAACGTCGTAAGCATCAAGATCGATCAGACGATCACTGAGAAGCAGCACCTCTCGGGGGCTTTATGGGAGGTTCGAGGGAACAGCCAAATCAACGGACCTGTGACTGGCCCCCTGAACCCGGACTTGCGGAACACCCCCACGGTAGCCGGGCATTTCCGGATTAACCACACCTACACCATCTCGCCGACGCTCCTGAACCACGCTGGATTCGGATACTCTTCGACTACCCCCACGTGGTCTCACTGGTCTACGGACCCGCGCCAGGGAAACCAAGTCCTACAAATCCCTGGTATTCCTACGGATGCGCCTGGCTACCCGGAGTTGGAATTTTCTGGCGGCGCCGCCGGCTACCAGCATCTGGGGAACTCCGACGCCAACGGCATCGATCCCACCTTGTTCCAGCGCTGGAGCGGGGGCGACGACCTGACCTGGGTTAAGGGCAGGCATCAGTTCAAGGTCGGGGGCGAGTACTCCATGAAAAAGTTTGAAACCGGGGACAAGCGTTTGGCAGCTGGCATCTTCTACTTCAATTCGGACTCTACCTCGCAACCGAATGACCCGGCCGACTTCGGCATATGGGGGAACTCCTACGCTAGTTTCCTGCTGGGCGAAGTCAGTTCCGCCGAGCGCTCAATACTTCCGCCGGTGCATTATTTCACGGGCCAAGCATATGACGTGTATGCCGAGGACTCCATCAAGATAACCCCCAAGTTGACGGCCAGCCTGGGTCTGCGCTACGAACTCCCGATCTACCCTACGGAAAGGAATGGCAACATGTCTTACCTTAGTCTCACTGCGCCCAATGCGGCAGCAGGCGGGCTACCCGGAGCGTTGGTCTTCCAGGGCAATGGCGCGGGCCGGACGGGAACCTTTAACCTGTTCGGCCACTATTACAGAGACTTCGCGCCGCGTACGGGACTGGCCTATCAAATTAACAACAAAACCGTGATGCGGATGGGGTACGGTATATTCCGGATGCAGCACGCCGATGGGCGCTTGAACGTAGCTAGCTTCTGGGACAACGGGTTCGGCCTCTTTCCCTCGTTCACTTCACTCGACCAGGGAATTACTCCGGCATTCAATCTTGACTCCGGGTTCCCCGCCACGAACGTCACTATACCGGATCTCAATCCGACCCTGCTCAACAATGCTGCCGTAGCCTACATCAATCCGTCTGCCAACAAGCCTTCTATGACCCAATCCTGGACGGTCGATTTCCAGCGCGAGTTGCCGTCCAACATCCTGCTTGACGCCGCCTACGTTGGGTCCAACTCTACCGGGCTATGGAGTGGCATGGAGAGCCTCGACCAGCTTAACCCTAGTTGGCTCAGCCTGGGCAACGAGCTCAATGCTAATATTAGTTGCATAGGGTTGGGAACCTGCCCCCTCGCCGCAGCCGCGGGCGTCCACTTGCCCTATCCCGGCTTCAACTCCACGGTAGCGCAGGCGGTGCGGCCCTTTCCGCAGTACACCGCAATCTATGACATGTACCAGCCCACCGGGCACAGCACTTACAACTCCTTGCAGGTCCGCTTGCAGAAGAGATACTCCAACGGTCTTTCGTTCTTGGGCGCTTACACGTTGTCCAAGAACATCGGCGCCGTCGGAGGGGATATCTTCGGCGATATCTATGGTGCCGGAGGTTTCTATTCCCTCAACACTTATGATCAGAAACTAGAAAAGGCTTTGCTTGGCCAGGACCAGACCCACGTGTTTGTTTTCTCCTGGAGTTACGCTCTGCCCTTCGGCCGGGGGAAGAAGTTCCTCTCGAACACGAACGCTGTGGTCAACCAACTGCTGGGCGGCTGGCAGTTCAACTCCGTCGAGAGTTACAGTTCCGGCACTCCCATTAGCATCTATGGCGGCCCAAATCTTTTCATAGACAACGGCTACGGCAACCGACCCAACTGGAACCCGGCCCTTGGCAATGGCAGGAGTTCGGTCAGCATGAGCAACTTCGATCCTGCCGTAGACCGGTATCTTTCCATTACTCCTTGGAGTGACCCGGCCCCCTTTACCTTCGGCAACGGTCCGCGCATGCAGCCGAACCTGAGAAATCCGGCGTATTACGACGAAGACTTCTCGGTCTTCAAGAATATCTTCCTCCACTCGGAAAACAGGTATCTGCAGTTCCGCGCCGAGTTCTTCAACATCTTCAACCGGGTGGACTTCGGGGGCCCGAGTACAGACATAGATGCTCCCGGTAGCTTTGGGATCATCGGGGGTCAAGCCAACACCCCACGCGTCATCCAGTTCGCACTGAAGCTCATATTCTAGCCCCACGGCAGAGGCCTCCCGGAGCCAGGCTCCGGGAGGTCCCTCCACTCCAGTTGGGTACGGTCTGGAAGCAAGGAAGGCCTTGGATTGGAAGAGGCCCTGCCTGACGAGTACAGATCAGCAGTTGTGCGGTTTCAAGAGTTCGCTCCTATCGGCGAGCCAGGCTGGGTCAGCTTTCCCGGTAAGTACGGAAGATGGTGCGCCCCTCCTCAAGGCACGTAATGAGCGGTTGGCGGCAGCGATCATGATAGTGAGACCCACATTTCCGTTTTCAAATCCTAGAGCTAACCGTATACTGAGCCCCGACGCCAATATTCATGCTGGTTCCAGCGTCAATACTGCCTTCAGGACATAGAGACCCAGTGGGTGAGAGTCAAAGTCGGCCCTTTCAACTCTCGTTCAACAGGTTTTTGGGCGTCGCTTTTCAGGGATCACGGGTGACTTCCAATGGCGGTCTTATCCTGGTTCGGGAGCTGGACGAACGGTTCGGTTTGGGCGAGCTGATCGGGCAGCATCTGGTGGATTCGCGCACGGGACGCAACCGCCACTTCGCGCTGGCCGACCTGCTGAGGCAATCGGTCTACAGCCGGCTGGCAGGCTGCGAAGATCTGAACGACGGGGCGCGGATGTCGGCGGACCCAACCTTCCGGCTGATGGGTTCGGAGAAGGTCCGGGAGCGCGCCGTAGCGCCGACCTCTACGCTGTATTGGTTCGAGACGGACTTGCTGGCGCGGAAGGAGAACTTGACCGGTTTGGCGACGCTCAACCGAGAACTGGTGACCCAGGCGGAAGGTGTCGGCTCGCCACATCGCGTGGTACTCGACATGGACAGCAGTGAGAGTCCGGTGTATGGAGAGCAGGAACAGAGCGCTTACAACGGGTATTTCGAGTCGGTCTGCCACCATCCGCTGTTTCTGTTCAACAGTCAGGGAGACTGTCTGGTGGCAAATCCCGCAGAGCGGGGCCGGCAATGTGCACAGCGCTGACGGCTGGGAAGAGATCCTGCTGCCAGAGATTGAGCGACAGCGACAGAACGGAAAAGAGGTGGTGTTTCGTGCTGACGCGGCGTTTGCCAAGCCGGAGATTTATGAGGCTCTAGAAGAGCGCGGGGTGAAGTATGCCATCCGTTTTCCCGCGAATGAGAATCTGGAGCGGGATATCGAAGAACTACTCACGCGTCCGGTAGGACGGCCGAGCAGTGGATCAAGGAACGCAAGCTGGCGGTCAGTTGGACCCGCCGTTCTTGCTATCGTTTCCGAGGGAATGAAGCGCGTTTGTGGTTGAGCGTGATCGCCTATAACATGGGGAATCTCTGGCGACGATTGGCGTTGCCGAATAGGATCAGGAACTGGTCACTGACGAGTTTACAGCAGCGGTTGGTCAAGACCGGCGGACGGCTGGTGAAACATGCGCGTTATTACTGGCTGCTGCTGGCCGAGGAGCACCTGAACCGAAAGCTGTTCGGCAGCATGGTGAGGATGATCGCGGCGCTACCCTTGCCAGCGGGGTAGGCGAGCGGCTGGTCGATGGGGATTTCGGCGACGACATCTGAGTTTGGAACTTGACAAGACAGGCACCGAAAGACTCCGCCTATCCGCGATTATTCTCAAGGAGAGAAAAGGAGGACTGCGCAATGATCAGATGTCAAGAAAAAGGCTCAAAACTACTAATGTGGGCATCTGCCGTCGTGCTATTGACAAGCACTTTCTCTGCGGCCGAGAACCGTGATACCTCGCCACTGTCGACGCTCGCGCCCTGGACTTCGATGCAGTACCAAGCCGGCACGCTGAGAGTGTGGGGCCGAGAATATGGATTGGAAAGCTCCATTTTTCCCATCAGGATTGTCAGCAACAAGGTGTCGCTGCTGAGTGGCCCGGTCTCGTTGGTGTGCCGACAAGGAAATACCAAACTCGTCGCCACCGGCCGCCAGGTCACGACTCGCCTTGCCAGCCCTGGAGAAGTTGACTTAGCTAGCGATCTTTCCTTCAATGAACGCCTCAAAGCGTCAGTTACGTTACATAGCGAGTACGACGGCTTGATGGTTTACCACATCACCCTCAGCCCTCAGCGTAAGGTAAGCATCGACGAACTGAGCTTAGAAATTCCCTTTAGCGGGAGCACCGCCTCTTACTTCCAGAAGTACATACTCATGAACGCTGATTGGGGGCAGCAGTCCACGCACGAGATTCCGAAAGGTCAGGGTCTCGTTTGGCAGAGCCCTTTCAATCCTTATATCTGGGTTGGGGATGAAAGCGAGGGTTTGTTCTGGTTTTCCGAGTCTGATAATGGCTGGCGCAATGGCCCGGCACCCCTCCGATTGGTGCGGCAAGGCAATGTCGTTAAGTTCGTAATATCATTCATTAATGTCCCCACCGAGCTGTCGGAAAAATTAGATTTCGAGTTTGGTCTTCAAGCCACACCGACCAGGCCCCTGCCCGCGGGTTGGCGTTCCATCAGGACAATCTACACCTCGCCGAAGGCGGAGGGGCTGTCTCCAACTGAGCCCAAACCGGATTATACGATTTTGTGGCCCAACAAGGATGACTGGAAGTACTTTGGTTTCCCCGAGCCCAAAGATGAAGCTCGGATGAAGGCGGTGATTCAGTCATTGCATGATCAAGGCACAAAGGTTCTTGTTTACGTCCAAGCAGAAGCGATCGCCGCCAATATGCCGGAATACGAGAAAAATATAGCGGCGTGGGAATACCTCCCTGAAGTAGTGGACAATTTTTCTTCGGATGTCCTGGCGATGGGTGCCCCGATTCATGCTGTGAATCCTGCAAGCGGCTGGTCGGATTTCTTTCTAAATCACCTGCAGACCTTCCTAAATACCTACGACGTGGATGGTCTGTACTTGGATAACATCTACGCCTATCCTGACAGGAACAGGCTACAGTACCCCAGCGGCACTGTTTACCCCATCCTTTCATTCAGAAGTTTAGTCAGAAAGATGTACCGGCTAGTCAAAGCCAAGAACAGCCAGAACCTCTTCATGATTCACATGTCTGCTCATAACCTCATGCCCGTCCTTTCATTCAGCGATGTGATCCTGGACGGCGAAGATATTGCCGCCAGGCAATGGACTTGCGACGATTACTCGAACATGCTGAACCTCGAGGAGTTCAGAGGAGAGATCTACGGACGGCAGTGGGGCCCGGCGCCGATGTTCCTATCGACGCTCGGATATAAGAAAGGCTGTTTGGATACGTTTCAGCAGAGTAAGTACGCATTGTCGTACGCCCTACTACACGGAGTCCTCCTGTGGGGCGAATTCAACGACGACATCGTCTCGTCATTCTACAAAATCTACGACCAATTTGGGGTGAACAATGCCTCCTATACGCCTTATTGGGAATCCGGCAAGTACTTACGCGCAGATGTGAATGGGAAACCCGCTTCGGACGTCAAGGTGAGCCTCTACTTAAGCAACGAACAAGACCTGCGCCGGGCATTGTTGATTGTCTCCAATCTGGGTCGATCCTCGGAGAGTGTTGACATCCAGTTGGACTTCAAAGCGTTACAGTTGCTTGAGCCGCAGCGAGTGCACATTTGGAGCATTGATGGCACGACCCACGCGTCAGACGTCACCGTACAGAGTGGGCGCATCACGCTCATCGTTCCTGGCTATGACTTCAAGCTCGTTGGCGTAGGCGATTGAATCTCACATACTCCGTCGGCGTCAAGTTCCAGGGGTTCTTCAGCAGGAGGAAGCGTGTCTTTTTGAAAGAGGCCTTCTGCTGGCCGAGGGGCACCTGAACCGGAGGCTGTTCGGCAGCATGGGGAGGATGATCGCGGCGCTGCCGCAGCCGGACGGGTAGCGAGCCAGGAGAGACAGCGAATCGAGCGCCCAAAAGTGATTCAGTGGGGACAAGTGTAAGCGGCCAGGCAGGTTGGAGGCAAGAAACAGACCAAACAAGTCAACGAAACTACCAAACGAGCCACGATGTGGCCCGAGGGCGGCAGGCGTATGGTTTTCGCGTAGAGATAAAGTTGAAATCGGAAATTTCCCATCAAGGGAGTCTTGGACTTACGGAGGTATCAATGGCGAAACCCAACCGAAGGCAGTTTCTGGCCGAAAGTCTCGGCGCGGGGCTGGCCCTGGTGCCAGGGGGAGCAGCGTGGGGACGGGGGGCGCCGGCCGGGGAGGTGCGCGTCTGCCTAGTGGCCAGCCACGCGCATAGACAATGGGACATCGCCAATATATTCCAGGAGCTGGGCCTGGCATACGAAGTAACGAGCGCGGACATGGCGAGGCAGATCCAGACGGATCGCTTTGCTGCGTTGTGGATCACATCGAGTTCCTATCCCGAGCCTGCAGCGCTCCCTGAGGCGCTCATAGGGAAATTGAAGGATTTCCTGGAATCGGGCAGGGGTGTCTTTGCCGAGTACGTATCGAACTTTCCCGGGGTTCGGGCCGCAGACTCACCGCAGAAGACCGGGATCGCCCGGCTGTTCGTGGCAAATCCGCTGGATTTGCCGGACGCGCTTGCGGCTGGAGTCATCTTAGACGAGCAGGATTCCATGTGCTTGCCGCTGCTCGAGGAGCCGCAGGGTTCCCGACCGGCACTGGCATTCGGTCGAGTGCGGGGAGTCGAGAGGCTCGTCCCGAAATATCAACCGAAGGACACGTGGACAGGGTTGCTATGGGGAGAAAGGGCCCGCGGCCATTACGCCGTGGCTACCACGAGCGTTTCGGAATTCCGGCGCAGGCAATACGCGCCCCTGGCACATTGGAACAAGTTTCTGCGCCAATTGGTGACTTCGTTGCTCCCGGAGGCACAGCGCCGAGAGGTGCTGGAGCGCTACATCCCGGTGCGGGCTTACACGGAGCCGAGGGTTTGGGCGCTGCCGGGAGCGAGTGTCCGGGTCGTGGTGGAAACAACCCCGAATGTTCGCGTCGAACTCACGCGTCCAGCGAGGGTGGAGCTGACTCATTCCGGGGGCGGGCGTTACGAGGGCGAGCAGAAGGTCGCGGGATCGGGAGTGCTGGACCTCGCCGTGGAGGTCTTCCGCGCCGGTCGGAAACGCAGCGTGGAGTTCCCGATCCGGGTCGCGGACCGCAGAACTGCTTACTTGCGTGCGCTGGAACGGAACATCCGGTGGTACGAACGCTCCGGCGCGCTTCTCAAGCCTGACGGCACCCTGGGCGTTTCCGAGTGGGTGTCTGGACCGGACATCGAGGGCGTACGCATCGCGTATGGGGCGGAGCAGCAGCAGTCGCCTGAGCGTGCGGATTGCGTATTCGAGTCGGCGCTGGCCTTCTGGATCTACGGCAAGCTGGCCGGGAGCGCGCGACACCGCCGCATCGCGGAGAACATGCTGGCGCGAATCATGGATTTCCAGCGGCTGGAGAGGGGCGATCCCGGATACGGACTGTGGAACACCCGAGGCCGGGAAGGGTGGGCGCATCAGGACGACACCTCCTGGGCCACAATCTGTGCCTTGGGAGGTTACCGGTACACGAAGAACAGGATGTTCCTGGAGCGCGGCTCACTTTCGGCGAGGACCCAAGCTCGGGCGTTCGGGCCGGATGATCGGCTGCGGGTACCGGTATACGCGAAGGCTTTGTGGCAGCAGCCGATTTCGCTTACGCAGCAGGCCGACGAACACCCCCACTCGGGGGGCTGCGTGTTGTCCGCATGGCTTTACACTTATGGCATAACCGGCGACCGGGCCTACCTCGATCTCGCCCTGCCCATGCTGCGGAAGATGGTCGAGGGGTTCCCCGGGATTCCGCGCTACGTCATCAGCAAGACGTGCGAGTCCGCCCGGTTCCTGCTCCCGCTGGCCCTGGCTTGCGCCTATTCGCCGGACCCCTTTTTCAAAAAGGCTTTGCGGGAACAGGCAGAATACCTGCGTTCGCACACCGATCCCTGCGGAGCAATCCAGGAGGTGGGTAGCAATACCGGCGATAGCGTGGAGGGCGGAGATTTGGGTTTGACCTATGATGCCGATGAGAAAATCAGCGATCAGCTCTACTGCACGAGCTTCGCGGCCATGAATTACTGGATCGCCTACAAAGCCACCGGGGACCGCGCCTATCTCGATGATTTTATCCGCACCGCCGACTACCTGGTGCGTATCCAGGTGGAAAGCCCGGATGCGATGATCGACGGTGGCTGGATGCGGGGGTTTGACTACTCGCTGTGGGAATACTACGGTTCCAACGCCGACCAGGGCTGGAGCGCTTACTGCATGGAAACCGGCTGGACGAACGCAATTATCGACATGGCACTGGGCCTATTTCTGATGGATGATGCCTTCTTCGAGCCCAAGAGCGTTTGAATCGACATCAAAACGCGCCGATGTCGCATTAGTAGAGCTATTAGCCCGGATTTCCGATTTGAAACTCGGTGATCAAGGTGTAGAAGATATGCGTCGCCTGTATTCAGGCACGTACCAAGCACAGAGGAGCCTTCTGGATGTACCAACCGAGTGGGTGAGAGCCAATCAGCTCACAAATCATCCAGCGGGGACAGGAGATAGCAGTAAGGTTGGCGAGGATGCTGTAAATAGAACAAGAAGGCAGCTCGAACGGCCAAGACGAGCCAAGCGGCGACACAGAAGAGAGCCTAGTGCTCTGAGGTTGACTCGACAGGGCCAGTGGCATGCGATTCCGCGCAGAGAGAAAGTTGAAATCGGAAATTCCAGTTCAGAGGAGAAGATTCATGAATGACAGAAAAGGCTTGGATCTATCACGGCGGGATTTGTTGAAATCAGTCGCTCTTAGCGGAGCAGGAATTGGTCTTGGAGGAGTGTCTAACAGGCAACTGCTGACTGCTGCACCCCTGACAGTGCAGGGGCCTTCCGCCCCCGCGGGGGGCGTTTCTTATGAATCCATGATTGGCGTGCCCTTTTCCCGCCTGGAGACGGTGCGTGTCGGAATTATTGGTATTGGTAGCCGCGGCACGGGTCATTTGAATGATCTGCTGGGGATCGATCATGTCCAGGTGACCGCGCTTTGCGACATCGTTAAAGAGAGTGCAGAGAGAGGTCGGGCGCTGGTGGAAAAGGCAGGGCAGAAGACTCCTGCCATCTATGTGAAAAATGAACTGGATTTTGAAAACTTATGCGGGCGGGATGATGTCGATCTGGTTTACGTGGTGACTCCCTGGGAGTGGCACGCTCCCATGAGTCTGTCCGCATTGAACAATGGAAAGCATGTGGCGGTTGAAGTGCCTGCTGTCAAGACGCTACCAGAATGCTGGCAGATGGTCGAAGCCTCGGAAAAGAATCGCCGGCATTGCGTCATGCTGGAGAACTGCTGTTATGGCGAGAATGAATTGCTGGTTCTGACCATGGTTCGGGCAGGGCTGTTTGGCGACATCGAGTATGGAGAAGGCGCATATATTCACGATACACGGTCTGCCACCTTCTCCAAGGCCCCCGCATGGTTATGGCGGCGGCTTGAGTCCACGAAGCGTGACGGAAACCTATATCCTACTCATGGACTGGGGCCGGTGGCCCGCTACATGGACATCAACCGCGGCGACCGCTTTGATTATATGGTTTCCATGAGTTCTGCGGAAAAGGGATTAAGCCTCTACCGTGCCGAACATGTGCCGCAGAGCGACCCCATGTGGAGTGAAACCTATAAATGCGGGGACATGAACACCTCGCTCATCAAGACAGCGCGGGGACGCACCATCGTGCTCCAGTACGATACCTGCTGTCCTCGCCCTTATGACCGCAACAACCTGGTTTCTGGCACCAAAGGCACTTTTCGGGATTTCCCGCCTCGTTGTTTATTTGATGGATCGGAGAACGCGAAGGACAAGGAAGGCTGGGAATCCATCGACAAATACAAGGAGAAATATGGGCATCCGCTCTGGAAGCAAGGAGGGGAACAGGCACGGAAGCAAGGCGGGCATGGCGGGATGGACTACATCATGAATAATCGTCTCATCCAATGTATTCGCCAAGGGCTGGCGCCGGACATGGATGTCTATGATGCGGCTTCCTGGACTGCTCCCAGCCCTTTAAGTGAACTTTCAGTGGCGCAAGGCAGCGCGCCGGTGAAATTCCCTGATTTCACACGCGGACGCTGGCAGGAACCGCGCCGGGAAGCTTAAGGTAAGAGGGAAGTCTCGACCGTCAGGGAAGGCTGGCGGCCCCGCTGACCGCTTTGTGGGCACCGCGACTGGGATATATTTCTGGGGGAACGCAAAGTTCAAATCCGGAATTCCGGATTAGAGGAGAAGCCAGATAAGAGGGGCGGTGACGGGCTACACCTCGGCGTCATGCCCTCAGGCTATCGGCAATCCGCAGGTAGTGCGGAGTTGTCTTGAAACGCTGCGGGTGATTGTTGCCGCGTAGCCGACAAGCTGCGGACATAGGGAGTAAGTTCGTGCTACCCGCTTCGATTTCGAGAGATTTGGCTACCGTCGAAATCCAACACGTGAGTCCCCTCGGGGGAAGGGTCGAGATTACGTCACGCCCCTGAGCCCGCTCGAGGGAAGGTCACTATCCATGATCCAGGGAATTCTGCTCGCCCTGCTTTCGGGTATCGCGAACGGGCTTTTCTCTGCCCCGATGAAGGTGATCAAAGCCTGGAAGTGGGAGAACCTGTGGCTGGTGTTCATTGTGACTTCGTGCCTGTTGATGCCGGCGGCTTTGGTGCTCACCACCGTGCCTGACTGGATGGCAGTTTTGAATCAGGCCGCTCCTGGCGCGCTCGTTTCGGCATTGTCATTCGGCTTCGCCTGGGGATTCGGAGCGATACTCTTTGGCCGCAGCGTGGAGAGGCTCGGTGTGGCTCTCTCCAATAGCATGGTCATCGGGCTGAGCTCCGCGCTGGGTTCGATCACGCCGCTCATTCTTCATCGGACCCTTCGCTTCGAAGCGCGACAGATGATCTTGTTCTTGGGGATTCTGACGTTTCTAGCAGGAGTCTGGTTTTGCGGCGCCGCGGGACGGAAGAGAGATCACTGCCTGGCGCAGGAGAGCCCGGAGAAGAGAAGGTCGCGCGGCGGCTATCTATTCGCGGTGCTTGCGGGCGTCATGTCCGCCGTCTTCAACATTGGATACAGCTTGGCCTTGCCGATATCCGACGCCGGCCAAAAGCTTGGGTACTCCGCCTTCCTGGCAACCAACTGCATCTGGCTGGTGATGTTGTGGGCTGGCGCGATCCCTAACATCGTTTATTGCGCAGCGCTGTTGCGGAAGCAATCAACCGGTCGGTTATTCCTCTCCCCGGGATGTGGCGCACCCTGGGGACTCAGCGTCTTGATGGGCCTGCTTTGGGGCGGAAGCATATTCCTTTACGGCGCCGCCGTGCCGAAGCTCGGCAGCATCGGCCCTTCGATCGGATGGCCGCTAAGCCTTGCGGTGGCGCTGCTGGTGGCGAACCTCATGGGTGTTCTGCTGGGCGAATGGCACAAAGTGGATGCTGGAGCGGTCCGCCTGATGCGACTTGGTGTCTTCACCCTTGTGGGGGCCATCGTTCTTTGCGCCGTGTCGGCAATGTTGAGGGCATCATGAATGACTTCACGAAATTCCACTCCGCACTGCAGGGGAACCTAATCGTTTCCTGCCAGGCTCCGGAAGGGAGCGCCTTCTGCGACCCTGCATCGATGGCGCATTTTGCGGGGGCTGCCGTCGAGGGGGGCGCTGCCGGGATTCGCGCTAACGGGCCGGGTGACATCCACGCGATCCGGCAGGCGGTTTCCGTGCCAATTGTCGGCATCTGGAAGGCTTTGCAGGACGACGGAAGGATTCTCATTACTCCTTCCTTCGAGGCCGCGCAGCAGTTGGTCGGAGCCGGTGCAGACTTGATCGCGCTTGATTGTACACGCCGGGGCCAGGCGTATGGAGCCTTGGATCGGCTTCAGCGCATCAGGGCGGAACTTGGGGTCCCGGCCCTGGCCGACATCGCCACGGTAGAAGAGGCGGTTCAGGCGGCAGGCGCCGGTGCTGATGCTGTTCTCTCCACGTTGCGCGGCTACACACCGGAAACCCAACACGTAACTGCGTTCGAGCCCTCATTCATCGCAGAACTTGTTCGGGCAGTCGGCGTGCCCGTGATCGCCGAGGGACGCATCTGGACGCCGCGACAGGGGTGTGAGGCACTCGACGCAGGGGCCTTCGCTATCATCGTGGGAACTGCCATTACGCGACCTGACGCGATCACTCGAAGCTTCGTGTCGGGGCTTCAGGCACGGCAGAGGTTTGCAGGTCCATGCGGCCATTTCATAGGAATCGATCTCGGCGCAACCCGAACTAAGTACGGCCTCGTCTCGGGCCGGGGCGAATTGCTCTACCACTTGACCTCGCCCACTCCAACGCACGGAGGCCGGGACTGCTTGCTCAAGCATTTGAAAGAGACCGTTGCTGGCTGTCTTAAGGAAGCGCAGCGACGGGGCATCAAGCTGGATGCGGTCGGTGTTGCTACGGCGGGTTGGGTGGATCCGGCAACCGGTCAGGTTGTTTACGCAACAGAGAACCTCCCCGGCTGGACCGGAGCAGCTATCGGCTCTTACCTAGGCGATGCCTGCGGCCTCCCCGTTGTGGTAGAGAACGACGCCAATGCGCTCGCTGTGGCCGAGAAGCAGTTTGGCGCCGCCAGGACAGTCTCAGATTTCGTGTGCATTACACTCGGAACCGGGGTGGGGGGTGGCTGTTATGTCGGCCAGCGACTCAACCGTGGCAGTCACTTCTTTGCCAATGGGCTCGGTCATATCCCTATTCAGCCGGAAGGAATAGCGTGTACCTGTGGCCTGTCCGGATGCTTAGAAACCTACACCAACTCTTCCGCGCTACTGCGGTATGCCGCTCCCGGGAACTTCCCCTCCGCCGAAGAGGTCATTGCCGCGGCGAATTCGGGAGACTCGACGGCCAGAAACGCTATCCGGACCCTCGCAGCATACCTGGCAATGGGTTGTGCCTCGATCGTCCACTTGCTCGACCCGGAACTGTTGATTCTTGCCGGGGGACTCGCGCAGAACAATCCGATCCTCCTCAATGCTCTGGTTGAGGGATTGGCTAAACGGGTCATGGTGTGGAACCAGCGCAAGCTGCGGGTTCAAGCCTCTTCGCTCGGATACTGCGGAGGAGTGCTTGGGGCTGCCGCAGTTGCGCTGGATGGACTTACGGATTATAACCACTTTTCTTCGCGAAAGGATCGGGGGCGATACGGGGGGCGGCAGAACAGCGGTAGCCAAAGTTAATTAACAGTGGGTTCTCAGGCGGGGGAGGATCCGCCCTCTCGAAGCCGGAAGCCGAAACGGCTCCCCCACTTAAACGGAAAGTCTCCAGTTGGCAAAACACCAACCGTGGCCACCTCTAACAGTTTGTTTGAAAACGTTTGGGACGTGTCAAGCTGAGCGCGAAGCATCCCGGCATTTTTCCGCACTGATTGAGCTTTCAAATGCGGGGATTCTTCGTCCGCCGCGGCAAGACGCACATGAATTGGGAAGGATTAGACCCGGAGTTCGTCATTGAACCGCCCGGACCGATTGACCCGCAATTGACCACGCTTTCGGTAGACCAGGACGGAAAACCCACGGCTGCGATGGTGAATTTCGCCTTGCATCCGGCGATTCTGGCGGGGGACGAACTGACAGCTTCCGCCCTGCGGCAGCTCAACAGACTTTTTGCCAGATGAGGGGAGCAGATCATGGCAACCAAGGTAATGTGGGGAGTCATCGGATCCGGCGGAATTGCCCGCCGCCGAACTATTCCCGAAGGAATTATTCCTGCCAAGAACGCCGAGCTGGTCGCGGTCTTCGACATCGACTCCAAAGTCAACGCCGAAGTCGCCCGACAATTCAAATCCGTAGCCTCGGGCAGTATCGATGAGCTGCTCGCAGCGGGGATTGACGCTGTCTACGTGGCTACGCCGGCCAGCAGGCATCACGAACAGGTGCTGAGGTGTGCGCAGGCCCGGAAGCACGTTCTGTGTGAGAAGCCCCTGGGGATGACAGTCCAAGAGAGCAACGAGATGATGGCCGCCTGCCAGCGCGCCGGTGTGCAGTTAGGCTGCGGCTTCATGATGCGTCTTCAATCGCAGAATCAAAAGGCGTTGAAGCTCATTCAGGAGGGGAAGCTTGGCCAGCCGGTCTACGGCCGCGCCCAGCTTTCGTGCTGGTACCCGCCGGTGGAAGGCGCTTGGCGGCAGGACCCGGCCCAGGGCGGCGGCGGGTCGCTCATTGACATGGGCGGCCACTGCATCGATTTGCTAGAGATGTTCTTCGGGGCGGTGAAGAAAGTCAGTTGCTTTACCAACCGAACAGTCCACCCGTATGCGTCCGAAGACAGCGCAGTGGCGACACTCTTCTTCGCTAATGGTGCCCTGGCAACCGTCGACGTGTTCTTTTGTATTCCCGACGAAAGCAGCAAGAACGTCCTCGAGCTTTACGGTTCGCGCGGCAGCATTCTGGCCAAAGGGACAATCTCGCAGGCGAGCGCCGGAGAGATGGTTGCCTGCCTGCAGGAAACCGACAGAGGCTACGACGCCCAGCAGGCTCGCGCGTCAGGCCGAGATTTGGAAATAACGCCTGATGTGCTGAATATCTACCGCGCGGAAATCGAGGAGTTCAGTCAAGCTATTTTGGAGGGGCGCACAACAACGATCAGCGGAGAAGTGGGTCTGCGGAGCCAGATAATACTCTCCGCCTGCTACGAGTCAGCAAGAAGCGGGAAAGTTGTCGACGTTATCTAGAAATCCAGAAGACATTCACAGTGGGCGGCGGTTGCGGAGCGAAGCGATGCAACCTCCGCCCCTACGTATGGAGGGTTCAAATCAGGCATAGGAGGCCAAAGGAATGGATCAAGCAGAACGAAAAGAGATTCTGGCGCGGGGTGGGCTGAGCCGGGAGTGGCCGGCGGAGCCCATGCTGGGCGGTTGGTATACGGAAGAGGAAATCGAGGCTGCGGTCAAGGCCATTCGCGGTTCCCTGGACCCGGCGGTCGGCTTCGGCTTCTTCTGCAACGAGATCGTAGAGTTTGAGCAGAAGTTCGCCGAATACATTGGCACGAGGTACGCCCTCTCGGTGACCTCCGCAGGCACCGGCCTGGATGTGGCGGTGCGCGCGCTGGACCTGGAGCCAGGCGATGAGGTGATCGTACCGGCTATGAACTTTCGGGCGGCGCCCTACGCCGTTCTGGGTGTTGGCGGGAAGCTGGTCCTTTGCGACTCCGACGAGAGGACCCTCAACGCCGATCCGGCCGATGTGGAAGCCAAGATGACGCCGCGGACGCGTGCCATCCTGGTGACGCACATGAACGGCCTCTCGGCGCCGATGGCGGATTACTTGGAGATTGCCGACCGGCACCCGCACCCCAAGTACGGGCCGCCGAAGGTGATCGGCGACGCCGCGCGGGCACTGGGCGGCAGCTATCAGGGTGCGAAAATCGGCAAACGCGGTTGGATGACCGTCTTCAGCCTGCATACGATGAAGATGATGACCACCCTCGGTGAGGGCGGCATGATCACCACCGACGACCCGGACCTAATGCTACGCCTGCGGGCGGTCCGGCAGTGGGGGATCGCCGTGTCGGAGGACCTGGAGATTGCTCGCGGCAAGAAGGGCACCGGCGACATGGGCTGGGGCTCCAACTGCAAGATGACCAAGATCCAGGCGGCGGTGGGACTGGTGCAACTGCGGCGGCTGGATGAGATGATCGCGCCGCGGGTGGCCTTGGCGAAGAAGCGCACAGAGATGCTGAGGGACGTGCCGGAGCTGACGCTGCCCATCGAGCCGGCGGGATACGAGCCGGTCTACTATCTATACAACCTGCTTGTGCCGCAGGGGTGGGCTGGAGCGAAGCGCGATCAGCTCATGGCCCTTCTCCGGAAGGATTACGGAGTGGATACCGTGGTGGCCAATCCGCCGGTGTACCAGAACGATGCCTTCGTCCGGCGCATGGCAGAGGGGCAATCCTGCCCGCGGGCCGAGGAGCTGGGGGCGCGCCTCTTCAACACGCCGATGCACCCGCGGATGCCCGACGCGGACAACGAGTACATCTGCGCGGCGATTGCGGAGGCCGTGGATCGGGTGAGGGGCTGAGGCAGGAGGCGAGGGACGGCAACGGCGCGCAGGCCTGCTCGAAGCGATTCGTCGAGTACCTGGGACACGACGGCATTCAGGGGCAATGCCTCGGTTACGACGCTCCCGATGACAATCGGTATGTGGAGCGGGTCATCCGTACGCTGAAGGAAGGAGAAATCTGGCCCAACTCCTGCTAGAGCTGGCAGGATGTTTACGACGCTGCCACCTGGAGTGCCATCGGACCGCTTTCTGAAATGTCCGTGGCCAAGGGAGTGGGGCAGTCGCATTTCCCGACTTTACGCGCGGCAAGTGGAAGTCGCGGCTGCCGCTGCCAGGCGCGGCGAGTTAGCAGGCGGAATACGAGAGGAGTACAGTTTCTTGACCACGCCTAATGTTTGGGTTGACACAGCCGCACTCAAGATTCAGGTCCAAATGGCCTATGAGGACAGCCCTCTCATGGCTATGCCGCCCTGCCGGCCAGAGTGTGACTGTTCAGACCACTTGAAAGTGATGCAAGCGCTGGTGCAGCGCTATCCCCAAACGATCATTTGGGGTTCCGACTCGCCTTATTGCAGCTACATCACGCGCCGCCTGCAGGCAGAAGGGCACTACCACGAATTCAGACTCGAAGGAACGTACGAGCAAGAGAAGGATGCCCTGGACATACTGTTGCCCGGGGAGCGCCATCAGCTTGCGTCCAACGCACTTGACTTCATCTTTGGGTGGGAGCGGTTGGCAGATCTGTCCCGATGTTGTCGAGGGAACGAGGGAAAGCCGCTTTCACTGGGTTGGTGAGATAGGACGGAAGCCGCAGAGATCATATTGGCTGGCGAAGTTTAAGTCAGGAAGCCAGTGCTTTCCCTTGCGACTCAGCAAGCGCAAAAGGTCTTCAGGGTGCGACACAAAGCACCCGGAGGTGTCGAATGACGCCAGGACAAAGGGAATTCCCATCGGTGTGCCAAACCAGGTTGCTCAGGCGGCGGTTGAACAGAACGTAACGATAACCGAAGGTAGTAAATAAAAGGGGGCAGCATCATGGCGAATTTTGTTCAGAAGGTGGAAAGTTTCTTCAAAGACATTGGAATGGAGGCCAAAAAGATTGAGGCTGAGGCTCCTATCTCGCCTCGCCGAGAGGAGTCTGGCGTGCCCGCCAAGCCAATGATTCTTGAGCCACAAGGTGCAGCGAAGGATCTCAAGCCGACCGGACGCTTCCTGTCCCGTCTTAAGAAGTGGTTGAGCGCCTGCTCACCGGGTAGCCACCCACCCCAACGAGGGCGCATAGTCTCCGTCGACGCCCTTCGGGGTTTTGATATGTTCTGGATCACCGGGGGCGAGATGGCTTTCTTGAGGCTTAATGAGGTGGTTCATTGGCCGCTTACCGCCGCGGTTGCAAACCAGTTGCATCACGTGCCATGGGTGGGATTCCACTTCGAGGACCTAATACATCCCCTGTTCCTTTTCCTCGTTGGCGTGTCGATGCCCCTTTCTTTTGGGCGTCGGCTGGCGACGTCTTCCAAAGCTACTCTTTGGAAACACATCTTTCGACGAGTTGCCATCTTGTGGTTCTTGGGAATGGTCGTACAAGGCAATCTCCTGTCATACGACTTTAAACAGCTTGGCTTTTACAGTAACACTTTGCAGACCATAGCAGCCGGCTATTTGATCGCCAGTATTCTGATTCTGTACTCGGATGTTTCTTTTCAGTTCCTGGCTACACTTGTATTGCTGTTGGTCTATGGTGCCATCCTCGCCTTGGTTCCGGTACCAGGGATCGGAAGGCCCATGCTGGAACCTCACCACAACATAGCACTGTACATAGACTCGATAATAATGGGCAGTCATTACATTATTTGTCCCTGGACTACCATTCTGCCGACCCTGAGCTTCGGTGCAATGGTCATGGTGGGCGTCTTTGCTTCTTATATCCTCCAATCGGCCATGACCAGCCTGCGAAAAGCGGGGGTGCTGTCCGTAATAGGCGTAGTCCTCAGTGCAGCCGGATTGGCGCTTAGCGTGTTCCAGCCTATTATCAAGCACATTTTTACGCCTTCGTACGCTCTCTTTTCGAGCGGCCTATGTTTTTTGCTGATGGCATTGTTTTGCCTTGTCATCGATCATGGGAAACTCACCCGATGGACGAAATTCTTCATGGTCATTGGGAGCAATTCCATTTTCGCTTACGTCCTGAGTGGGCTCTACAGTTTCGAAGGTTTTGCCAGTGTCTTTTTGGGCGGGCTCAAGGTCCACATGGGTGCTTGGTATCCGTTTGTGCTGTCGATCGGTACGTATACCGTGTTCTGGCTGATCCTCTGGCATCTTTATAAGCAGAAAATCTTTATAAGACTCTGATCGCACCACAGCCACGATGCTCGCTGGTTCCGGCGTTGTACGTACACACAAAGGAGACTTTGATGACCGGCAAGGTTCCCCATCACAGGGCACGCTCCAAACCGTATTTCTTGCTGCTCATTTTGGCCAATTTGATGTGGGCTTTCCAGCCCACTGGAGCCAGGATCGCCACGCGTAAACTTGGCCCGATTACGGTTACCCTGTTGCCGATGGCTACGGCGACGATCCTTTTGGGCTTCCTTCTGCTTGCAAGGCGCGGAAGGAACAGCGCGAAGGCCTTACTGGAGCGCGGAAGCTTCGTCCACCAGTTGCTAAGCTTTGTCACGCTGGGAATCATTGGTTGTGTTGTCTCACAATTCTGTCTGATTTCGGGCGTCAAGCGTTCGCTTGCGTCAAATGCATCAGTCATTACTTTAACGATTCCCGTTCTGACCGCCTTTCTCGCTACGCTCCTTCTCGGCGAGAAGATGAACCGTCTCCTTTGGGTCTCATTTGCGCTGGCGATCGCCGGTGTACTGCTGGTGTCAGACGTAGACTGGCGCACGGTTCAGATTTTCCGTGGAAAATACCTGGCTGGCAACGCCTTGCTTCTTGCCAGCTGCTGCGGGAGTGCGTTCTATAACTCTTTCAGCAAGCGCTTGCTTCGCACGTTTAGGCCGCTGGAGGTGCTTGTCTACAGTTTCTCGGTTGCGGACGTGGCGCTCTTCATCGCGATGGTTGCGCGAGAACCGGTGTCGTGGCAACAGCTGGCGTCACTCGCACCAGCGGTATGGCTGAGTCTGGCGACGATTGGCATTTTCTCAATGACCATAGCTATGATGCTTTTCTTCTGGGTAATTGAACGTATTAACCTTACCCAGGCAGCGCTGTCGATTTACCTCCTTCCGGTCTTTGGCGTGCTCATTTCCACAGTGACCCTGAAAGAGAAGATAAGGTGGCAGTTGGTTGCGGGGGGAGTCCTGGTGTTTGTGGGCACCCTTCTCGCAACTCGATACGATGAATGGAGGCGCGCCCGGCGAGCAAGCGAGCAAGCGATTGGACCAGATGGCCCAGCGACGACGACCGGCCACCCATAAGGTGGTCGCAGAGAATCGGGGCGGGGAGGATGCCTTGAGTAGGATTTTGACTAGACGAGAATTACTTAGGGGAGGAACAGGGGCAGCGATCTTGTCCCTAGCCTCTTCTAATGCGACCGGGGGAGGCCAACAGACTCAGGAGTGTCAAAGGTTCGGGGGGAATCAGACTGTCGAAGAAGTCGAACTTATTGCGGTGAGGAATGAAATGGGGAACGCGCGAATAACTGCGCGCACATCATGAAAGGGGAACAACTATGATTAAAATTAGCGACCCATTCTGTGGAGCTGTGCTGAATCACCGCTACGGGCGGAAGGTGAAAGGCGGCTTGGAGATTCCCGTGTGGGGGACTGCGCCGGTGGGCGAACCGGTGACGGTCAACGGCGCCTACGCCCGACGTTTTGGAGATCGATTCGCCACCGAGGTCGTGCTCCGCGCATCTGAAACGGACCTTGTCGCTGTCAGCAGGGGCGTGACGGGCCGCACTGAGCATCGGATACGCGTGGTGTGGGACCGCCACTCGAAACCGAGATACCGTTTCTCCATTGACGACAACTCCTTCTTCCTGCGAGACATCGTGGCGAAA
>Ga0187852_1001094_pt1 | contig 26863 bp, 19 predicted proteins | sample June2016WEW_6_40_FD_134511 | JGI IMG/M metagenome (GOLD analysis project Ga0187852, IMG submission 134511) | Peatland microbial communities from SPRUCE experiment site at the Marcell Experimental Forest, Minnesota, USA - June2016WEW_6_40 | ecosystem: Environmental > Terrestrial > Soil > Wetlands...
GACTCATATTTTCGACCCGCTCGTCCCCTTCAATCGCGCCGCCGCGCGCACTTTCCCGAAAACTGTTGCTCCCGGGACTCACCCCGCTTGGGAGTTACAAATCGGCCGCCGCCGCCGGCAACCCTTTGATTTCGCTGGAAACCGCCAAGGAAAATGTTTGGAATTCCTTGGAATTTCTTTGGAAAAGTTTGGAATTTCCTTGGAAGAGCTTGGATTTTCCTTGGAGAGGCTTGGAAAAATTTGGTCCAGCTGGACCCGTCATGCCCGGCCTTGTGCCGGGCATCCACGCCGTGCCGCCGCCGCTGCACAAGCAAGCCCGGATTCAAACCCCGCCGCGTGGATGGCCGGGACAAGCCCGGCCATGACGGGGGATAGGACCGGAATTGGATTACCCATCTACCCCCCGTAAATCCCCTTGTACGTCTCCCGCAGCGCCGCCTTCTGCACCTTGCCCATGGCGTTGCGCGGCAGCGCGTCGACGAACAGCACCCGCTTGGGCGCCTTGTAGCGCGCGAGGCGGCCTTCCAGCGCCGCGAGCACTTGCGTCTCGCTCAGCTTAGCGCCCGGCGCGAGCACGACGACCGCGGTGACGCCCTCGCCGAAGTCGGGATGGGCGACGCCGATCACCGCGCTCTCGGCGACGCCTGATATCGCGTCGATCTCGCTCTCGATCTCCTTGGGATAGACGTTGAAGCCGCCGGAGATGACGAGGTCCTTGGCGCGGCCGACGATATGCACGTAGCCGTCGGCGTCGATCCTGGCGAGATCGCCGGTGATGAAGAAGCCGTCGGGGCGAAATTCGGCCGCGGTCTTCTCCGGCATGCGCCAATAGCCCTTGAACACGTTCGGTCCCTTGACCTCGATGACGCCGACGGCGCCCGGCGGAAGCGGCGCGCCGGCATCGGGATCGGCGATGCGTAGGGAGACGCCCGGCAAGGGGAAGCCGACCGTGCCGGCGCGCCGCTCGCCCTCGTAGGGGTTCGACGTGATCATGTTGGTCTCGGTCATCCCGTAGCGTTCGAGGATGGCGTGGCCGGTCGTCTCGCGCCAGCGCTGGTGCGTCTCGAGGAGCAGCGGCGCCGAGCCGCTGACGAAGAGCCGCATGTGCGCGGTCGCGGCGCGGGTGAGGCCGGGGTGCTCGAGCAGGCGGGTGTAAAAGGTCGGCACGCCCATCAGCGAGGTCGCGCGCGGCAGAGCGGCGATGACGGCGTCGGCGTCGAAACGCGGCTGGAAGATCATCGTCGCGCCGGCGAGCAGCGCGACGTTCGTGGCGACGAACAATCCGTGGGTGTGAAAAACGGGGAGCGCATGGATCAGCGCGTCGTCCCTAGTGAAGCGCCAGAGATCGACGAGGACGCTGGCGTTGGAGGCGAGATTCTCGTGGGTCAGCATCGCGCCCTTCGAGCGGCCGGTGGTGCCCGAGGTGTAGAGAATGGCCGCCAGATCGTTGGGGGAGCGCGGAACGATCGCGAAGTCGGGCGAGGCGGCCGCGATTGCGTCGGCGAACGTGCCCTCGCGCCGCGCGTCGAGACTTTCGACCGCCTTCAAGCCGAGCCTCGCCGCGAGGTCGCGCACCGCGGCGAGCGAAGCCGGTCGGCAGATCGTCAGCGCGGGGCCGGCGTCGGAGAGGAAATATTCGAGTTCGGCGAGCGTGTAAGCGGCGTTGAGCGGCAGCAGCGCGGCGCCCGCCTTCAGGCAGGCGAGCGCGAGCACGATCATGTCAGGCGACTTGTCGATCTGCACGGCGACGCGATCGCCCGGCTCGACGCCGAGATCGGCCATCGCCCGCGCCGCGCGGCCCGCGCGCTCGAACAACTCGCCATAGGTCAGCGACATCCCGTCCGGCGCGTCGAAAGCGAGCTTGTCGAGGCGCGGCGCGCGGGCGAGAAAGAGATCGAAGAGATTGGCTGACATAAAGGCTTGCTGACGCTTTCTCTTTGACGTTGACGAATTAGACTCGGGCGTTGACGAATCGGGCGCGGCGAGCGCTGATGCACGCCGACCCCGCCGGGCGCGAGTATAGCCGTCGCGCCGCGCGGCGCCAGGGCATGGGGTTCGGCGCGCCGGCGCGTCTCGCCCTAAGGGTCTCACGCCGGCCTTCGCGACAACGGCGGGCAGAGGAGGCGCGGCGCCATGGCGACAGAAGAAAAACTCTTGCGCGCCGCGATCGTCGCGCAATGCCGGGCGCTGAACGCATCCGGCCTCAATCAGGGCACAGCCGGCAACATCTCGGCGCGCCTCGGCGACGCGCTCGTCATCACGCCGAGCGCGATCCCATACGATCTTCTGCGGCCGGAGATGCTCGCGGTCATGCCGCTGAACGGCGAATACGGCGCCTGGTCGGGCCCGCTGAAACCGTCGAGCGAATGGCGCTTCCACCTCGACATCATGCGCGCCCGGCCCGACATCGGCGCGATCGTCCATAGCCACCCGCCCTATGCCACGGCCCTGGCGATGCTGGGCAAGCCGATCCTCGCCGCCCACTATATGATCGCGTTGTTCGGCGGCCCGGTCATCGAGTGCGTGAAATACGCGCCCTACGGCACGAAGGAACTGTCGGACCTGGCGATCGCCGGCCTCGGCAACCGCCACGGCGTGCTGCTCGGCAATCACGGCGCGATCGCCACCGGCGCCAGCCTGGAAAGCGCGATGCATCGGGCGGTGGAGCTGGAGGCGCTGGCGCGCATGTATTATCTCGCGATCGCCGTCGGCCGGCCGACGATCCTGTCGGACGAGGAGATCGCGCGCATCGTCGAGCGCTTCAAGACCTATGGCGGCGGGATCGACGCGCAAAAGGCGCTGGCGCCGATCAAGAAGCGCGGCGCGAAGAAGAAGGCGACGCGCAAGAAAGCGGGCGTGGCGGTCGCGCGGAAATAAGGGCCGAACGTTCGCATCGACGAACGGGTCCGCTCACCCGCCCCCTCGCACGAGCAGCAACTGCGCCGCCACGGAAGCGGCGATCACCGGCGGCTCCTTGCCTTCAATTCCGGGCACGCCGATCGGGCAGACGAGCTTGGCGATAGCGGCTTCCGGGAGGCCGGCGGCGCGCAACTGGCTGACGAAGCGGGCCCGCTTGGTCGCCGAGCCGATCAGGCCGACATAGGCGAAACGATCCTGCCGCAACGCCTCGGCGACGATCGCAAGGTCGAGCGGATGCGAATGGGTCATCACAACGACGAATGCGCCGTCGGGCGCGCCGATCAATTCCCTCTGCGGCTCGCGCGCGTTGATGAGAAGCGCATTGAGCGGCGCACGCTCGGGAAAGGCTTCGGCGCGCGAGTCGATCCAGCGAACCGCGAACGGCAGCGGCGCCAGCGCCAGCGCCAGCGCGCGCCCGACATGGCCGGCGCCGAAGAGGTAGAGCGGGTTCGCCTCGGCGCCGAAGCTTTCGCGCCAGGAGCCGTCGCCCGTCTGCTCGAAGCGCGCGTCATCGACCGCGATCGACCGCTCGATGCGCCCGTCGGCCGCGGTTTGCGCGACGACGGCGAAGGCGCCGGCGCGTTCGGCGGCGATGAACGGCGCCAACGCTTCGACATCGCGCGCGTCAAAAGTTTCGATGCGCCACTCGACCCGCCCGCCGCAGCATTGCGCGAGTTCGGGGCCGAGCGCGACGACGCGCCGCAACGCCGCCCCGCGCCCCGAATGAAGCGCCGCGCGCGCCTGAGCCAACGCCCGCCATTCCAGTTCGCCGCCGCCGATGGTGCCGTGAAAGCCGCCGGACGGACGCACGACCATCCGCGCGCCCGCCTCGCGCGGGCTCGACCCTTCGGTCTTGACGAGGCTGACCAGCGCGGCGACGCCTTCGGCCTCGATCGCTTCAACGATGCGGCGGAACGGCTGCATGGCGAGCCTGACTCCGACGACGGGTTCGTCCCTCAAACACGGGCGTAGTCTGCGCTCTTTGCGCCTCAGGCGCCAAGCGAATCGATCGCATTCAAAATCGACTCCGGCGTGCAGGGAGCCTCGAGCCGAGCCTGCCCGCCCGGCTTGACCGCGTGCACCGCGTCGAGGATCGCCGAATAGACCGAGATCGCCAGCATGAGCGGCGGCTCGCCGACCGCTTTCGAGCGATAGATGCTGTCGATCGGGTTCGGCCGCATGTGCAGGCGCGTATAAAATTCCGGCGGCGCGTCCGAGGCGACGGGAATCTTGTAGGTCGCCGGCGCATGCGTCGTCAGCCGGCCCTTGGCGTCGAACACCAGCTCCTCGGTGGTCAGCCAGCCCATCCCCTGGATGAACGCGCCCTCGACCTGACCGAGATCGAGCGCGGGATTGAGCGAGGCGCCGACGTCATGCAGGATGTCCGCGCGCAGCACCTTCATTTCGCCGGTCAGCGTATCAATCGCCACCTCGGCGCAGGCCGCCCCGTATGCGAAGTAGAAGAACGGCTTGCCCTTCGCATTGGCGCGATCCCAGTGAATCTCGGGCGTCTTGTAGTAACCGGCGGCGGACAATTGCACGCGGTTCAGTCGGCACGCCTTGGCCAGTTCGCCGAACGCGATCGAGGCGTTGCCGCCGAACACGCGCCCGTCGCGGAAGGCCACCGCCTCCCGCGCGACGCCCCATTGCGACGCGGCGAATTCGACCATGCGCCGCTTGATCTGTCGCGCCCCCGCCTGCGCCGCCATGCCGTTGATGTCGGTCCCCGAAGACGCCGCCGTCGGCGAGGCGTTGGGCACCTTGGCGGTGTTGGTCGCGGTGATGCGGACCCATTCGAGGGGAATGCCGAATTCCTCGGCGACGACCTGGGCGACCTTGGTGAACAGGCCCTGCCCCATCTCGGTGCCGCCGTGATTGAGATGGACCGAGCCGTCGGCATAGACGTGCACCAGCGCGCCGGCCTGATTGAGATGGATCAGCGTGAAGGAAATGCCGAACATCACCGGCGTCAGCGCGAGGCCGCGCTTGAGGATCGGACTCTTGGCGTTGAACGCGCGAAGCGCGCGCCGGCGGGCGCGATAATCGCTCGAGGCCTCCAACTCGTCGACGAGCGCCGGCAACGTCTCGCAATCCTCGACTTGCTGGCCATAAGGCGTGCGATCGGCGCCGAGGCGGTAGAAATTGGCCTTGCGCACGTCGAGCGGGTCGAGCCCGCGCTCGCGCGCGATCGCGTCCATCACGCGCTCGATCGCGATCATGCCCTGCGGGCCGCCGAAGCCGCGAAACGCCGTGTTGGAGACCGTGTTGGTCTTCAGGCGCTTCGAGCCGATCCGCACCTCCGGGAGCCAATAGGAATTGGACGCGTGGAACATCGCGCGGTCGACGACGCCGAGCGAAAGGTCCGCCGAGCAGCCGCAGCGCGCGTTGAGCATGACGTCATAGGCGCCGACCCGGCCTGCGTCGTCGTAGCCGACGCGCCAATCCGCGCGAAAATCGTGACGCTTGCCGGTGAGCTGGAAATCGTCGTCGCGGTCGAGACGAACCTTGCAGGGCGCGCCGGTCACGCGGGCGCCGAGCGCCGCGATCGCCGCCCAGGCGCAGGCCTGGCTCTCCTTGCCGCCGAAGCCGCCGCCCATGCGCCGCGTCTCCACGGTGACGAACGCGTCCGGCACGCCGAGCACGCGCGCGACGATGTGCTGGACCTCGGTCGGGTCCTGCGTCGAGCAATGCACGGTCATCTCGCCCGCCTCGCCGGGGATGGCGAGCGAGGCCTGCCCCTCGAGATAAAAGTGCTCCTGGCCGCCGATGCGGAAAATCCCTTCGAGCCGATGCGGGGCCTCCGCGACGGCGCGCTCGACCTCGCCGCGCCGAAACTCGTAATCGGGCAGCACGCGCGCGCCGGTCGCGAGCGCGTCCTCGATGGTGACCGCCGGCGAGCTTTCCGCGATGTCGATGCGCGCAAGCCGCGCGGCGCGGCGGGCCACGTCGCGCTGAAATGCGACGACCGCGAACAAAGCCTGGCCGTGGAAGAGGATTTCCTTGTCGGCGAACAGCGGCTCGTCGGCGAACACCGGCGCGATGTCGTTCCTGCCGGGGATGTCGGCGGCGCTGAGCACCGCTGCGACGCCTTGGGCGGCGCGCACGGCCGAAAGATCGAGCCCGCGCAACGTTCCGCACGCCTTGTCGGCCATGCCGACGGCGATGTGCAGCGTGCCCTGCGGCTCGCGTATGTCGTCGACATAGGCCGCCGCGCCGCTGACGTGCAGGCGCGCCGAGTCGTGCGGGTGGGCCTTGTGGACGACAGCGGTCTCCTCGCGCGGCTCGTAAACCGGAATCGCGGGTTGTCTATTGCGCGGCAAGGACGTCTCCAATGCGGGTCGGCGCATCGGCGCCGGCGACCTCGATCAGCGCCTTCGTCATAAGATTGGCGGCGACCTTGGCGCGATAGGCGGCGCTCGCGCGCATGTCCGTCAGCGGCGTGAAATCGTCGGCGATCGCCGCGATCGCCGCGCTCCACGACGCGGGATCGCGGAGATCGGCGCCGAGCAGCGCCTTTTCCGCCGCGGCGGCGCGCTTGGGGGTCGGCGCCATGCCGCCATAGGCGACGCGCGCCTCCACGATCTTCTCGCCGTCGAGCGTGAAACGGAAAGCGCCCATCACCGCCGAAATGTCCTCGTCGAAGCGCTTGGACACTTTGAACGCGCGATAGGCCTGGTTCGCGCGCAAATTCGGCGCGAGGAGCGCGCGCACGTATTCGCCGCTGGCGCGATCCTGCTTGCCGTAGGCGATGAAGAAATCCTCCAGCGCGAGGACGCGCGAAGTCCCGCCCTTGCGCAGTTCGACTCGCGCGCCGAGCGCGATCAGCGCGGGGGCGAGATCGCCGATCGGCGAGCCGTTGGCGATATTGCCGCCGACCGTGCCGCTTTCGCGCACTTGGCGCGAGCCGAAACGCGCCATCAGGACGCCGAGGTCGGGGTGCAGGGAATTGAGATGCGGCGTCGCCCGCGCCAGCGTCGCGGTCGCGCCGAGGCGCAGCCCGTCGGCGCTCGTCTCGATCGCGTCGAGCCCCGCCACGCGACCGAGCCAGATGATTTGCCTGGGGTCGCGCAATTGCTTGGTGATCCACAGGCCGACGTCGGTCGCCCCGCCGAGCAGGATCGCCTGGGGATGGCGCGCATAGAGATCGGCGAGCGCCGCCTCGCTCGCGGGCGCGGCGAAGAAGGCGCCCTCGTCGCCGACGAAGAGGTCGCGCCCATCGACGAGCGCCGCCAGCGCCGCGCGGCGCTCGGCCGCGAGCGCCGCGAAGCGGTCGGCCGGCTCGCCCTCGCAAGTCGCGAGCGCCGCGTCGATGATGGGCTTGTAACCGGTGCAGCGGCAGAGATTGCCCGCCAGGGTCTCGCAGACGCTGGCGTAGGTCGCGGCTTGGCGCTCGTGATAGAGCGCGAACAGGCTCATGACGATTCCGGGCGTGCAGAAGCCGCATTGCGAGCCGTGAAAATCGACCATCGCCTGCTGAACCGGGTGCAGCGCGTCGCCGTCGGCGAGATCCTCGATCGTCAGCGCCTCCGCGCCGTCGACCTGCCCGAGCAGCAGAATGCAAGCGTTGACCGGCTCATAAGTGATCTCGCCGTCGCGCAGGCGCGACAGCACCACCGTGCAGGCGCCGCAATCGCCCTCGCCGCAGCCTTCTTTCGTGCCCTTGGCCCCCGCCTCCTCGCGCAGCCAATCGAGCAGCGTCGCGCGCGGCGAAAAGCGATCGAGCGCGATCGTTCGGCCGCGAAAGCGGAAGGTCAGGCTGTGGCGAGGCCCCGCCCCCGACGCGCTGGACTCCATCGTGCGGCTCTCCATTTCGGGCCGGCATCATGACCGCTCGCCCGCAAGAACGAAAGCCTCGTCTCGGCTGACCCCAGACCAAGGACTTTTGGGTTTTTTTGGGGGATGAGCGGCAGGCATTCGGGATTCTCGAACGCTTCGCGCCCAATGCGGCGGGATTGGCCGGCGCGCGCTGGTTACGATGTTGCGGCGGGGCGTCGCGATCGACCCAAGCCTGCGATTTTTCGGCGGCGCCGATGAGATCACGCGCGAGTTATGATAGCTCGACGGGATCGAAACAAGAATTTTCAAACGGAGGAAATCGATGAAAATTTCAGCAAGAACGCTGGCGTTGGCGGCGGCTCTGGTCGTGGGCGCCGTGGGCGGCTCGCTCGTGACGTCGCGCGCCATAAGCAAGGAGCCGCGTTTTCCGCAATTGACGCTCGATGCGCTCAACGATCAGCAGCGCCCGCTGGGCGAGAAGATCATGAAGATCTCGAGCGTCGGCCTCGCCGGTCCTTACAACCCCATGCTGCGTAGCCCCGTAATGGCGCAGCGCATGTACGATCTCTTGGATTATCTGCGATGGCACACTTCCGTGCCGACCAAACTGAACGAATTCGCGATCCTGATCCAAGCGCGTCTGTGGCGTTCGCAAGTCGAGTGGTTCGCGCATTATCCGCTTGCGATCAAGGCAGGCCTTCCCGAACGCGTCGCGGCGGACCTCAAGGCCAACAAGCGGCCAGAAGGCATGGCCGACGACGAAGCCGCCGTCTATGATTTCTGTATGGAGCTCGCGAATCGTCACGTCGTCTCCGACGAAACTTTCGATCGCGCCCACAAGCTGCTCGGCGATCAGGGCGTCGTCGATCTTGTGGCGGTGAGCGGAACCTATGTCGCGATCGCGATGCTGCTCGGCGCAGCGGAAGAAGGCGTCCCGCCGGGCAAAGAGCCGCCGTTCAAGCCGGGCGAGCCTTGAGGCCGGCCTTGCGCAAAGCGCGATTGCGCGCGCGAACAAATCAACCCGATACGGCATCGGCCCTCGGATCGACCCTTCATCGCAACTTCATGCGCGGCTGCTGATGTGGCCGCGGCTTGCGTTGATTCTCGGAAGGAGCGCGGCATGAACGGGACGGAGAATGGGATCACGCGTCGCGACGTGTTGATCGGCGCGGCGGGCGGGCTCGCGGCGGCCCTGGCGCCGGCGGGTCCGGCGCAGGCGGCGCCCGAGGCGGCGACGATTTCGGGTTTCGTCTTCGAGGATCTCGACGGCTCGGGCCGGCGCGACTCGAAGAGCCCCGGCGTGGCCAATGCCCTCGTCTCCAACGGGCGGGACGTCGCGGTCACCGACGCGGACGGGCGCTACAGCCTGCCGCTGCCCGACGAGGCGACGATCTTCGTCGTCAAACCGGCCGGCTACATGCCGCCGATCGACGCGATCACGCGCCTGCCGCGCTTCTATCGCCATCATCGCCCGCTTGGCTCGCCCGCCTCGCTCGAACTGACCTTTCAAGGAATCGCGCCGACCGGGCCGCTGCCCGCCTCGCTCGATTTCCCGCTCTCTCGCCAGGAGGAGCCGAGCGCCTTCGAAGTCGTGATGTTCGCCGATCCGCAGCCCGAGTCGGACGCGGAAGTCGATTTCGTTCGCGAGGACGTGATCGACGCGCTCGCGGGAACGAGCGCTAAATTCGGCCTCACCGCCGGCGACATCGTGTCCGACGATCTCTCGCTCTACGACCGCTTTAACAAGATCGTCGGCACGATCGGCTTGCCCTGGTGGAACGTCGGCGGCAACCACGACCTCAATTACGAGGCGCCCGACCGCCGCTACAGCCGCGAAACCTATCGGCGGGTGTTCGGCCCGAACTATTACGCGTTCTTCTATGCCCAGACGCTGTTCCTGATGCTCGACGACGTCGATTACCTCGGCGCCGACAAGACCAAGGCGCACAGCGCCGGCAAATACCAGGGCCGGCTCGACGCGCCGCAACTCGAATTCGTGCGCGACGTCATCGCGCATACGCCGCCGGACGCGCTGATCGTCCTCGTGACGCATATCCCGTTGCGCAACTATCTCGACCCCGCCGACCCCGCGAACAATCTGACCAATCGCGACGCGTTGTTCGCGCTGTTCGAGGGGCGGCGGTTCACCGTGAGCTTCTCCGGCCACACCCACACGACCGAGCATCATTATTTCGACGCCGCCGACGGCTGGAAGGGCGCTGCGCCGCATCATCACCATGTGATGACCGCGGTTTCCGGATCGTGGTGGAGCGGCCCGTTCGATCATCGCGGCGTCGCCTGCGCCGACAGCCGCGACGGGACGCCGAACGGCTTCCACATGCTTTCCATCGACGGCAATGCGTACAAGACCCGCTTCGTCCCCGCCAAGGAGCCGAACCGCCGGCAGATGCGCCTCTCGATCGACAGCCGCTTCCATCGCATCGGCAGCGAGGCCTGGCGCGATTTTCGCCAAGGCCAATTGCTCGGCTCGTCGGTCGCGCGTTCGGCGCTCGAGGCCGCCAGCCTGATCGCCAACGTGTTCGACGGCGGCCCGAAGACGAAAGTGACGATGCGGATCGGCCAACGCCCGCCGATCGAAATGACGCGGCATGCGACGCCTGACCCGTTTGTCGAGGAGGTGTTCGCGCGCAACGAGGCGACGAAGAAACCCTGGGTCAAGGCCGAGACGTCGTCGCATGTCTGGACCGCCCGCCTGCCGGCCGATCTGCCGGCGGGCGCGCACGCTTTGGTCGTGGAGGCGGTGACGGAGTACGGCGACGTCGCGACCGGACGGCTGGCGCTGGAGGTGATGGGGTAGCTCGCGCATCGGCCGCCGACGCGGCTCCCTTTCCCCCTCGCGGGGCGGACGAATGCTATGCGCTCGCCTAGAGGAGCCGTCGCGCGAAGCGCGACGGGGGAGGAAGCGGCGGCTCCACGATCAGTCATCTGGCTCTAGCGCGCGAGCTTCTGTGCGCTCTCGAGCCACTGCCGCTGGTTCTGGCGGACATGGGCGGGCGCCCGGCCGAGCGTGCGCACGACGTCTTCGGCGAGCGCGCGCGCGTCGTCGCCGCGACCGAGCCTTTGCAGCAATTGCGCCTGCCGCACCCGCGGCTCGGGGCCGGGAAAATATTGGCTGACGGCGGCGTAATTGGCGAGCGCCTCGTCGTTGCGCCCCGCCATTTCCAGCGCCATCGCATAGAGCAAATGGCCGTCGGCCGACTTGAAGTCGCTCCAGCGCCGCTTGAGCTCTTCGAGCGTCGCGATCGCCGCGCCGGCGTTCCCTATGCCGTATTCCGCGCGCGCCTTGCCGAGCATGAAGCTCGGCTCCTCGCCGAGCGGCTTGGCGAGGATCGCGTCATATAGCCCGAGCGCCTCGTCGTACTTGCCGAGCGTCAGGCATTCTTGCGCCAGCGCGGACCGATTGGCGATCGTGTCGACGACTTCCAGTTCGTCATGCAATTGCCGGTAGCGGCCGCCCGGATTGATCGCGCCCGCGAACTGCTGACGCGCCCGCCGAACCTTGTGGGAGCCGAACCATTCGGGAATAAGCTCGACCACGACATAGGCGAGCGCGCCGATGCCGGGCAGGAACAAGATGATGAAACCCCAGGGCGAGAAGCGCCCGGTTTTCGCGGCGTGCACGATCAACGCCACGTCGATGAGGGTTATCAGGATTCCAACGTTCGTATGCAAAAGACGCGCTCCGTCGGGTCGGTCCACCCGCGACTTGTGGGCTACGTCCTGAAGGACGGTCCGGGCGAACGCTTGGCGCCGCGCCGTTAAACATCGCCGACGCGAAGTTGTCCAGTTTGATCGGCGCACGGCTGCGCTTTTCGGTCGCGCATGGTGAAGCCGCCGTCCCCGGCGCCCCTATTCCTGGGATCCGGGCGCCGATCGCCGGCTTGAGTTCGCGCGATCATATGGCGTCGCTTCTCGCTACGGCAATACCGGGGGCGCCGCTCACCCCGCCTCCAGCAGCCTCACCGCCTCGTCGCGCTCGAACAGGTAAAGCAGCAACCGCAGGCCGCGGTTCTCTTCGCCGCGCAGCCGGTCGCCCTTGGCCAGCGCCGCCTGCGCCTGCGCGCGCGCGGTCGCGAGCAAGGCGCCATGGATTTCCAGCCGCGCGAGGCGGAAGCCGGGAGCGCCGGCCTGGCGCGCGCCGAGTACGTCGCCCTCGCCGCGCAGGCGCAAATCTTCCTCGGCGATGCGGAAACCGTCCTCTGTATCGCGCAAGATTTCGATGCGCGCGCGCGCGGCCTCGCCGAGCGGTCCCTTGTAGAGCATCAGGCAGGAGGAGCGGCCGGCGCCGCGCCCGACGCGGCCGCGCAATTGGTGCAATTGCGCGAGGCCGAAGCGCTCGGCGTGCTCGATGACCATGATCGTCGCCTCCGGCACGTCGACGCCGACCTCGACGACGGTCGTGGCGACGAGCGCTTTCGTTTCGCCGCGCTGGAAGCGCTCCATCGCGGCGTCCTTCTCCGGCCCTTTCATGCGGCCGTGCACCAGCCCGACCGCGTCGCCGAAGATCTCCCGCAAGGCGGCCGCCCGCTCCTCGGCCGCCGCGACGTCGAGCGCCTCGCTCTCCTCGACCAACGGGCAAATCCAATAGGCGCGGGCGCCGCCCGCGATCGCGCGGCCGATCGCGGCGACGACCTCGTCGAGCCGCTCGAGCGGAATCGCCCGCGTATCGATCGGCATGCGGCCCGGCGGCTTTTCCGTCAGGGCGGAAACGTCCATGTCGCCGAAATAGGCGAGCACCAGCGTGCGCGGGATCGGCGTCGCGGTCATCACCAGGAGATCGACCGCCTCGCCCTTGCCGGCGAGCGCGAGGCGCTGATGCACGCCGAAGCGATGCTGCTCGTCGACGACCGCGAAGCCAAGATCGCGGAACGCCACGCTTTCCTGAAACAGCGCGTGCGTGCCGACGACGATGTCGATTTCGCCCGCCGCCAGCGCCGCGAGCCCCTGGCGGCGCTCAGAGGCCTTATCGCGTCCCGTCATCAGCGCGACGCGCAGCCCGGCGGCGGCGGCGAGCGGGCGCATGCGCTCGAAATGCTGGCGCGCGAGAATTTCCGTCGGCGCCATCAGCGCCGCCTGCCGCCCCGCCTCCACGACGTCGGCCATCGCAATCAGCGCGACGATCGTCTTGCCCGAGCCGACATCGCCTTGCAGCAGGCGAATCATGCGTTTGGGCAGGCCGAGGTCGGCGCGGATTTCCGCGATCGCCTTCGCCTGCGAGCCCGTAAGCGCGAACGGCAGCGCGTCGAGGATTCTTTGCGCGAGCCGCCCGGCGCTGACATGCGCGCGTCCGGCGATGTCGCGCATGCGCGCGCGCACCATCAACAGCGCGAGCTGGTTGGCGAGCAGTTCGTCGTAGGCGAGCCGCGTCGCGGCGGGGCCGGCGGGGTCGACGTCGCCGGGCGCGCTCGGGTTGTGCAGGGCGCCGAGCGCGCCCGCGAAACTGGGCGCCTTCAGGCGCGCCGCGGTGGCATCGTCGATCCATTCGGGCAGGCGCGGCAGCCGCGTCAGCGCGCCTTGCGCGGCCTTGGCGACCGTGCGGGGATAAAGCCCCTCGGTAAGGCCGTAGACCGGCTCCACCGCCGGCATTCTCGCCAGTTCCTCGGCGTCCATCACACGGTCGGGATGGACCATCTGGAGATGGCCGTCCCACATTTCGAGCTTGCCCGACACCCAGCGCGTCGCGCCGACCGGCAGGCGCTTCTTGATCCATTCGGTGTTGGCGAGGAAGAACACCAGCTCGACGTCGCCGGTTTCGTCCTCGACCAACACCTTGAACGGCCCCTTGGCGCGCGCCGGCGGGCGGTGCTCGACGACGCGCACTTCGAGCGTCGCGATCGCGTCGCGCTGCGCGTCGCGGATTTTCGGCCGCGCGCGCCGGTCGAGCGCGGCGTAAGGCAGGTGAAACAGCACGTCGAGAACGCGCGCGCCCTGCGAACGGTCGAGCAATTTGTCGAACAGCTTGGCGTTCTTCGGGCCGACGCCGGGAAGCGTGCTGGCGGGGGCGAACAGGGGATCGAGCAAGGCGGGGCGCATGGCGCGTTTATACGCGCCATGCGGGGCGGCGCGAAAGTCAAAGCCTTGGCGGCGCGGCCGGAGGCCGCCGAAGCCGCCGCGTCACATCGGCGGCGTCAACCCGTCCTTGCCCACCAGGATCCGCGTCGCCTCGTAGGCGCCGTCGGCCGCCTTGACGGCGCGGGCGAAGATCGCCGCGCCCGCTTTCAGATCGCCGCGCGCTCCCGGCGCGAGGGCGACGATCGGCGTCGACTTGTCGATGACGATGGTCTGCTGGCCCCCCTTGTAGGTCACCGTGAGTTTGGGTCCGTCGACCCCGTCGATCCTCGCCTCGACCGCGCCGTTGGTCATCGTGCTGCCCGGCGCGAGATCGAACGGGCGGAAGCCCTCGCCGACGCCGCGCATCGCCTCGGGAAAAATATGCACTTCCAGCGCATTCTGCGCACCCGCGGCGTCGGGCAAGGCCGCGACGCCTATGAACAAGCCGGGCTTGACGTCGGCGAGCATGGCGGGAACGACGAGCGTGACGGACGTCGCGGGCTTCAATCTGACTGTCGCCGCCTCGCCCGAACGCGTGCGCACGCTCAGACTAGCCCCTTCGTCGGCTACCGCTTCGATGGTCGCGCGAATGCCGATAGGCAGCGCATCCTGCGCCAGCGCCGCGCCAGCCAAGACGAGCGCCAGGACGCCGACGCCGAATCGGATCGAAAACATGGAGGCCTCCCGTGATGGAACGCCGCGATCGGCGTTATCAGCGCCAAGCGCGATCCGCCGATCGCTTCCTTCAAGCGCACCGTTAAACTCTAACGCCAATCGCAAGCGGCGTCAGTTCAAAGGCGCGTTTTCGCCGATGACAAATGCGTGACTATGGACTTGCTTCGCTCGGCCGGGCGCCTCACTGTCGTCGACCGTGTAAAGGTTGTGTCGAGGGGGCGGAGCGTGGGAATCTTGACGGCGCTCGCGACGGTGACAATCCCGCCGCCTGTCGCCTATCGCAGGTTCAGCGTCATTCTCTTCGCGCCTGTCCTGGCGATCAGCGTTCATCATCGCGCCGGCCGGCCTCGACCGCAAAGCCGCGCGAGATTGCGGCGGGGAGGATCGTCATGAACATTCATCCGGCTCTGCCGTTTTTGCGCTCGCCGGAAAAGGGCAAGGTCGTCACCGCCGCCGAGGCGGTGCGGCTGATCCGCGACGGCGACACGGTGGCGACCGGCGGCTTCGTCGGCATCGGCTTCGCCGAGGAGATCGCCATCGCGCTCGAGGAACGTTTTCTCGCCAACGACGCCAGGAGCCCGCGCGGCCTCACGCTCGTCTACGCCGCCGGCCAGGGCGACGGCAATGCCAAGGGCCTCAACCATTTCGCCCATGACGGGCTCGTCAAACGCGTGATCGGCGGCCATTGGGGCCTCGCGCCGAAACTGCAGAAGCTCGCGATCGACAACAAGATCGAGGCCTATAATCTGCCGCAGGGCGTCATCACCCATCTCTTTCGCGACATCGCGGCGCGCCGGCCTGCTCATGTCACGCGCGTCGGCATGGAGACCTTCGTCGATCCGAAGAACGGCGGCGGCAAGCTCAACGCAATGACGAAAGAGGAACTCGTCGAGCGCGTCATCTTAGGCGGCCAGGAATGCCTCGCCTACAAGACCTTCCCCATCCATGTCGGAATCATCCGCGCCACCACCGGCGACGCGGAAGGCAATTTGACGATGGAGAAAGAGGCGCTGACCCTCGAGGCGCTCGCCATCGCGATGGCCGCGCATAATTCGGGGGGCCTCGTCATCGCCCAGGTCGAGCGCGTCGCCGAGAGCGGCAGCCTCAATCCGCGCCAGGTGAAAATCCCCGGCGTGCTGGTCGATTGCGTCGTCGTGGCGCGCCCGGAGAATCATTGGCAGACTTTCGGCACGCAATACAATCCCGCCTATAGCCGCGAAATCCGCGCGCGCGCCGGCTCGCTGGCGCCGATGGCGATGAGCGAGCGCAAGATCATCGCGCGCCGCGCGGCATTCGAACTCAAGGCCAACAGCGTCGTCAATCTCGGCATCGGCATGCCCGAGGGCGTCGCGGCGATCGCCAACGAGGAAACAATCATCAATCTTATCACGCTGACCGCCGAGCCCGGCGTCATCGGCGGCGTCCCCGCGAGCGGCATCGACTTCGGCGCGGCGACCAACACGCAGGCCGTCATCGACCAGCCCTATCAATTCGATTTCTACGACGGCGGCGGGCTCGACGCCGCCTTCCTCGGCCTCGCCCAGGTCGACCGCTTCGGCAATCTCAACGTCAGCAAATTCGGCCCCAAGCTCGCCGGCGCCGGCGGCTTCATCAATATCAGCCAGAACGCGAAGTCCGTGGTTTTCGTCGGCACGTTCGGGGCCGGCAAGCAGCGCGTCGGCCCGCGCGAGGGCCGGCTCGTCATCGACGAGGAGGCGAAGGCGCGCAAATTCGTGCGCGACGTCGAGCATGTGACCTTCAGCGGCGCCTATGCGGGCCGACGCGGTCAGAGCGCGCTCTACGTCACCGAGCGCTGCGTCTTCGCGCTGCGCGCCGACGGGCTGGAACTCGTGGAGGTCGCGCCCGGAATCGACATCGAGCGCGACATTCTCGCGCGGATGGACTTCAAGCCGCTGATCCCGCGCGATCCGGCGCTCATGGACGCGCGCATCTTCCGTGCCGAGACAATGAACCTGCGCGACGATCTCCTGACGATTCCGCTCGATCAGCGCTTCACCTACGATCCCGAGCAGAACCTGTTCTTCGTCAATCTCGAGCGTTTCGCGCTGCGCAGCCAGGCCGACGTCGCAGCGATCGAAAAGACCGTCGAGGGCAGGCTTGCGCCGCTCGGGCGGCGGGTCTACGCAATCGTCAATTACGATAATTTCATCATCCTGCCCGAACTGCTGGACGCCTATTCGGCGATGGTGCGCTCGCTGGTGGATCGCTTTTACTCCTGCGTCTCGCGCTATACGACCAGCGGATTCCTGCGCATGAAGCTCGGCGAAGCGCTGGAGAGGCGCGGCGTCGCGCCGCACATATTCGAGAGCGCCGACGAAGCGGCCGTCAACTGGCGCGGCGAATCCGAGAGCGGCTGACGCGCGCTTTTCCTTGCCGCGGCGCCCCGCTCTGTGGCAAGCGAACGCCATGACCGCCCCCTCCCCCGCCCCGTCCAAGACGGCGCCGCGCATTTCCTTCGTTTCGCTCGGCTGCCCCAAGGCGCTCGTCGACAGCGAACGCATCCTGACGCAATTACGCGCCGAGGGTTACGAGCTATCGCGCAGCCATGCCGGCGCCGACGCCGTCATCGTCAACACCTGCGGCTTTCTCGACAGCGCCAAGAAGGAGTCGCTGGAGGCGATCGGCGCGGCGATGGCCGAAAACGGCCGGGTGATCGTCACCGGCTGCATGGGGGCCGAACCCGACGCCATCCGCGACGCCTTTCCCAACGTCAGCGCGATCACCGGTCCGCAAGCCTACGAGAGCGTGATGGCCGCGGTGCGCGCGGCCGCGCCGGCGCCGCACGATCCATTCGTCGATCTCATTCCCGAGCAAGGCGTCAAGCTGACGCCGCGCCATTACGCCTATCTCAAGATTTCCGAGGGCTGCCACAATCGCTGCACCTTCTGCATCATCCCGAAACTCCGGGGCGATCTCGTTTCGCGCCCCGCCGGCGACGTGCTGCGCGAAGCCGAGAAGCTGGTGAAAGCCGGCGTGAAAGAGCTGCTCGTCATCTCGCAGGACACCAGCGCCTACGGCCTCGACCTGCGCTACGCCGCGAGCCCGTGGCGCGATCGCGAGGTCGCCGCGCGCTTCCTCGATCTGACGCGAGAACTGGCGAACTTAGGCGCCTGGGTGCGCCTGCACTACGTCTACCCCTACCCGCATGTCGACGAAGTGATCGGCCTGATGAACGGCGGCAATGTGCTGCCCTATATCGACGTGCCCTTCCAGCACGCGGCGCCGAACGTGCTCAAGGCGATGCGGCGGCCTGGCAATCAGGAAAAGACGCTGGAGCGCATCCACGCCTGGCGCGCGATCTGCCCCGATCTGACCATCCGCTCGACCTTCATCGTCGGCTTTCCCGGCGAAACCGAAGAGGATTTTCGCCTTCTCCTGGATTGGCTCGACGAAGCGAAACTCGATCGCGTCGGCGCGTTTCAATACGAGCCTGTCGCCGGAGCGCGCGCCAACGAACTCGGGCTCCCGCTCGTGCCGGCGGAGGTCAAGCAAAGCCGCTGGAAGCGCTTCATGGAGCGCAGCCAAGCGATCAGCGCCAAGCGCCTGGCGGCCAAAGTGGGCAAGCGCATCGAGGTCATCGTCGACGAAGGCGGCGCGACCAGCGCCAAGGGCCGCTCCAAGGGCGACGCGCCGCAAATCGACGGCGCCGTTCACATCGCGACGCGGCGGCCTTTGCGCGCGGGAGACATTGCGACGGTGAAGATCGAGCGCGCGAACGCCTATGATTTGTGGGGGAGCGCGGTCTAGCGCGCGGCGATCCACAGCCGCTTTCGCGCCGCAAAAAATCTTTCCTCGCCGAATCGCTCCCGATCCGTTACACGTCAAATCCCATGGCGCGGTATATTTTCATCACTGGCGGCGTGGTCTCCTCGCTCGGCAAGGGTCTGGCCTCGGCGGCTTTAGGGGCGCTGCTGCAAGCGCGTGGCTATTCCGTGCGCCTGCGCAAGCTCGACCCCTATCTCAACGTCGATCCGGGCACGATGAGCCCGACACAGCACGGCGAGGTGTTCGTCACCGACGACGGCGCCGAGACCGACCTCGACCTCGGCCATTACGAGCGTTTCACCGGGCGCAACGCCAACCGCCACGACAACATCACCACCGGGCGCATCTACCAGGAGCTGATCGCCAAGGAGCGGCGCGGCGATTTTCTCGGCGCGACGGTGCAAGTGATCCCGCACGTCACCAACGCGATCAAGCACTTCATCCTGGAGGGCAACGAGGGCGTCGATTTCGTGCTCGTCGAGATCGGCGGCACGGTCGGCGACATCGAAGGCCTGCCGTTCTTCGAGGCGATCCGCCAGCTCGGCAACGATCTGCCGCGCGGCCACGTCGTCTATATCCACTTGACGTTGCTCCCCTATATTCCGACCGCGGGCGAATTGAAGACCAAGCCAACGCAGCATTCGGTCAAGGAGCTGCGCTCGATCGGCATCCAGCCGGACATCCTGCTCTGCCGCACGGACCGCGAGATTCCGCGCGAAGAGAGGCGCAAGCTCGGCCTGTTCTGCAACGTGCGCGAGAGCGCCGTGGTCGAGGCGCGCGACGTATCCTCGATCTACGACGTGCCCGCCGCCTATCACGCCGCCGGGCTCGATCGCGAGGTGCTCGCCGCATTCGGCATCGAGCCCGCCCCCAAGCCCAATATGCGCCGCTGGGAGGCGGTGACGCGCGCCTACCACAGCCCCGAGGGCGAGGTGACGATCGCCGTCGTCGGCAAATACACCGGTCTCAAGGACGCCTATAAATCGCTGATCGAGGCGCTCACCCACGGCGGCATGGCCAACAAAGTGCGGGTCAAACTGGACTGGATCGAAAGCGAGATTTTCGAAAGCGTCGATCCGGCGCCGCATCTGGAAGGCGTTCACGGCATTCTGGTGCCTGGCGGTTTCGGTCCGCGCGGCGCCGAGGGCAAGATCATGGCGGCGCGCTTCGCGCGTCAGCGCAAGGTGCCTTATTTCGGCATCTGCTTCGGCATGCAGATGGCGGTGATCGAGGCCTGCCGTTCGCTCGCCGGCCTCACCCACGCCAATTCGACCGAGTTCGGCCCGACCGACGAGCCGGTCGTCGGCCTGATGACGGAATGGATGCACGGCAATGAACTCGAGCGCCGTCAGGCCGCGGGCGACCTCGGCGGCACGATGCGCCTGGGCGCCTACAAGGCCGAACTCAAGCCGGGGTCGAGAATCGCCGCGATTTACGGCGCCACCGAAATCTCCGAGCGCCACCGCCATCGCTACGAAGTGAACACCGCCTATCGCGAACGGCTCGAGGACAAGGGCCTGGTCTTCGCCGGCATGTCACCCGACGGGCTGCTGCCGGAGACGATCGAATTCGCCGACCACCCTTGGTTCATCGGCGTGCAATACCACCCCGAACTGAAATCCCGCCCCTTCGAGCCGCATCCCCTATTCGCCAGCTTCATCGCCGCAGCCAAGGCGCAGAGCCGGCTGGTGTAGACGAGGGTTGTTGCCGGCCAGCGGCGCTTTACGCTATGGATCGCCGCGCGCCTGGGCGGACGAAGGCTTCGCATTCGCCTGGGGACGGCCGAATGTTTCGCATTCGCCGGGAACGGCCGAACGCTTCGCGTTCGCCGGGGGAAGGATGGCCGAGTGGTTTAAGGTAGCGGTCTTGAAAACCGCCGTTGGGGCAACTCAACCGTGAGTTCGAATCTCACTCCTTCCGCCAGCCCGACACGGCGCATTTCCTCGCCTCCCCGCTTCACCGCGGCGCATCGCCCGCAAGCAACGAAGCCATCTTCGCCGCAATCGCCTCGGAGAAGGCGCAGGATTTTCGTTGCTCTGTGTCGAGATGCACGGCTTTCAGCGTCGTTTTGGCGACGACATCGTTGCTTTCGTCGTTCGTCATCTCGTGAATGAATTGCACGCTCTTTTCCTTGAACCCGACCAGGGTTGTTCGCACGCTGACGACGTCTCCCGCGTACAGCTCTCGAATATAGGAAATATGCTGATCCACCGCGGCCATGCCGCGCTTCGCGGTTCGCAGGTATTGTGGGGTCAGACCGAGGGCGTTGAAGAACTGCCAGGTCGCCTCGTCGAACTTGCCCACATACCACATTACGTTCATGTGGCCGACATGATCGCAGTGCCAGGGGTAGACCGTGCCGCGATAGGTGACGAGCGATTCGGGCGCCATGTCTCCTCGGGATTGCTGATCTTGAACGGGAGCGACAGGAAACGGCGCCAGTGACTTCGGCCTGCGACGCAAACGAGATACGCCCTTATATGTCCTATCCTTCGGCTCCGTTACGGCTGCGCCTGCGCGGCGCCGACGATCCATCGCATGGCAAGCTACGCTGTGCGGAACGCCCGCCGTTGTCAATCGGCCAATCGCCAGAACACCGGGGGGACTCGTCGCCCGCGTCGGCGTCGCGAGTTCTGCGGCGTCGCCGAAATGGATCGCGCCGTCCCGGCGCCTTCCCATATCCGGGGCGGTTCGTGAACGGATCCCAGCGATTTCCCCTGATGAAGCAAGGACCCTGAAAAAAGTGTGGCCGCACAGTGATGGCTGCAGTGTTTCACAGCGCCTATGCAGCATTGCAACGTTCCGCGCCTTGCCCGTGCTGTGACGATGTGTTTATCTCCCCAGGCACCTAGGGGAACCTGATATGAAAAAGATCATAATAGCCTTTAGCTTCGCGGTACTAACCGCATTCGTCGGATCCGCTCAAGCGCAAGAAGCAAAGCAAGACTTCAAGCTTGTGAACAAGACCGGCTATGAAATCAAAGAAGTCTATGTTTCTCCAAGCAAGTCGACCGACTGGGAAGAAGATATCCTTGGAGAGGGCGTACTAGAAGATAAGGGAGCGCGCGAAATCCACTTTCATCGTTCGGTGAAAAGCTGCCACTGGGACCTGAAAGTCGTCTACACCGTCGATTCATCGAGCGCGGTTTGGGATGATATAGACCTGTGTTCGGTCGAAAAGATCACGATTCACTACGATAAGGACGCCGACAAGACCACCGCGACCTTTGATTGACAAGACCACCGCGACCTTTGATTGAACGGATCGTGCGGCTGAGTTGCTTGGCCGAACGTTCACGGTGAAGCGGCCGCCGGGGGTCTCCGGCGGCCGCGTTGTTTCGGCGCCGACGGCTCGCCCGCAAGAAGTCGTCCATGATGAATTTTGGGAGCGCTGGTGCGCGTGGGGAGTTGGGCCGCCGAGGCGACCCTGGCCATGACGAAGCCGTCGCGTTACACGTGGCTCTGCGTGGCGCGGCAGGCCGCGCCGGACATTCCTTTGACGAGCCGCCGGCAATTCGGACCGCCGCCGTTTCGTTTTTGAGAGCCCGTCCGCGAGCGGCCGCATTTTCGCGCGACGATCATCATGACCAAGCCCGGAAGGATTCGCGTCGGCATTTCGGGGTGGAGCTACGCGTCTTGGCGCGGCGTCTTCTATCCAAACGGGCTTCCGCATGAGCAGGAGCTCGCCTACGCCGCCCGGCGGTTCCCGTCGATCGAGATCAACGGCACGTTCTACGGCCTCCAGCGGCCCGACACTTTCGCGCGCTGGCGGAGCGAGACGCCGGACGGATTCGTCTTCGCGATCAAGGGATCGCGCTACATCACCCACAGGCTGAGGCTCAGAGAGGTCGAAACGCCGCTCGCCAATTTCTTCGCGTCCGGCCTGCTGCGGCTGGGGCCGAAACTCGGGCCGGTGCTATGGCAATTTCCCCCCCAGATGAAATTCAACGCCGAGCGGCTCCAATCCTTTCTCGCTTTGCTGCCGCGCGACACCAAAGAGGCGCTGGCGCTGGCGCGCCGTCACGACGCGCGGCTCGCCAATCGCGACTGGCTCGAGTGCGACGTGCAGCAGCCGATCCGCCACGCGGTGGAAATCCGCAACGCAAGCTTCCACGACCCCGCCTTCATCACGTTGCTGCGCCGCCACCGAACGGCGCTGGTCTGCGCCGATACGGTCGAATGGCCGCGGCTCATGGACCTGACTTCCGACTTCGTCTACTGCCGGCTGCATGGATCGCAACAGCTCTACGTGAGCGGCTATGACGACGCGGCGCTCGATCGATGGGCTGGTCGCATACGCGCCTGGGTCCGCGGCGACGAACCTGACGACGCCGAGCGCGTTCTGGGGCCGACGAAACGGCGCGCAAAGGGCAGGGACGTTTTCGTTTTCTTCGATAATGACGCCAAGGTCCGCGCGCCCGTCGACGCCGCCGCGCTGGCCGAACGCCTCGGACTCGTCCCGCCATCGAGCCGCAGCGGCGATCGTTGACGTTTAGCTGCGGCGCGAGCCCGGCCGGCTTGCTGAATTCGCCGTCGCGCCGCGAAGGTCCCTTACTCCCGCGCCATCCTCGCTGCTTCGCCCGCCGCGGCGCCGAGCCGCGCGCGATAGACGCCGAGGTTTTCGCTCACGCGCTGCACGTAGTCGCGCGTCTCGTCGAAAGGGATGCGCTCGACCCAGTCGACCGGATCGATTTTTCCCGTGCGTGGATCGCCGTAAGCGGCGAGCCATTGCGCGACGCGTCCGCCGCCCGCGTTATAGGCGGCCAAGGCGAGCTCCAGCGAACCGCCCTCGTCCTCGATCAACTGGCCGAGAAACGCGGCGCCGAGCTGAATGTTGAAGGCGGGGTCGGCGCTCAGGCGCGAGGGATCGAAGGCGACGCCGGCGCGGCGCGCGGTCGATTGCGCGGTGGCGGGCAGGATCTGCATCAGGCCCTTGGCGCCGGCGCCCGAGGCGGCGCGCCAAGCGAATTCGCTTTCCTGCCTTGCGACGGCGTAGACGCTCGGCAGGTCCGCCGAGTGCGGCAACGGCGCGAAGCGCGGCACGCCAAAGGTCGGGAACGCCGTCTCGTCGAGCGCGAAACCGCGTTCGGTCGCGATCTTGCCGAATTCGACGCTGGTCGTCGCGTCGCCGTGGGCCGCCACGACGTCGGCGAGCGCGGCGATCTGCGCCTCGTCGCGCCAACGCTCGGCCGCCGCCTCGGCGAGCGGCGTCGCGAGGTCGTCGAGGCCCGCGGCGTAGAGCCATTCGACGACGCGCGTCGCCTCCTCGCGCGAGTCGCGGGCGGCGATCCTCGCGGGCGCGCGCAGGGCGATCTCGTCGCGACCCAAGCGCTTGGCCGCGAGCTGGCCGTAATAGGCGATGGGCAGCTCAGCGGCGCGCTCGAAGAAGCGCCGCGCTTCCTCGCCCTGGTCCATCGCCTCGGCGGCGCGCCCCTGCCAATAGGCGGCGCGGGCGATCGACAGCGGCGTCTGGGCGATTTGGCTCGCCGCGGCGAAGCGGCGCGCGGCCTCGGGCGCGTCGTTGGAGAAGCGCAGCGCGATCCAGCCGGCGTGGAAGGCCGCGTCGACGCGCGCGGAGACCGAGGCGGGCGTCGCCGCCGCGCAGATTTCGTAGGCTTTTTGGAATTGTCCGAGGTCGAGCAATTCGCGCGCGACCATGCGCCGTTCGCTCCACCACTTGTCCGGGTCGATCAACGCGGTCGCCTCGCTCGGCGCGCGCGCGAGCCACGCGGCGGCCTCTAGAGCGCGATTGGCGCGGCGCGCGTCCTGCACGCGCGCGAACAACAGACCGGGATCGCCTTGCAGCGCGGCGGGCACGGCGCCGATCGCCCGCGGCGTCAGCGGACCGGTCATCGCCGCGACGCGCGCTTGGGCGAGCGCGACTTCGTCGGCGCCGGCGAGCGCCGCCGCGCGCAGCGCCGCTCCGGTCTTTTCGGCGTAGAGCAGTCGATCGGCGCGATATTTGTGATCGGCGCGGGTCAGCGCCGAGGCGAATTCCCTCAGGAGCGCGCCCTCGGTCCAGGCGTCGAGATCGCTGTCGCGCCATAGCGCGCGCACGATTCCGGTCGCCTCGTCGCGCCGCCCCGCGTCGAGCGCGGCGCGCGCGGCGGCGAGCTTGCCGGCGGGGGTGCGCGGGGGATCGCCCGCGAACAGCGCGGCGACGACCGACGGCGCGGCGCGTTCGGTATAGAGATGCGCCTCCTGCACCGCGCGAATCCAGTCGCCGCCGGGCCATTGCGGATGGGCCGCGGCGAAAGCCGCGAGGCGCCGATCGTCGGGCTGGGCAGGCAACCGCAAGGCGGCCCATTCGAACGCAACGCGCTGGAGAGGGTCGGCCGCCTGCCGGGCGAGCGCGTCGCCCCCCGTTTCGTCGCCCTTGCGATAGAGCGCCGCGGCCGCGGCGAGACGGCTGGCGTCGTCGCGCGAAACGGGCTCGGCGGCGAGCGGCGGCGGCGGCGCGGCCGCCGGGGCCGGCAGGGCATGGGGCTCGATGCCGCCGGTCGGCGTCGGGTCGATGGCGAGGGCGGGCGGCGCCGCGGCCGGCGCGGCGGCCGCGACTTTCTCGCCAGCCGCCTCGTGGAGCGGCGCGGGCTCGGGAGGGCGTGCGGCGACGGCGAGCGGGGGCGCGGCGGCGAGCGCCGCCAACGGCGCGGCGTCCGCGCCGGGCGACCGCGCCACGTGATCGCGGGTCGCGCCGAGCCCGGTCACAAAGAGCGCGCCCAAACCTGCCGCCGCCGCGGCGAAACGAATGACGATCATGGCAATGGCCTCGGCGCCAATTCTGCGCCGGCTTTGCTGAGCAATGGTTAACCGCGACGCAATCGGCCGTTCCCCCTTTCGCGCGCGGGGGCGAGGGTTTATGTGTCGGTCCGGGCTCGCTTCAGGCGGGGCCGTTCTAGGACGAGCGGAAAGCGCGAAATGGAAAAGCGGGCGAAGTTTCACGGATCGATGCCGGCCCTCGTCACCCCTTTCAAGGACGGGAAAATCGACGAGCCGGCGTTCCGGGCGCTGATCGACTGGCAGATCGCCTCCGGCTCGCACGGCCTGGTCCCGGTCGGCACGACCGGCGAAGGCCCGACGTTGAGCCATGAGGAGCACCGCCGCGCCGTCACCATGTGCATCGACGAGGCGCGCGGCCGCGTGCCCGTCATCGCCGGCGCCGGCTCGAACAACACGCACGAGGCGGTCGAACTCGCGATGCACGCCGAGAAGGCCGGCGCCGACGCGGTGCTGGTGGTGACGCCCTATTACAACAAGCCGACCCAGGAAGGTCTGTATCAACATTTCCGGGCGATCAACGACGCGATCGGCATTCCCATCATCATCTACAACATCCCGCCGCGCAGCGTGATCGACATGTCCGTCGACACCATGAAGCGGCTCTACGAGTTGAAGAACATCGTCGGCGTGAAGGACGCCACCGGCGACGTCGGACGCATCTCGCGCCAACGCCACGCGATGGGCCCCGAGTTTATCCAGCTTTCGGGCGAGGATATGACGGCGCTCGCCTGCATGGCGGCGGGCGCGGACGGCTGCGTCTCGGTCACCGCCAACGTCGCGCCCGCGCAATGCGCCGAACTGATGGAATTCGCCTTGAAGGGCGAATTCGCCCATGCGCTGCGCCTGCAGGACCGGCTGACGCCGCTGCACGCCGCGATCTTTGTCGAACCCGGCGTGTGCGGGACCAAATACGCGCTGAGCCTGCTCGGACACGCGCGCAACGAGGTGCGCCTGCCCTTGGTTCCCATCAGCGCCCCGACCGAGGCCGTCATCCGGCGCGCGATGGTGCACGCCGGCGTGCTCAACGCGTAACAACAAAGAGAGCGTGAAGAATTCGTGGCCGTCGCCAAGGAAAAGCCCAACTACAAGATCGTCGCCGACAACCGGCGCGCGCGCTACGATTACGAGATCGGCGAGGTGTTCGAGGCCGGCATGATGCTGACCGGACCCGAGGTGAAATCATTGCGCACCGGCCAGGCGACGGTGGCGGAGAGCTACGCCGCCGTCGACCGCAAGGGCGAATTGATGCTCTACAACGCCAACATCCCGGAATATCTGCAGGCCAACCGCTTCAACCACGAGCCGCGCCGGCCGCGCAAACTGCTGCTCCACGCCAAGGAGATCGCCAAGCTCGCCAAGGGCGTCGAGCGCGAGGGCATGACCATCGTCCCCTTACGCGTCTATTTCAACGACAAGGGCCGCGCCAAGATCGCGATCGCCCTCGGGCGCGGCAAGAAGCTGCACGACAAGCGCGAGGCGGAGAAGGCGCGCGACTGGAGCCGCGACAAGACGCGACTGATGCGGGAGAAGGGCTGAGGGGCGAGCGCACGGAATCGGGCGCGCTTGGCCGGGTCTCCTCCAAGCCTTTCCAAGGATTTCCAAACTTTTCCAAGGAAATTCCAAGGAAATTCCAAGGAAATTCCAAGCTTTTCCAAACTTTTCCAAGGATTTCCAAACTTTTCCTTGGCCGATTCGAGGGAAATCAAGGGGTTATCGGTCAGTCGGGCCGAAATCGTAACTCCCAAGCGGGGTGAGTCCCGGGAGCAACAGTTTTCGGGAAAGTGCGCGCGGCGGCGCGATTGAAGGGGACGAGCGGGTCGAAAATATGAGTCGAGATATGGATGATTCTCTCGCC
>Ga0187852_1001098_pt1 | contig 26778 bp, 17 predicted proteins | sample June2016WEW_6_40_FD_134511 | JGI IMG/M metagenome (GOLD analysis project Ga0187852, IMG submission 134511) | Peatland microbial communities from SPRUCE experiment site at the Marcell Experimental Forest, Minnesota, USA - June2016WEW_6_40 | ecosystem: Environmental > Terrestrial > Soil > Wetlands...
TCACCCTACGACACAGCCGCCACCCGTCTCAACACGCCCCCATTCCTGCGCCCAATTCCCCTCGTCTCGCCGCTCCTGCCTCCCGCCAGCCTCGCGCCCTCCCCCACTGTCTGAATCGCAGTCGGGGGGTAAAACCGCTTTCTTTTTTTGCCAAAACGCTGTACTCTCTCGCCTCCTAACGCGGTTCCGTTCGCTCGCGATGAACTGAAATCAGAACCCAAGGATACCGTAAGGGTCTCTTGAAACATTTAGGGATCATCTATATAAGATTTATAGAAAACCACATTGATATTTAGGAGCGCGATGGAGGAGAACCGATGCAACGAATCGTGTCTCGATTGGCACTAGGCCTCATTCTCGTTTGCCCCCTGTCGGCCCCCGCAGGTTTTGCCCAGTCGCCTCCGGCTGCGGCGACGGTGGCCGCTCCGGAAGCTCAGGCCCGGATAGCCCAACTCGAACAGCAGGTGGTTGATGCCCGCAACGCCGGGGATAATGCCTGGATGCTGGTTTGCGCCGCCCTGGTTCTGATGATGACGGGCCCGGGCTTGGCGCTCTTTTACGGAGGATTGGTGCGGAAGAAGAATGTGCTGGCCACAATGATGCAGAGCTTTATCCTGATGGCCGTGGTGACCGTCCTGTGGGCATTCTTCGGCTACAGCCTGGTCTTCCACGGAGGCAATCGGTTCATTGGGGGCTTTGGATACCTGTTCCTGCACGGAGTGGGCGCCGCTCCCGACCCAGATTATGCCGGAACGATTCCTCAGCAAACTTTTATGGTGTACCAGCTCATGTTCGCCATCATCACCCCGGCCTTGATTACCGGGGCGTTTGCGGAACGCATGAAATTTAAAGCCATGCTGCTCTTCATGGTGCTTTGGTCCATCATCGTTTATGATCCCATGGCGCACATGGTTTGGGGCAAAGGCGGCCTGTTGAACGCCTCCTTAGGGGGGGCGATTCCCACGTTGGATTTCGCGGGCGGCACGGTGGTGCATGTGACTTCCGGCGTTTCGGCGTTGGTATGCGCCCTATATCTTGGGAAGCGGGTGGGATTTCCGAAGGAGCCCATGCCTCCGCACAGTGTCGTGTTGAGCGTCATCGGAGCATGCTTGCTCTGGGTGGGGTGGTTTGGCTTCAACGCCGGCAGCGCACTCGGGGCGGGAAGCCTGGCTACCAGCGCATTCGTGGCCACCCACTTCGGCGCTGCCGCGGCAGCGCTCGGATGGTCGGCGGCGGAGTGGTACCACAGTAGCAAGGTCAGCGTCCTGGGCGCAATCTCGGGCGCCGTTGCCGGGCTCGTGGCCATCACGCCCGCCGCAGGTTTCGTGGGGCCGATGCCCGCCCTAGCGATCGGCGCGCTTGCGGGCGTGTTCTGCTACCTTATGGTGACGCGCGTCAAAAGCAAGTTCGGCTATGATGATTCCCTCGACGCATTCGGAGTCCACGGCGCGGGTGGCACATTGGGCGCGCTCTTGACGGGTGTCTTTGCGGTAAAGGCCATCAATCCTATCTTTAAGGACGCGCAAGGGTCGGCAACGGCGGTCGGGCTGATCGATGGCCACGCTGGGCAGGTGCTTAACCAATTCGTGGGAGTCGCGATCGCCTGGTTCCTGGCCGTGGTGGGAACACTGGCCATCCTCAAGGTCGTGGACTGGGCCATCGGCCTGCGAGTCGCCGAGGAGCAGGAAATCCAGGGCTTGGATTTGTCTCAGCACGGGGAAGAAGGTTACAATCTGGAGGTATAGGGAATTCGGTAAACGGCAAACGGTAGATAGTAGACGGGAACGAGCATCGGTGTTGTGATCCGATATCCCGTATGCTGTCTAGCGCCTACTGACTCCACAAAGGACAATTCGCCATGAAGAAGATTGAAGCCATCGTGCAGCCCTCGCGATTCGACGCGGTGAAGAGTGCGCTCCAAGAGGTTGGTGTGGAGGGCATGACCGTTTCCGAAGTGCGTGGTCACGGACGGCAAAAGGGGCACACCGAGGTCTACCGGGGTAGTGAATACACTGTGGATCTTCTGCCCAAGATCAAAATCGAGATGGTGGTTTCTGATGCCCTTAAGGAACCTGCTGTAAAGGCCATTTTGAGGGCGGCCAAAACCGGCAAGATCGGCGACGGCAAGATTTTTGTGACCACCGTGGATGAGGCCATTCGCATTCGGAACGAAGATCGCGGCGAGGCCGCGTTGTAACCGAGGTTGGTGCGCGGACCGCAGCATTGGTGATTTGTGATTGGTGACTTGTGATTGGGACTGACAATTCCTTGGCATTTCCCACCTCGAAAGACTTATGGTGGAGGACCGGACGATTTACCCTTAGGGCGCGCGGAACAATCACCAATCGCATATCGCCAATCACCAATCACGGAACGCGGACAATCACCTATGTCGTCACCTCCAACTCCCGCTCCTGGCCCCCTTGCGCTTTCGGGATTGGCGGATTATTACGCCGCCCATTCCCAACAAATTCAACAAAACTTCGCCGACACGAATGCGGGTTCCTACGTTTTACGCGCGCGGTCAGACCTGGTTGACGCCGTCGTCATCCGGCTTTACCACGAGTTCATCTCGAAAGAGCCCAAAGACCCCAGCCAACTCTGTTTGCTGGCATTGGGTGGTTATGGCCGGCGGGAACTGTTTCCACACTCTGACATTGACCTGCTATTCCTCACCGAGGATGGTAGTGCCCAATCAACCCACCGCGACGCCATCGCCACCCTGTTGCGCATGCTCTGGGACCTGAGAATGCGCGTGGGAAACAGCACGCACACGCTGGCGGAGTGTGGCCGCCTCTATCGCGACAATCTGGAATTCAACGTTTCCCTCCTAGATCTGCGATACCTGGCCGGAGACGCGGAACTTTATACCCGCCTCCGAAATACTGTGGTCCCCCACATGGTGGCGCGGGACCGCCAGGACTTGGTGCGCAATCTCGTGGAACTGACGGCGCAGCGCCATGGGAAGTACGGCAATACGATTTTCCATTTGGAGCCCAACCTCAAGGATGCGCCCGGCTGCCTGCGCGACTATCACGTTTGCCGGTGGCTTGCCCGCATTGAGGCACTGGATAGGAATGGGGAGTGGACCCCACCGGAACAACTTTGGCCGGAGCGTGACCGCCCGGCGGCAGAGCAGGCCTTTGGCTTTCTCGCGGATGCCCGTTGCTTCCTTCACTATCATTATGGAAGAGATGACAACCAGTTGAGTTATGACGCCCAAGCACAGGCGGCAGCGCATGGCGTCGGAGTGAGGGAGAGCAGGAAGCTCGCGCCGGCGGACTGGATGCGCAACTATTTCCGCCAGGCACGGGTGATTGACCAACTCACGGCCCGGCTTATTGATGAATCCGCACCCGCGCGCTCCGGCCTTTACGCGCTTTATCAGGACTGGCGGTCGCGTTTGTCGAACGCCGACTTTTCCGTTGTCCGGGGCCATATCTTTGCCCGTCATCCCACCGCCCTTGCCGATGATCCACTCCTGCTGTTGCGGCTGTTCGAAATGGTGGCCCGGCATGGGCTCCCGCTGAGCCGTGCAACCGAAACGCTTGTGGAATCGCAGCTTGACCGTCCGGGTGCCGCAGTACTTCGTCCGCCGGAGTTCTGGCAACATCTCGGACGCCTGCTGGTTCAGCCTTACGCCGCTCAGGCGTTGCGCGACATGCACCGCTTGGGACTGCTCACCCGCTTGTTTCCCGAGTTCCAGGCCATTGATTCGCTGGTGATCAGAGACTTTTACCACCGTTACACAGTTGATGAACACTCCTTCATGACCCTGGAAAACCTCCACCGGCTTCTCCGGGAAAAGCCGCTTGCAGCGCAGGGCGCACTTCCGGGCCCCGCGGCTCTTCGCGCTTGGGAGAGGAAGTTCGCCGAGATTCTTTCCGAGGTCGAGCAACCGGCACTTCTCTACCTCGCGCTCCTCTTTCACGATGTGGGCAAAGGGTTTCCCGAAGTGGAGGATCACATTCAAGGGAGCCTGCGAGCGCTCAGGGGAACCCAGGCGCGCCTGGAGCTGCCAGACGAGGACTGGGAAACGGTTCAATTCCTCATTGCGAGTCACCTGGAAATGTCGGCTGCCTCCCAGCGGCGGGATGTTTTTGACCCGGAGACTGTCCGCGACTTTGCCAAAGTCGTGGGGACCACCGAACGCCTGAAGATGCTCTGCCTGTTCACTTACGCGGACATCTGCGCGGTCAATCCCGAAGCTATGACGCCATGGAAGGCCGAGCTCTTGTGGCAACTCTACGCCGCGACCGCCAATTGTCTGACGCGGAGCGTGGATGACGAAAGGTTGCGCCTTACCGGGGCATCCGCAGAGGAAATGGGAAAGATTCTGGCAGTGCTCGGTACTCCCGCAAGCGCTGAGGACCTCCACTTTTTCCTGGAAGGATTCCCGCAGCGCTACACCTCGACTCACACCCCGGAACAAATCGCCGGCCACTTGGAACTGGCGCGCCGATTGGCGAACGAACCGATGGCGGTCGAGCTCCATGCGCGCAACAGCCATTTTGAGCTTACCGTCATCACCGCCGACCGGCCCTACCTGTTTGCCTCCATCACCGGGACTCTTTCTGCCTGGGGAATGAGCATCGTCAAAGCAGATGCTTTCGCCAATGCGGCCGGCATTATTTTGGATACCTTCAGGTTCATCGATCTTCACCACACGCTCGAGCTCAACCCTTCGGAAAGAGATCGGTTTACGAAAAACCTCATCGATGTTCTTAAGGGGAATCTGGAATTGGAGAAACTCCTGAGTGGCAGGGCTCGCGCCGATGCTGATGCGCAACCCAAGGTCGAGGTGGCCACGCGCGTAAGGTTTGACAGCCTGAGTTCTTCTCATAGCACACTTCTCGAACTTGTCGCCCAGGACCGGCCCGGCTTGCTCTTTGACGTCAGCTCGGTTCTGGCCGATCAGGGTTGCAATATCGAAGTTGCCTTGATCGACACAGAAGGGCAGCGCGCCATTGACGTGTTCTATCTGACCTGCCGAGGCGCCAAGCTCGATTCCACGACCCAAGAGGCAGTGAGCAACGCTTTAAAGGGGCGGCTGTGATCGATAACCTTGGGGCGAGAAACCCAGCTCAATAGGGATGCCGTCCAGATCGTACCCGTCCCACATTGGCCGCTCACAGCGCTCATACCCGAACCCACACCGGGAGCATAGCGCGACCCTCTACGACAGGCGACCGAGTTTAGCTCACGCACGACAATTTCTCCCCATCTGTGTTTTCATCAACATAGCCGGATGAACCTTCATTTTGATTGTTTGCGCCGCCAGGCACCCATCCTGTGACAGTCAACAGTTGGCGCGCAAACCCGAGACCTGGCACCCGACATCTGAAGCCTGCTTTGATTTATTTTCATCAACATAGCCGGATGAGCCTTCATTTTCGATATCGCGCTCACCTATAATTCGGCGTTTGTGTCCATAGTTGCCGTGACGAGCCTGAAGAACCACGATACCACCCTTGTCGCATGGCAGCCCCGACCTGCCACCCAAGCCCAGACACCTGTGCCCCGCGAATCCTCCTCTATTTGTTTTCATCAACATAGCCGGATGAACCTTCATTTTGCATTGTTCGCCCCGCCAAACACCCATCCCTCGACAGTTAACACTAGGCCCGCGATGCCTGACACCTGGCACCCGAAACCTGAAACCTGCCATCATTTGTTTTCATCAACATCCCCGGATGAACCTTCATTTTCGATATTGCGCCAACTTGTAGTTCGGTCATCATGTCGGAAATCTGCGGCATGTCCAAGCCTCGCGAGCATGGCGCTTTCATTCCCCGAGCATTTTGCCGAACACCGCCCGATTCCCAGACTCCCGAAGCACGCCCGTGCCAGCTCGGCGGGCTAGGACTGAGAAATAAGGATTGAAACGTAAGTAGTACGGAGAAGGATCTGAGTGAAACCATGGGACACCTATGACAGACTAGTATCTTATCAAACTATTAATAGTCTGTCAAGCACCAAAATGTCCATAAGGGATGGGAACCGGATTGAGCCAAAGAACCCTCTCTCCGGGATCACTTCTGATGGGTAGCTAAGGAATAATCTCGCGCTTATGCCTTTTCGGTTTTAATCGGCTTGACCTCGAACATGTTGCGGGGGTGCTGCCGGACGACCTGCTCCAATCCAAACAGGGCTTGCTCCGAGCCTTCTTCCTTGAGCTGTTGGAAAGATCGCGTGTTGCTGCTGGCGCAGCGGGGGCAGGGGAACATCATGCGTCCTAGAAAATCCTCACCGGGCGTATCTTGAAAAAAGAGTGAACGCACTGGGTCGTGGTTCGTTTGCATCAGACACGCGTGACAGATGAACCAATGCTTCCGGTTTATTCTCTTGAGATGACCTAAAATACTCATGAAATTGTTCTCCAAGCCTTTCGAGGATGCTCTCCGCAGCAGGGATAATTCAAGCTACGTTCAGATGCGCCCTCACGCCGGTTTAAGCCCAAGGCCGGGACGATCCGGGAGCAGCAGTTTCCCATTCTTGACCCGCACTCCGGAGAAAGGATCGTTCGAAATCAGCAGATTCCCGTCCAAGTCCGCGTAGTCAATCCCTGGCGAAAGGTGGGCGGCGGCCGTCACGCTCACGGAGCTGGAGACCATGCAACCGAGCATCGTTTTGAGTCCCAGGGCGCGCGCAAATTGAATCATCTTGAACGCCTCTAGAATCCCGCCGGCCTTATCCACTTTAACATTCACGCCGTCGAAAATGCCGACAAGCTGGGGAATTTGGCTCGCACGCTGGCAGGCCTCATCGGCAATTAACGGCAGATGGACGCGTTCCCGCACCCAGCGTGTTTCCTCCAGCATGTCAGCGGGCATGGGCTGCTCGACGAATTCCACTCCTTGTCCCGCCAGCCAGTTGATTTTTCTCACTGCCTCTTCTTTGTCCTTCCAGCCTTCGTTGGCGTCCACGCGCAGGGGTTTGTCCGTGACGCTGCGCACGGCCGCGATGGTGGCTTCATCAGTGTCGAGGCCCACTTTGATTTTGAGGACGGGAAAGGGCTCCGCTTCCCGCACCTTTTGGCGGGTGATTTCCGGAGTATCTATGCCGATCGAGAAAGTTGTGACGGGGGCGTCGTTAGGGTCGAGGCCAAAGTATCGATACAACGGCACGCCCAACTTTTGTCCCACCCAATCCATCACCGCGATGTTGAGCGCGGCCTTTCCCGCATATTGCCCCGGCACGCGGCGAGAAACCTCCGCCCCGAGTTTCTCAAACTGCCAGGGGTCAGCGCCCACCACCAAATCGCGAACGGATTCGACTGCTTTCTGCGCGTCCACAGCGTTCTCGTGGTAGCGGACGATGAGAGCGCCTTCGCCATGGCCAGTCACGCCCTCGCGAATATACCGAACGTGGAGCGTGTCGCGGTAGGCACTCGATGACATCGTGGTGGTCCACGTGTGCCGAAGATTCAGACGAACAATTTCCGTTTCGAGCCGAGTCGGAGAGGAGTTGTCGGCGGCGAGCGCGCTCGTCCGGCCCAGTGCCCGCGCCGAAGCCGCCTCATCCTTCAGAACAGCAGCCGCTCCCAAGGTCTTCACCCAGTCGCGCCGATTCATTTCAACCTCCTACAGGCAACCAGCAAATGCGTCCACGGCTGATCCGCCAGACGGCCGATCTGCACACCGGGATGCTCGTGCGTCGAGTCGTGGATGAATTGTCCATGACCGATGTACATCCCGGTGTGCGTGATCTTCTGGGATGACTCACCGAAGAAAAGCAAATCGCCCGCCTGGAGTTTGCTGCGTTTCACGGGCACGACGCCTGCCCATGCCGCCTGCAAGTCGGCGTCGCGCGGCATAACAATACCACGCCGGCCAACCAGCATTTGCGTGAAGCCCGAACAATCGAATCCGAAGCTGGAAGTCCCGCCCCACAAATAAGTGAAGCCCAAAAAGCGCTTGGCGAGGTCAATCGTCTGCTCGATGCTGAGCGGCCGGGGGTTCAAACTGACATCGCCGCGCTGAATCCAGGCAGTTCGCCCATCTGCAAGCCAAACCTCCAGCCAGCGGCCACCATTGTTCTCGGGCTCAGAGATCACTTCCAGGCGTGCCGCGAACGGAAGCGTCAGCACCGGTTGGTGCTTCGTCACATTGGGTTCGCTGTAGACATTGGCAAAAGGGTTTTCCACCTGCGCAACTGTTCCCGCGGAAGCATACGCGTGATCGTCCGGGCCATAGCGGCGCAGCGACGAGACCAGCATCCAGCCAGTGTAGTCATCGGGCGTGCGCACATTTGTCCATGCGCCCTTTTCCTCCACCAGAACGACGCTCGAGCCGCAGATCGCTTGCGACACCACGTCGGCGTCCTGACTCGGAGCGGAATACATGTTGGCGACAGGCTCGATCACAACCGCACCCGGGGAAGTTGGGATCATCAAGGCGAAGGCCAACAACAAGCTCATGAGAATGCTCCTCGGACAACCTCACGGGGTGGCGCCCCGCCGGCTCGCGAGACTTGCTTCGGGGTCATGCTACTTGTAAGAAATGACCCGCCCATAAGAACTCGAACGGCTCAGACGGTCGAAGTAATCATACGCCAGCCGCGCAACTTCTTCGACGGCTTGCTCACCTTCATCGCCTCGGGCCACATAGGTGGTGGTGACCGACATGATGAACGGATGACCCGGAATACTGATCAAGCCGGTATCGCAACGCACGCCTTCCAGGGTCCCGGGCTTATCCGCGATGGAAACATCTTCCGGCAGCGCTTTGTGGAATTCGCTGTCCTTGGGCAATCTGAGGAGGTCAAAGTATTCCTTGGTGTGCGCGGCGTCAAGCGCCTGGCCGGCGTTGACTTTTTCCAGGAGTGTCAGCATCTCGCGCGGCGTGGAGACGTTTTCGTTCCCCTTCTTGGCGGCCTCCAGGTCAATCATACGACGCCGCAGCCTAGTTTCTTTGAGCCCCAAGCGAATAACCCCGGCGTTGATGTTGTCCATTCCCAGCCGGTCGATGAGAATATTCGTCGCCGTATTGTCACTCAGCACCACCATGAATTTGGCAAGATCGCGCAATGTCAAAGTCACCGTGCCGTCCCCCAGCATGGTTAGAATCGGCTCCGTATCTCCTTGGGTCATCTCACTGCGCCGCAACGTATGCTTCTCGTCGAGCGAGAGCTTTCCATCTTGCGCCTGGCGCATCAACTCCAAGAGGACCGTCAGCTTGATGGAACTCGCTTGGGGAAAGACTGTGTCCGGCAAGCGCAAAAATGTTTCCCCGGTCGAGAGGTCCTTGATCGCATAACCCATCACCCCGTCCAGGTGATCAGCAGTGTTCGCCAAACGCGCTTCGAGCTTTGCATGGAGGGCCGATTGGAGGGTCTCCTGTGCGTGCAGAGTCGCGCCGGCAGTCAGTAGAATCGGCAGAAAGGCCAAAGCTCGAACCGAAATATGAACCTTTGCCATTTTGCTCCTCGCGGACGGCGTCTGACATCTCTGCACGGGGGTAGAACGTCGATCCGTGGATAGATCATAACACCCCAATCCACCGTCACACCAAAGCGGCAGGGCTTACGACGTAAAAGCAAAAAAGCGGCAGTAGCGTGGGCGTCCCGCCCGCTGTCGCGGGAGCGTCCCGCTCCCGCCCAGAATGCGCGGGCAGGATGCCCACGCCCCAGCGGGCGGGACGCCCGCGCTACTTCCACAGGGCCTCCGCTTTCATTTTTGTGTCGCACACTAAGGAGTCAGGTGCTTTCGTAATTTGAACACAGCGCCGCCCTACAGGGCGGCACGTGCCGGGCTGAAGCCCGGCGCTACGCCCGAAATTAGGACAGCGCCATGCGCCATGAAAGGCACCACGGTGGTGACTTGGCGTGGGCGGATGCTTAGGCGAGCAGCTTTTTGACGACGTTGCCGGAAATGTCCGTGAGCCGGAAGTCCCGGCCTTGGAATTTGTAGGTCAGTTTCGTGTGATCCATGCCCATACAATTGAGAATGGTGGCGTGCATGTCGTGGATGTCGATGGGATCTTCGACGACGTTGTAACCCAGTTCATCGGTCTGGCCCAGAGTTGTGCCGGGCTTGATTCCTCCGCCTGCGAGCCACATCGTGAAAGCGCGCGGGTGGTGATCGCGCCCCAGAAACTTCGATTGATTGCGGGCCTCATTCATGGGCGTGCGCCCGAATTCTCCACCCCAGACCACCAGCGTGGAATCGAGCAGGCCGCGCTGTTTCAGGTCCTTGACGAGGGCGGCTGCCGCCTGGTCAGTTTCCTGGCATAACTGCGGCAAACGGTGAGCGATGTCATCATGGGCGGAGGTGCCGTGGTGGTCCCAGCCGCGATGATAAAGCTGCACAAAGCGCACCCCGCGCTCCACCAAACGCCGCGCCAGCAAGCAGTTGTTGGCGAAGGATTTCTTGCCCGGTTCCGTACCATACATCTTATGGATGTGCTCAGGCTCTTTGGCAATGTCCGCCAGTTCCGGAACGCTGGTCTGCATCTTGAACGCCATCTCGTAGGAGGCGATGCGCGTGGCAATTTCCGGATCATTCGCCGTTTTCAAATTCATCTCGTCGAGATCTTTCACCACATCCAGTGACTCGCGCCGCTGTTCGGGCGAAACACCTTCGGGATTGGTGAGGTAAAGCACCGGGTCGCCCTGAGAGCGGAACTCAACCCCCTGATAAACGGACGGGAGGAATCCACTTCCCCAGCAGGACTTGCCGCCGTCGGGCTGGTTTTCTCCTGAAAGCAACACCACAAACCCTGGCAAATCGGCGCACTCACTGCCCAGACCGTAGGTGAGCCACGAACCCATGCTCGGCCGGCCGATGATCTGAAAACCGCAGTTCATGTAAATTTGGGCGGGGGCGTGATTGAACTGAGTGGTCCCGATCGATTTCACAATCGCAATGTCGTCGGCGATTTCCTGAAGGTGGGGCAAGAGTTCAGAGATTCCCGCGCCGCGTTTGCCGCTCTTGGTGAAGTTGTACGGCGAGCCGAGCAGGCGTGGCACCCCTTTGATGAAGGCAAAGCGCTGGCCTTTCATAAACTCCTGGGGAATGAGTTGGCCGTTGTACTGTTGGAGCACGGGTTTATAGTCAAGCAGATCAAGGTGCGAAGGCGCTCCCGCCATGAAAAGATAAATGATGCTCTTGGCCTTGGCGGGAAACATGGAAGGCCTGGGGGCCAAAGGATTGTGCTCGGGCGCGGGCGGACCCGGCGGCACAACCCCCGTCGCAAAGAGGTCACGGCGCAAGAGAAGAGAGAGAGCGGTCCCGCCAAGGCCGATCCCCGCTTGTTTGAAAAAATAGCGCCGGGTGAGGGCCCTTGCCAGTTCTTCCGGGTCGTGCCCAAGTCTGTTGCTCATCAATTATTCCTCTGTCATCGCCTCGTCCAAATTGAGCAGGACGTTTGAAACCATTGTCCACGCCGCAGCTTCCGGCAGGTTCGCGGGCGGTCCGGTGTATCCCTTGGCGACCAGGCCAGCGGCCTTCGGATCATTCTGGAAATACGCAACCTCATGGCGGTAATACGCGAGGATACGATCCAGTTCCGGCCTTGCGGGGCGCCGCGTGAGGCAACGGCGGAAACCGAAAGTGGCTCGGGCAGCGTCGTCCGCCCCCCCATCTTGCAGGATCGTGCGGCCCAGGGCCTGCGCGGCGACAAAAAATGCGGGGTCATTGAGCGTCGTCAAAGCCTGGAGCGGAGTATTCGTACGCACGCGCCGCACCGTGCAAAACTCGCGTGTGGGCGCATCGAACGTGGTCCAACTGGGGTAAGGCGAAGTGCGCCGGATGAAGGTGTAAAGAGAGCGGCGGTAGTGATCCTCACCCTCGCTCTCGACCCATTTATCATCGTTGTAGGGCCGGTCCCAAATGCCTTCAGGTTGGTAGGGGAAAACGCTGGGGCCGCCAATCTTCGGGCTAAGCAAGCCGCTCGCTTCCAGTGCAACGTCGCGGACCATTTCCGCTGGCATGCGGAAGCGCGGACCCCGCGCGAGCAGCAGATTGTACGGATCCTTTTCCTCGAGTTCCAGCGTGGAGTTTGAGGATTGGCGGTAAGTGGCGGAGGTAACAATCAGCCGCAGCATTTTCTTCATGCTCCAGCCTTCGTGCATGAATTCCGTCGCCAGCCAATCCAGCAAGAGCGGGTGCGTGGGAGTCGCGCCCTGCGATCCGAAATCCTCGCTGGTCTCAACAATGCCGCGGCCGAACAACTGCTCCCAGTACCGATTCGCTGTCACGCGCGCGGTGAGCGGGTTGTCGTCCGATACGAGCCAGTTGGCCAAGCCCAGACGGTTGGGCATTTGATCGTCGGGCAAAGGATTTAGAACGAACGGAACTCCCGCGCATACCTTGTCGCCAACGCTCAGGAAGGAGCCGCGAATGTGGAGGTTCGTGCAGGGCCTTTCGAACGAATTCTTTTCCCCCATGACCAGAGTCGTGGCGATGCCCAGCTTCGAGTCCTCCTCCTCGATCGCCTTCTTCTTATCGCGCACCGGTTGCAGCAGGGGAGCAATGGCCCGATACGCTGCGGCGAGGTCGGCGGCGGATTTTTCCGAGCGCTGTGCAGCGGGCATGTCCAGCACACTGCGAAGCCGCGCAGGTACGCTGATCGCCACGCGTGGATCGGCCATGGTGGTGACGGAAATTCGGAAGCGGCCTATTCCACATTTGGAAAAGGCCATGTCGTGCTTCATGCGGATGGTCAGCACGGTGCCGCCGGCGAATCCGAGAGGCTTGTCGGGAATAAGAACTCCACGGCGAACGGTTGTCGATTTGTCTTCGGAGGTCTCAATACTCCAACCCTTGGGTCGCGGCTTATCGTTTACCAGGTTGTCGAAGCGGTAGTCGGATTGCGATTCGTCCGCCGCCGCGTCTTTGAATACGATCTTCTGGGGATTGGCGGGCTTCCCCGCGGGAGCGGCCTGCACTTCGAAATCACTCAAGAAAAAGTTGCCGTTAGAGTCGCGGCCCGGCCCGCCGGCGGGCAGGCTGGGGTCACTCATCACCTCCAGGCGTACGCCAGTTATCCCAGCCAGTTCCGTACTGGCCGAGATGTCATAGGCATCGGCGTCAGGATTCTTTCCGCCCGCCAGGAGCGATCCGTCAGATTGAAGTTTGAGGGTTGCGCCACCCTGAGACGCGAAGCGGCTGGGTTGCAGCACGGTCCACTTTGCTTCTGCCGCTCTGATGTCCTGCTCCCATTGTGCTTGCGCCGCGGCCAAGGCTGGCGTGGGAGTGTCCATTACGGTTTGGAGATTGGCGATTTCCGCGCGCAACCCCTTGCTCTTCGCAGCTTGCTCGGGGGTAGGCAGCTCAAGGAGGGGTTCGCGCGCGTAAATATCGCCAGTGGAGTGATCGACTTCATACTTCTCCCCGGCAAAGAAAGCCAGGAAGCGGTAGTAGTCCTTCTGTGTGAAGGGATCAAACTTGTGATTATGGCATTCGGCGCAGGCCAAAGTGCTTCCCAGCCAGACGGTGGCGGTGGTATTTACGCGGTCCACTTGCGTGTACCAGTAGTACTCTTCGGGATCAACCCCGCCCTCCATGTTGGTCATAGCGTTGCGATTGAAACCGCTGGCGATCAACTGTTCCGAAGACGGCTGCGGCAGCATATCGCCGGCGATTTGCTCGATGGTGAACTCGCGGAAGGACATGTCTTCGTTGAAGGCGTTGATGACCCAATCGCGGTACTTCCACATCAATCGCCGCATATCCTTTTCGTAGCCATTGGTGTCGGCATAGCGCGCCAAGTCGAGCCACGCCGCCGCCCAGCGCTCTCCAAAGTGCGGGGAGGCGAGCAGGCGGTCAATTACCTTCTCATACGCCTGTGGACTGTGGTCCGCCAGGAACGCATCAACTTCCTCGGGGGTGGGCGGTAGGCCGATCAGATCGAGCGACACTCGGCGGAGGAGGGTTTCCTTGCCGGCTTCCGGCTGGGGCTTAAGGCCTTCCGCTTCCAGCCGCGCAAGGACAAAGTTATCAATCGGATTCCGGCACCAAGCGGCGTCATTAACTTTCGGCAAATAGGGCCGTGCCGGCTTCACATAGGCCCAATGCTCAACCGGCTTCGCGGCGGCGATAAGCGCTGAGGATTCCGGGCCATGCGCCCCCTGGTCAATCCACTTGCGTATCGTTTCCACATCGTCAGCAGGGAGTGGGGGGCCGCCGTAAGGCATCTGCGGACGGTCGAGTCCCAGAATGCGCCGCACGAGCGGACTCTTCGCGCTGTCGCCGGGAATCACCACACTGCCATTCGCGCTGCCCTTCAAAAGTGCCGCAAGGGAATCGAGTCGCAGCCCGTTCTGCTGAAGGCCAGACCCATGACATAAGTAGCAACGCGCGGCGAGAATCGGTCGTATTTTCTCGGCGAAAACTCCTGACCCGATCTCATGTGGATGAGATGCGACGGGTGCCGCACTTGTAGGGCCGAATGGTGTTCGGCCTCCGGGCGCGCGCCGGTCGCCCCTGCCTTCCACGAAGGAGCTCTGATCAATCCAGGCGCGGATCAATTTGATCTGACCGGCGGGAAGCGGATCGGCGCCCATCGGCATCCGGGCTTCCTCGCCTTCCCCCAGCAAGCGCTTCACCAAGGGGCTCTTCTCACTATCGCCGGGAAGGATGACCTTGCCGGATTCGCCCCCTTGAAGCGCCGCAGCTTCGCTGTCAAGACGCAGCCCACCCTGCGGCTTCTCACCGCCGTGGCAAGGGAGGCAATTCTTTTGAAGGATAGGGGCGATGTCGCGCGCGAAGGTGATTTTGGTCTGAGGCTTAGTGGGAGTGTCCTGGGGTTGGGCGCCAATTCGCGCCGCACTTGCTGCCAGAATCGCTAGAAGTACCGAGAAGCCGCCCGCCAGTAGCGAAAGCAGTGTCCTTGTCCGCCCGGATTTTGAACGGTGTCTCATTGAGCTTTGGTATTTGCCCGAAGGCCGGCCCTGTTATCTGCGCGCACCGAAAATATATGGAAGCTAAGCCCCGCGAACCACATTGAAATATAACGCCACGCTGGGGGACGACGCAACGAAATCCTTATGGCTTGCCGCCCCCATTCTCAAACTGCGAAAACTGTTGCTGGAGTCGCGTCCAACCCTCGCGGAATGGGCTGGCGATGGAAATGATGCGATTGCGGGGCCCACAGTATTAAATCACGTTGCGATTTCAGCAAAGAGGAATTACACTCCGTCCATATGGGGATTGAAAGACGGCAAGCCCCTCACTACTCTGCTCACGTGAAGGCCAGCATTAAATTGCCGGAGGGGAACGCCGAACCGACCCAGGGAACCAACGGTTGCTGCGGCAGGTCCGCGCGGATTTACTTATCAAACCGCTTGTGCGGTTGACGGAAGGTCACGAAGAGCCGGAGTCAGGCAGCACGACTCGTGCCTCTGTCAGCGGGAATTTATGAAAGCGGTGGCAAGCCTTCCCGGTTCCGAGGAGGACAATCGTGCGGAATTCAACCACAGGGCTCTCCATCATGGTGCTGCGCATTTCTTTGGTCGTCCTGGTCCTGGCAGCCGGGAGCGGCATTGCGTCTGGGGATGATTCCCCGAGTTACGTTCTCACCCAAGACATGCTCAACAAAACGCTCGGCGTACTCACCGACCTTCGCAGCAAGAATCTTCCCTTCAATATTGGTGACGGCGACCTGGACGCACAGATTGCCAACCTGGAAAAGCAGCCCAAGGTTGCGCGCATCCTTAAGAAGCACGGGCTATCGCCGCGGGAATTTATCCTGACCTATAAGGCCACTGCACAGATTCGTGAAGCGCAGAAGGCCCAAGACGATTGGCAAAGAATCTTGCAGGATCCTGACGCGTCGCCCGAAGCCAAACTTGACGCGACACAAAAGCTCGGCGACTCGCTAAAGAACAACTTGTTCACGCCCGAACAGATTGAACTTGTCCGCCGCCGCATGCCGGACCTGGAAACCTTGCTTACTCCTCCCAAATAAGAATGCCCACGGACCCATAACCGATACCGCTTGGAGGTACGCAGTGGGTTCCAAGTGATCCGCGTGGATTTCCGAAACACCATAGGCCACTTGTCCGAACCTCCTCGTTGCGCCTCTACTCCGTGATTTTCTCTCATCTGCATTTGAGGGCAAAATAAAAGGGCCGCCTGCGCCGGCGGCCCTCTTCGGTACTATCGGGATAGTTGAACTATACGGCGACTTTTTCCTCTTCCACTTTTGCGGGAGCGCCGATCTGCACGAGGTCCGACTTGGGTTTTTGAAGGACGATTTCCTCATACACCTTCCGGGCTTGAGACGCCTGCTGCGCTTCCCATGCGGCTTTGCGGCGGGCCTTTTCTTCTTCCGCCGCGGTTAGGGGAACGTCGTGTTCGAGGGTGCGAACGCGGGCGGCGTCCTCGGCATTCACGGTGAGGGAGTGCTGGGTGGTATCAAGTTCCACGCTCTTGCCCTTGGCGTAGATCGCGTGCTTGCCGTGGGTCTTGTACCACTCTGCCACGCTCGCATTCTTGTACATGTTCTCTATGATTTTCCGCCAGCCAATGCCCGTGTTGTACGCACAGAATGAGATTTCTCCCAATTGGGTCGCATACGGGATGATGCACATTTCGGTGCGGCGGAAGTCGTAGTTAAAGAGATCCTGGAACCACATGCCGGCAATAAAAAGCAGGTTCCACGGATCGGAGCGGCGCTTCATGGCATCTTCCAGCGTGCGATTCGGGTCCGAGGCACCGTATTTCTCCCGTGTCTTCTTTTCCCCTGAAAGGGCAAACGACTTGTCAAATTTCTTGATCAGGTCCATCAGAGCCAGACTCTTGGGCGCCTTGAAGGGCTTATAGTTTTTCAGAATACCCATGGCCAGCATGAAATTCGAAAACTTTTTCGCGCGGCCCGCGTCGGTGATCTTCTGAATATCCTTCACGAGGCCAGGGACGTTCAGGAACTCCGGTACCGGCGCCCATTCCTTGGTTTCCTTGTTGATCATGAGGGCCGTACCCACCCCGCAATTCGGGTGGCATCCGCAACTGACCATGCCCCACTGCGCCTCTGGACCTTTTACCAGATCGGCGAAGTCAGCGAAGGCGCTGAACATCGAAATGGGGAACCAGTCGCGAGTGGGTTCGGTGATACCGGTTTGCTTCTTCACGTCGCCGGCGAGATGCGCGAGCGTGTAGCGCTGGCGCAGACGGCGTTGCGGGGTGATGTCCTCATCGCGCCCGGTAAAGGAAACGGGTTGGAAGGCGACGAAGGCGATCTTCTTGGGATTCTCGCGCGCAAAATTCACGATGGGGCCTACCTGGTCGTTATTGACGTTATTCACGATGGTGATGACCAGAATGATCTCGATGCCAGCCGCGTGCATGTTCTCGATCGCGCGCAGCTTCACGTCGAACAGGTTGCCAACCTGACGATGGCCGTTGGCATCGTTGCCGATACCGTCAAATTGCAAGTAGGCATACCGCAGGCCCGCTTCGAAAGCGCGGCGGCAGAAGTCCTTATCCTTCGCGAACTCGATGCCGTTGGTCGCTGCCTGCACGCTGTTGTAACCGAGCTTGCGGGCGTAGCGAATCGCGTCGATGAAGTACGGCGACATGGTCGGTTCGCCACCTGAGAACTGCACCGACATCTGGCGGCGTGGCTTGATCTTGATGGCATTGTCGAGAATTTCTTTGACGTCTTCCCAAGTCAGCTCGTGCACAAAGCCGACCTGGTTGGCGTCCATGAAGCAGGGGTCGCACATCATATTGCAACGATTCGTCAGGTCCACCGTCAGCACCGACCCGCGGCCGTGCTTGATGGAGCTCGAGCCGTGATTGTGCAAGCCCTCGTCATTATGGGCGCGAATGTCGCGGCCGGGGAAGTTGCGCTCGATCCAGCTCAGGAACTTGGCATCAACGGCCATCATGTCTTCGAAGTGCCCGTGGATGGGGCAATCCTTCACCATCCATACTTCACCGTCACGCTCAATGATGTTGGCTTTGACTTCGCCGGTCTTCTCCGTGAGCAACGACTGCCAGTTCTCGTCGCCATTCATGATCTTGGAACGCGCTTCCTTCACGCACTCCGGGCAGAGTGAATCGGTCTGGCGTGGCCAGCCCAATTGGGGTTTGGTCTTCTGCCATGATTTCAAGAGCGGCTTGTCCGACCATTTGGGAATGAAGGTGGGACCTGGGCGGTACTTATTGAAGAATTGAACTGAGTCGAATACGACCGTAGCCGCTGAACAAACGGCTTGGTCCACGTACTTCATGAGCCGCTGACCTCTGATTCTCGGCATAGTGAATTATCCTCTCCCCTTAAAGATGACGAACCGGCATTTAAAACTCTGCGGGCCTCTTTGTGGCCCTTGGGCAAATTCTTTCCCGAAATCCCCTGACCGTTTTCCCCAATTAATTCCGGTCAGTTGTGGCGGGTGCCTGGGGGATTGTGGATACCTCGCCATTCCCCGATAATCCCCACCACATAGTAGATCGTCCGGAAGTTGCCCTGCCCTGCTTCGCGCCACCGGGATTGACTAAGGCTAAATGTCCGAAAGTCCCGGCGCGGCAATTATGCGTGCAAATGATACGAGTTATAGGAGTTAAGGTTAAGAAGTTTGTGTTAAACGGTTGTTTTGACTGGTTGTATGGCACAAAAGGTCCAGCGAATGGCTTGCGTAAGTCGCTCGATATTAAGGTGTTGGGCAGGCAGTTTCATGATAGATGTCACAAAACCATGGGGCTAGACACCAGCCAGCTTCCTGGATGCGAGGCTTCGTTGCCAGTGCCCACCAGCCTCGATACCCCACCCTTGGCACTGCGGCTCACCCGGCGCGAACCGGGAGCGGCGGACCGGAAACCTCCCGGCCACCGCCGCCCCTCCTGACATCTTGACCCTAGAAGTTGCCCACCGTGCGTGTCGTACCTTTCCATCGGAAACAATCGCCCCCGTGCAGGCCAATCTACCAAAGCAGCTTGAGCGCAAACTGCACCTGCCGCGAAGTCGTCGAAGTACTGGTAATGGCGCCCGCGGTGCCGGAAAGTCCGGTGGGATTCGCAGCCGTGGGCGGGGTAAAGACGATGAGGTTTGGAGTGTTAAAGTTGGCGCGATCCAGCAGGTTAAAGATTTCCGCGCGAAACTGAAGCCGCAACCCCTCACGGATTGCGGTGTCTTTCACCACGGAGAAATCCCAGGTGTCGAGTCCCGGACCGGTGTAGGAGTCTCTCGCCAAATTGCCATAGAATCCGCCGGTCGATGGTGGCGCGATGAACGCGTTGGGATTGAACCACTGCCCCGGCTTGCCAAGAATCACGTGTCCCGAGAAATCAGGGTTCAGCAACGGGCGCACCGGATTCCTCGTATCTCCGTTGTTCGACGGGTTATAGCTAAGTTGTGGGGTAAACGGAAATCCTTCTTGCAGGGTCACGATGCTGTTCACTGACCATCCCTTCACCAAATTGTTGGCCCAGCCTTCGGAGCAGATTCCGCACGTACTGCCCTTGCCGAAAGGCAATTCATAGAGCGCGCTGATGACGCCGATATTGCGCACGTCATAGGTAGCTGGCCCCCAATCCGCCCGCAGATTGAAAGGATTCGAAACCAATCCTGGAGCATTTCCGGCGGTCGTCTGGTTTAGGGAATCTCCATCGTCGAGCGACTTCGACCACGTGTAGACCCCGCGGATCGAAACTCCATGGCTGAAGCGGCGATTCATGTCAACTTGCAGCGCGTTGTAGGAGCTGCCGCCGAGCGAAAACCAGGTCCACGTATTGGCGAGCGCAGCGTTGGGTTTCGCCGTTCCGGCAGGAATGTAGTAGCTCCCGGCGGGCACAGGCGCACCCCCCAGGGGCGAGCCTGCGGGGAAACCCGTGGTTAGGGTGACGGGTGGAGTGGAGGCTGCATCCACGGTTGGGTAAACGGCCGGGCAGGGCGAGGCGGGGCAAAGGGTCGGGGTCGGCTCATTGGCGTCGATCCCGATCAATTCGTGGTAGCCGTGTGAGCCCACGTAACCGACGGTCAGCGCCGTATTGGGTGTAAGCTCCTGCTCGATCCGCAGCGACCAGGAAATCAGCGTGGGCGTTTTCATGTCGGGTTGAACGCCGCCAGGCACGAGCTTGGCTTTCGCCGGGACAGCAGCGGTGGGATCGATGGGAAGGCCCGCGACCGTCTGCGAAGCGATGCTGTAAGTTGGATTGAACGGCGCGTTCTGGTCAGTGCGGTAGCCCAGCGCGTCCTGCAAATCGTTGTACATGCCGAAGCCGGCGCGAACCACCGTCTTCCTGGCGAACGGGCTCCAGGCCAGTCCGAATCGCGGCTCGGGGAGGAATTTGGCGTTGTTGGCGGTGAAGATGGAATTGCCGATTTGTGGTTGGGCGGAAATGACTCCATCTGGGAAGGTGTAGTTGGCGGCGCGGCCATGGGCCTCGTTCCAGCCCGTCGAGAATTCGTCGCGGAAACCCAGAGACATGGTGAAGTTGCGCGTGAGGCGTATAACGTCCTCGGCGTAAAACGCTCCGAACAGCGAGCGCCAATTCATCTCCGTGGGCGTGGGATCATAGAGGAACGTGGAAGTGGTTCCCGTCAAAAAGGTCGCGAGGCTGGCAAACGTTGCCTGCCCGAACTGACTGAGCGCCAGAGTTTCGTTCGATTGGAAAGGCTGAAACCAACCGCCGAAATTGAACTGATGACGTCCCCGCGTCAGGGTAACGCGGTCCTCGAGGGTAATGAGATTTCGGGCGACCGTGAGGTCGCTTCCATTGTTACTGCCGGCCAAACCAACCTGGGCCTGGGGGTTGGATGCGGCGCTGCCGCCCACAACCACGGCGCCCACGGGCCGGCCCACCAGGAATCCCGGTACCCTCGTCGCAGGAGTGCCGGGGGTGGGCTCGCCGGTGAAGAAATATCCAGCGCGCGAGTAGCCAATCCGGGCCGTATTGAGGAACCTTGGCGAAAAGACGTGCGTCTCTTCCAGGCTGACCACCTGCTCGCGCAAATTCAAGATGTCCGAGCTGTAGGGATCGAGGGGCGTGGCCGTCACGTCGCCGCCATCATCGACGGTGTAGACGCCCGAAAGCGAGTCCCGGGAAGAAAAAATGTGGTCAACGCGCGCCGTTCCAAAGTCCTCGCGAATGGTTTGCAGCGGACTCGAGAAGTCCTCGGCAATTCCATTGAAATCGGGGGCGTTCGACGGCGCCGTGGGCCAAAGATTCAGCAGCGGTTGGACGCTTGGCACGGCGGCGGCGCGGGAGGTTGCGTCGGGAACAAAGGCCGCGGACGTTTGGTTCAAGCTCTCGCGAAAACCCTCGTAGTTGGCGAACAGAAAGGTCTTGTCTTTCTTGATCGGGCCACCCACCGAGGCGCCGAATTGGTTGCGCCGGAAGGGTGGAACAATTCCCTGGGCAAAGTAATTGGGGGCATCCAGGTCGTTGTTACGCAGGAAATCATACGCGGATCCGTGGAACTGGTTGCTGCCCGATTGGGTTACGATAATCACCTGGCCGCCGGGGTGTTTGCCATATTCGGCCCCGTAGGAATCGCGCAGGACGTTGAATTCCCGCACCGCGTCCACGCCCAGCAACTGCTGGCTGGCGCCGCCCGGCTGCATGTTGTTCTCGGCAGCGCCCGTGAATTCAATGCCATTGAGCAGGAAAAGATTCTGTTGCGGCCGATTGCCCGAGACGGCAAAGTTGTTTCCCGTGGTGGAGTTCGAGATCCCAATGCCGCCGGTCTTCTCCGAGGTGAAGTTGACGATGCCGGGATTCAGAGTCACGAGCAAATCGTAGCTCCGGCCGTTCAGGGGAAGATCTTTCACCTGCTGCTCCCCAACCAAGCCGGGGACGTCTGCCGTGCTCACGCTCACCAAGGGTGCATCGGAGTTCACCGTAATCCGCTGGCTCACCGGTCCCACGCTCAGAGTTACGTCCACCCTGGCATCCTGACCGACCACCAAACGGATGCCGGTGCGGATTTGTTCCGCAAACCCCTGCCTGGTCACCCGTACCTCATACGCTCCAATGGGAAGCGCAAAAACCTGGTACCTGCCCGAATCGCCCGTCGTGGTGTTGCGGATGGCTCCGGTTTCAACGTTCTTCACCGTGACGTCAGCGCCGGAAACCGTAGCGCCGGACTGATCGGTGACGGTTCCGGAAAGATTTGCTGTGACCTGGGCAGACACAGCGGAGGCGAAAATCAGACAGAGAAAGGTGACTTGCGCGATCCGGCCGCACCACGCGCGCGCGCGAAAGCGACGCAAGGGTGGAGCCTCCGCCGCGCTTGGCGAGGTGAGGGGCTCGATCGACTCAATAGACATGGTGAAATCTCCTTCCCATAGCGCCGCAACCACCGCTCGGCGGAAGCTCCGCCTGCGGTCGTTGCCTATACATGAATACATACGGCCCTATATCATTAATTTAAGCGATTTGATGCGATCTGTCTATCCATGTCTGTATGAATTGGAGGGGACCCAGTGCAGTGCGTCACGATTCAAGACGCATTTGATTCGCGTGGTTTCCGATGTTGCGCGGGGGTTAGGGCGGTGAAGGCCTCGCGGTGGAGGGTGTAGCGTGGGCGTCTCGCCCGCTGGGGCGTGGGCATCCTGCCCGCGCATTCTGGGCGGGAGCGGGACGCTCCCGCCTGGAGTTTGCATATTTGGTATGGGCCGCCCCCGTATCAGACCCTCAAACATTACAACGCAGACCCCATCTACGGTTTTGGCGACTATCAAAGTGACAGCGGCGGTGACCTGGACATTGGCTCTAGTCGCGGCTATCGCAGCAAAGCCACGAGCGCTTAATTCGCACCGGCCTAAAACTCTCTTGCATTCATACCCAATCTTTGAGTACTATACATTTGTTTAGTATGCCAAGTGAGCTCACAGATGCGCAGCGGGAAGTGTGGCTTTTCCTCAATAAGTGCAGCGAAAATGGTGAACCATCGCCCACCTACCGCGAAATCTGTGAGCATTTTGGGTTCGCGAGTCCAAGAGCCGCATTCGACCACGTCCTGGCCTTGGAGAAGAAGGGCTATGTGACGAGGGGAAAGGGCGCTCGCAACCTGCGTTTGGTGCGAACAATCGCTGGTATACCGCTGCTAGCCCGCGTCCCTGCTGGGTTTGCGGAGGAGGCATTGACAACAACGGAGGTACGCTTTAATGTTGACTGCGATTTTCACGGCATTCGTGATCGCTCGCGGGCTTTCGCCCTCCGCGTTGCAGGCGATTCGATGATTGGCCGCCACATTTTCGATGGCGATATTGTGCTACTCGACACTCCGGCTGACGTCCGGGACGGCGATATCGTCGCCGCGTTGATCGACAACCAATCCACGCTGAAGACCCTGGTGCATAAAGGGGGGAAGGCTTGGCTTCGGGCCGAAAACCCCAATTACCCCGACTTGATTCCCTTGTTGGACTTACAGGTCCAGGGCGTCGTTCGCGCAGTAATCCGGCTGATGAAACAATGAGCGGCAAGGCGTTTGATACTCAAATCGTAGTCAGGCGCAGGCAGAGTGCGGGCTTGGAGAAAACAACATTTCCACCGTCGCGTTGACACCAATTTCAATTAGTGGTCCGCTCCGGGAATGCGGATATCGGCGTGATCTGCTTCGAAGCGATTTTTCTTTCGGAGATGGGCGGAACGTACCGCTGGTGGGGTTTGCTCAGGCTCCTGCGGACTCTCGCTCGGCGTGCGTAGCTGTCGTCTCAACATCTAATGGTGCCCGCTCGGCGGTAGAGGAGTGCAAGTCTCTTGCGGCTCCTCTCGTGTTCGTATGCTCTCAGAATGCGCTTCAGTGGTGGAAGCAGCGGGCCGACTCGCCGGAACTCTTAGATATCATCCCGGCAGACGAGGTCACCCAGTTCTTTCGAGCGCATCGAAAAGACTTCTCCCCAGAAGCAGTCTACCGAGCAAAGACATGGGGACGCTTTCAGAGGGCGTATCAGCTTGACTTCGTGGACTTGGGGCTAATGCCTCTTGTCGAAGAGGAAGTGGGCAGATTCCTCGGGGATCGCATCGAGCGAAACGTATCAGATATAAAAGACCGTCTGGGTTGGGCCAAGGTCACCAAGGATCAGGGGCGCTGGCTGCTACAAACTGTGTTCTGGCTCGTTTCAGGAAAGATCCTACGCGATAAGAAGGTTGCAGGGTTTAAAGATCTCAACCTGAACGACGTTGAGGAAGTCTTTCAACGCGTGGCGAACCACTATGGCACTAAGCCGCTGGAAGCGGGATCAACGAGAAAGCTGGACGCCCTTCGCGAATCGGCCCGACTTATAAGCCAATCCAGCAGTTTGGCGCTGACGACCACCGAATCTCTCGCGTATGTTTACGAGAACACGCTCATTTCAGGGGAGACGCGGTTGTCCCTTAGCACGCACAGGACGCCATCATTTCTCGTCGACTACACACTCGGAAACCTGGCTGACTGGATACGCGAAATTCCAGTTGAAGACCGGAGCGTTTTCGAGCCGGCTTGTGGGCACGCGGCGTTCCTAGTGTCGGCAATGCGACTGCTCACAGAAATGCTGCCCCGTGGAAAGGAAATACCAACCCGTCGCGGGCCGTACCTGCGAAGCCGCCTACATGGCAACGATATTGATGCGTTTGCTCTTGAGCTGGCTCGGTTGTCGCTGACACTCACAGACATTCCCAATCCAGACCATTGGGATCTCAATGTGCACGACATGTTTGTCGATGACCATCTGGGTGTGCAAGCAAAGCGAAATACGGTCCTCCTTGCCAATCCCCCATTCCATAACTTCACCCCCGAGGAGCAGAGGTCCTATCAAAGTCGGGGATCTCCGGTTCGCTTTATTAACAAGTGCGCCGAAATGCTCTGGCGGACTTTAACACATCTGCCCATCGGAGCCGTCTTCGGAGTAGTTGTTCCCCAAACTCTTTTGCATAGCGACAACGCCAGAGATCTTCGCGAGTTCATCCTCCGGGAGTACGAGTTGAGGGAGCTATGCCTTTTTCCAGACAGGGTGTTTTCATTTTCGGACGCCGAATCGGCGGTGGTCATTGGGCGCCGTAAGGCAGTCGCCGGCCAAAATCAGGTTCGCTATCGCCGTGTTCGCGAACGCGAGCTCCAATCCTTCCGGTTAGATTACTCTGCCGGCTCCACGCGGGCGGTCCCCCAACTGCGATTCTCCAGTGATGAAGCGCTCTCGTTGCGGGTTCCCGACCTTGAAGAGGTCTGGATTGCCTGTGCGAACAACGCGACCCTTGCAGATATTGCCGTGCTCGGACAAGGGCTTGCTTATCATGGTCAGCATCTAACGCGCAACGCCACCACGTACTCCTCGGAACGATCCCCTGGAGGTCAACATGGTTTTGTGTTTTTTGACCATGGCATTCAGTTGCATCAATTACCAAAATTGTATTGGATGAACCTGGACAAATCGGTGATACACCGCGCACGGGCCGGCACAACCGTCGGCGTTCCCCAAGTGCTGCTCAACTACGCTCCTGCAAGCCGCGGACCTTGGCGACTGAAAGCACTCATCGACAGACAGGGGCATCCGGTCACAAGCCGTTTCATTCCGGTGCGCCCGAGGGTGCCCGAGTGTACAGTTGAGGCGCTCTGGGCGCTGCTCAACTCGCCACTCGCGAACTGTTACGTGTTTTCGCACCTTGGCAAGCGCGACAATACGGTCGGCGACATTCGGAAGATTCCGGTCCCCAAAGCGGGAACCTTTGAGGGTGTTCACCGTGCTGCAAGTGCGTACCTTGAAGCCGCCTGGTCGGGAGAACCCCCCACAGCGCTTCAGAAGCTCTTACTGAGGGTCGACTGCGAGGTCTTAGAGCTGTATTCACTGCCGCTCCAATTAGAGCAATTGCTACTTGCCTCATTCAGAGATTGGGAGCGCGTTGGCGTGCCGTTCAAGCAGACCAGATACCTACCCAAGGAACTCGAAAGTTCGGTACGTTTTTCCGATTTCCTTCAGTTTGAGGAGGATTGGCCGTCGACAAATCGCGAACGCGACATCCTCATCGACAAGAACATTTCAGGCACGATCAGCACAGAAGAGCAAATGCGTCTGGATGCATTGCAGGCCTACGCCGATTATCACATCGACCAAGTAGCCCCACGCCCCACGCATGTGCTCGATGAGCTCGAAAAGCGGCTATTTTCCGGCCTTCCAAAGAAAGACGGGGCTACTTGATGGTCGGATTTGAATATCCCACCCAGCCGCACATACGGCGGCACGGCCCCGGCGGCTACAAAGATTACGAAAGCTTTCGCGATTGGCTTCGCGATGAGTTCACCTTTCGATGTGTCTACTGCCTTCACCGCGAGCAGTGGTATGGGCGCGGCGTGACATTTCACATCGATCATTCCACTCCGGTAATGGATGACCCGCAGGGCGAGTGCGAATATTCAAATCTGGCCTACGCTTGTGCGACCTGTAACGAAGCAAAGAAAGCCATCCTCAACGTCCCGAATCCCTGCCTGGTGGCGTTTCACGATTGCCTCCGCATCATGGCGGATGGTCACGTTGAGGCCTTAAACGCTAATGGCAAGAAGCTGGAACAGGCTCTGGGACTGAACCGACCAAGCAACCTACGATATCGCTCACGCTGGATGCGATCGCTTGAGGCGCTTAGGACAAAGGAACCTGACCTCTACCGTGAGTTTATGGGATTTCCCGAAGGTCTGCCAGATCTGCGTAAGAAGCACGTCCCGAGCAACACGAAACCAGAAGGGGTGGAAAACTGCTACTTCGCTCTTCGCGAGAGACATGAGCTGCCCGACCCTGATCCGCACGTAATTTTGAGAAAGGGCGAAAAAAATCTTTCTGGGCGTGCATTTTTTCCTTGACATGTTATAGATTATATATCTACAATATTTCTATGCCTGCACGCATCCCCACGCA
>Ga0187852_1001111_pt1 | contig 26568 bp, 15 predicted proteins | sample June2016WEW_6_40_FD_134511 | JGI IMG/M metagenome (GOLD analysis project Ga0187852, IMG submission 134511) | Peatland microbial communities from SPRUCE experiment site at the Marcell Experimental Forest, Minnesota, USA - June2016WEW_6_40 | ecosystem: Environmental > Terrestrial > Soil > Wetlands...
AAACACTCACGACGCTCAACGACAAGGCCAACGCAGTGCTTCCAAAAAATGAATCCGCTTCCGTCAACCGCCAAAACCCAATTCATAAAGCGTGCCCAATTCCTTGCTAAGGATTCGGGCGATCCGCCGGGTTTCTGTTTTGCATTTGAATTATCCAATTCCTTGTTGGAGAATCCGGCGTTTCCATGAACGAGAGCATGAAAAAACCGCCGGCCAGATGGCTGGTGTGCGGGTTGCTGGCGGCGGTCACCCTGGCCGTGTATGCGCCGGTGGTGGAGAATCCTTTCATCAATCTGGACGACCCGGAATATGTGATCAACAACCTGCATGTCCGGCAGGGTTTGACCGCCGATACCGTTCGGTGGGCCTTCGTTTCGGTGCACAACACCAACTGGCATCCGCTGACATCGCTATCGCACGCATTGGACTGCCAGCTTTATGGTTTGAATCCCATGGGGCATCACCTGACGAGCCTGGTTTTTCACGTCATCAATACGGTGCTGCTGTTTCTGCTGCTGCAAAACCTGACGACCGGGCTGTGGGCCAGTGCCTTTGTGGCTCTGCTGTTTGGCATCCATCCCATGCATGTGGAATCGGTGGCCTGGGTGTCGGAGCGCAAGGATATGTTGAGCGGTTTTTTCTTTTTGCTGACGTTGCTGGCGTATGCGCAGTATGTGGAACTGGTCAAAAGCCAAAGTCGTAAATGCTGGCTGGTGTATGCTTTGACGCTGCTTTTTTTTGCGCTCGGCCTGATGTCCAAGCCGATGCTGGTGACGGTGCCGTGCGTGTTGCTGCTGCTGGATTACTGGCCGCTGGGGCGGTTTCAACTGCCGTTCAAAAGCCAGTCCTTCGCGGTTTATCGCCGGTTGCTGCTGGAAAAGGTTCCGTTCTTTCTGCTGACCGCGCTTTCCTGCTGGGTCACTATTCTCGCCCAGACTCAAGCGCTTAAACCCGCGTCGGATTTTCCTTTGGACGCGCGTCTGGCCCACGTGCCGGTGGCCTATGCCTGGTATTTGTTCAAGCTGGTATGGCCGGTGGACCATTCCATTTACTACATTCTGCATGTCAATCATGCCATCGAGAAGGTGATCGGCGCACTGTTGGTGCTCTGTTTTGCCACGGGCATCCTTGTCTGGCAGGCGCGGCGTCATCCGTATCTGGTTTTTGGCTGGCTTTGGTTTCTGGTCATGCTGGTGCCGGTGGCGGGCTTTGTTCAAGCGGGCAATCAGGCCTATGCCGAGCGCTACACCTACCTGCCTTACATCGGTCTGTTCATCCTTTGCGCCTGGGGAATTCCAGCCTTTCTCGGAAAGCGGCCGTTGACAAAGCCCCTGCTTTGGTGCGCGGCGATATTTATTTTGCCGGTTTGCTGCAAACTGACCGTCGCCCAGGTTCGCGTCTGGAATAAAGCCGAAACCCTGTTCAAACAGGCGGTGGATGAGGACAATCACAACGAGAAAGCCTGGATTCTTTATGGACTGCAATTCAATCACACCGGAAATCCGGACCGGGCCATCGAATGTCTGCGCCAGGCGTTATCCATCAATCCCGGAAATATTGAGGCATGGAATAATCTGGGTCGGGTTCTTGTCATCAAAGGAAAATATGACGAAGCCCGAGGCGCATTCGAGACGGCCCTGATGGGTGGAGAACTGAAACCAGTGATTTATAAAAACCTGGCTGATTTGTTCATTAAGACTGGCAAGACTAGGGAGGCGATCACAAATCTTGAATGTTCGTTGGAGCTCCAGCCCGACCAGCCGGCGGTGGTTCTTTTGCTGGGCAATACGTATGTTGCTGATCATCAATTGGACAAGGCCGCCAGCGCGTATGAAAATGCCATTCGTCTGCTGGGGGACAACGCCGAGGCTGAAATGGGGTTGGCTATGATTCACGGGGAGGCTGGGCGCAACGCCGAGGCCATTGCCCATTATCGCCGGGTTCTCGTAATCGAGCCGGATTCGGCCAATGCCCTGAACAACCTTGCCTGGTTGCTGGCGACGGCCGCCGATCCCGGATTGCGGAACGGCGACGAAGCCGTTCGGCTGGCGGAACGGGCCTGCAAACTGACGCATAACGAGCAGGCCTTTTTTATCGGCACACTGGCCACCGCCTATGCCGAAGCTGGGAATTATGATGCAGCTGTGAATGCCGCCCAAAAGGCGCGTGACGTGGCGCTGGCTCATGGACAAAAAGAGGTGGCGGCCAGCAATGAACGCCTGATGGAAACGTATAAGTCAGGCCGCGCTTTTCATGAGGCGGCGCATCCTGCGCCATGACGCAGCCAGCAAATAAAGTGGCGCAGGCTTTCGAGCCTGCGGGTAAGAGCGGCTTTCCAGCCGCGTGTTACTCGCTCCTCAGCCCCACGTCCACGGAACTGGAAAGTTCCGTGAACCCGCAGACAGGAATGTCTGCCCTACGCACAAATGCCCGTCCGCTGGATTCTTCTTGGGTTTCGCATTCATTCGCATGTCCGCAGAATACGGGGGCTGGCGCCCACATCAGGCGCTTGCCGCAGACAATATGGCTTTCTTTCCAGCGGCTCGTTTCGTCACGATTGAAAAGACCGAGCGTTACTCGCAAAAACCGTTTGACCGTCGGAACCACTTTCCCTCCGGCGCAAGGATTTTCGCACTGTACGCTTTTCCGCCTTGAATCCACCTCATTTGCGAAATGGTTTATGGCACAGCCGGAACAAATGCTTCGGGCGACTCACGATACGGCAGGTGTTTGAGATACAAAGCCAGCAGTTTCTGGTTTCTCTTGAACAAATCCTGGTCACCTGATTTAGTTGCCAGGGCGCAGGCTTTCTCCGCTGTCGCAATCGCGTCGTCGAACCGCCCCGCTTCCGCGTAAGCCGCCGCCAAAGTCCCCAACATGGGTGTCACGCCATGGTGCGTCAGTTCGCAGGCGCGTTCGGCATATTTTACGGCTTGAGCACCATTTCGGAAGGATGCCTCAGGCCAGGTCGCCAGCACCCAAGCCAGATTATTTTGTGCCTCCAAATATTGAGGATCGATTTCAATGGCCCTTTGCCAATGTGCAATTGCTTCGCTGACCCGCCCTTTTTGGAGAAGCGCATCGCCTAGATCGCAGTGCGCCAGCGCAAGGTCCGGCTGGATTCTTAGAGCCATTTGCAACTGCAGCATGGCCTCATCCAGCCGCCTTGTTTTTAACAAAGCGTAGCCGAGGCTATAGTGTGCCATCACATTGCCAGGCTGGATTTCAACGGCCTTTTGATATTGTGTAATCGCCTCGTCCACCCGCCCGGAGTTGAGAAAAGAATTGCCGACAAGGTAGTCAGCCGTCGCATGGGCTTCAACACTCGCTAACAGGTTGAATACAACCGTATAGGCCAGCAGCACTCCCCAACCCCAACGGGCTATACGCCACCAGACCGGCGAACCTACCAGTGTCTGCTCCAAGCCAAGAATGCCCATGGTGGCCAGCAGCATCAGAGCTGGCAGAAAATCCACCGCATAACGGCTGCTGGCATAACCAATGAGACAAATGGTGAACGCACAAATCACAAAAAGCAAAAACACCGCCAACACAAACCAGCGTAAGACGGAAACCACTTCCACCGGCCTGCCTCTCCAAGCCAGCGGCGCAGCCAAGGCCAGCCACACCAGCGGATAGTTGCTCAGTATCCCACTGCAAGGTCCTTCCGCCCCGCAGAAACCCGATGGCAACGGCGGCAGCGGGGCAGCTTGCAAAAAAGGGAAATGACCAGTCCATCGCATTGGTTCTAAAAAATAAAATCGAAAGTTGAACCAGAGGTAATGCAGACTGAACAATTGGGCGGTGTTCGACCGGTAGCCTGCTGCCAACTGATAGTGCCAACCAAATTCGAATGGGCTGTCAAAGCGCAGGATATTGTAAAGCATCAGCCCCAATCCAATGAGCATCACCGGTCCGGCCGCCGCCACCACCAATAACCCAACCCGTCGGCGTGAACCTGGTCCAGTCGCCGCACGCCACGCCTGAGCCGCCGGCATCAAAAGAATTATTACCCCAAACAATAATGAAGGTCGCGACCCTACCGCCAATCCATAAGCCAGACTTGCCATCAGCAACCATGAAATCTGCCGTTTCGGCCCATGCAATGCGCACCAGATCGCCGCCAGCGCCAGCATTGTAAACGCATACCCACAACTCATCGCAACTTCATAGACATCACATCGCGACAAAACATTCAGCGTGCCGGTGGCCAGGCCCAGTGTGAGTATGCCGACCATCGCTATCCGGAAACTTACTTTTGGAAAGTAACGCCGCCAGACCGCACGATATAGACCTGCAGCAACCAGGAAGCCCAACGCATAAAAGATTACAACCGCTTCCTTATGTGGGAGATAGTGGCCGGTTATGGTCACATAAGGCCAGAAAAGCACCAAAGCAGGCGTAACTCCAAAATAAAGATACAACTTATCCTTGTAGTAACTCATGTCAAACAATGGATAACGCCCTTTATAAACATATGATTCATTTACAGCGGGATCGTAGGGATCGGCGAGTTGGGCGAGTCCGGGTGGTGCCTCTCTTTTCACGTTGAGTTGCCCGGCGCGAAAACCCTGCACCAACAGATTGTAGTAGGAATCCTCCGCATGTGGACTGGCCCATTCAATGAAGCCTGTTTCAGCGCTCCAAGAAAATATTCCAATTACCAGGGCGCAAACCGCACCGAAGATGGCATCCTGCATCCATTGTCTATCGCCTTTGGACGCGCCCGCCTTTCCGAACTCCAATCTTCTAATCATCAGTATAGTGTGTTGGTTTTTCCAATTGCTTCAATTGAAAATTCTCAAAAATAGGGCTTTCGAGCCTGCGGATTTTGGCGGTTTTCCAACCGCCAAGTCGTCGTGTGACAAACAATGTCCACGGAACTGGAAAGTTCCGTGAACCCGCAGACAGGAAAGTCTGCGTTACGGCATCGGTGCCGGCGGAGCGCCCTTGATCTTTAAGGTGGTGGCCAGATTGTTGCGCGCCTTGACATGGTTGGGATCCAGACGCAGGGCTTCCTGGAACTGGTTGATGGCTTCGTCCAATTGGCCTTTCCGGCTGAACGCCAGGCCCAGATTGTTATGGGCATCGGCGTAGTCGGGTTTGAGTTCGAGGACTTTCTGAAACGAGGCGATGGCCGCATCCAGTTGTCCTTTGCCGTTGAACGCCGTCCCCATATTATACAGCGCACCGATGTTTTTGGGGTCAAGTTTGAGAGCTTCTTGAAACTGGCTGATGGCCTCGTCTAGTTGCCCCTTCCTGCCAAAGGCAGCGCCCAGGCTGATGTGGGCATCAAAATAATTCGGATTGAGCCGGAGCGCCTCCTGATGCTGACTGATCGCCTCGTCCAACCGTCCTTTCCTGCCAAGCGCAACGCCAAGTCGGTAGTGGGCATCTGCATAGTCAGGCTGTAGTTTGATGACTTCTTGAAACAAGGGGATGGCCTCATCCAGTTGCCCCTTGCTGCTCGATATAATGCCCAAGGCATAAAGCGCATGGAAATTGTGGGGGGTCAGTTTGAGGACTTCTTGAAACTGGCGGAAGGCTTCGTCAAGGTCTCCCTTTTCATTCAAGGCGACTCCCAATTTGTAGTGGGCGGTGGGAGTGTCTCCGGCAACCGCAATCTCATGTCGAAAAAGAGTTTCACTGTCCTTCCAATAACCAATCTGTTGGCGCGTGATTAACAGGCACAGAACAGCCGATGCGGTGGCAGCCGCGGACAGCACGGCCATCCCGTACCGAAACCGGCCGGTGAATTCAGGGAGGCTCCAGGCAAGAAGAATGAGCATGCCAATCATCGGGACATACATGTAGCGATCGGCCATGGATTGTTCGCCCACCTGCACCAGGCCAATGACCGGCACCAATGTGCCTGTAAACCAAAACCAGCCCACCGGCAGACAAGGTCGTTGTCGCCGCACCACAACCGCCAGAATCGAGAGGCCCAGCAACAGCAGACCCGACCCGAGTACTGCCCAGGCCGGCCACCCCGCTGGATGCGGATATAAAACGGCGAGATTCTCCGGCCAGAACATTTTGCCAAGATATAGGACGTACGAAACCAGGGCGTTTCCCATGCGCGCCAAAAAGGACAGTCTTTCAAGTGTGGTCACAGCTCCCCCAGACTTCTGAACCATGAAAGTGACAACGCACGCCATGACGGAAAGCAAAAAGAACGGGATTTTCTCCACCACCAGTTGGTTGAGGGTTGAGGGCCTGCTCGCGATTGATCGGAGTTGAGAGTTGAGAGTCACAGGACTTTCGTCTGTCGGGCCGCTTGTCACCCGCCTGCCGCGCCGAAGCTTCTGAGCGAAGGCTGGCCACGCATTGCCCGCCACTCGTTTGAGCGGCCAGTAGTCCAACAACAGCAACACGCACGGCAGCGTGACCAACATGGGTTTGCTCATCAAACCCAGTCCGAAAAATCCCAGCGCCAGAAAATAGTCGAGAGTCCAGCGTCGAGCCGTCTTCGCTTCGCTTCGCCGCGCCAAGGGGTCGAGGGCCAAACCGCTGCTTTCTGCGCTCGACTCTCGACTCTCGACTCTCGACCGCTTTTGCGCGTAACGTACATACGCCCCCAAGGTGAGCAGGAAAAAAAACGTGCTGAGCACGTCCTTGCGCTCTGCTATCCATGCTACCGATTGCACATGCAGCGGATGCAAACCAAACAACACTGCCACCCATAGACTCCGCCACGTTGCCCCGGCTTGTGGAACCGTAGCCGCTGTGGCTGCGTTGGCCGTTTTATTCGCGTTCCGTGGTGGTAAGTCGCATGGTTGCTGAGGTTCGTTGCGGCGAAGGCCCACCTGTGGGGTCGTAGCTCCAATGCTTTTATGGGAGCGAAGCCCCATCATCCTTCTCAAAACCATAAAGAGCAAAAGCGTGTTGGCCGTGTGCAGCAGCACACTGGTCAGGTGATGACCCCACGGATGCAATCCGTAAAGCTGGCAGTCCAGCATGTGCGAGAGCCAGGTCAGCGGATGCCAGTTGCCGGCGGTGGAACTGCGAAAAGCCCACTTGACGCCTTCCCAAGTCAGTCCCGGTTGCACATGGATGTTTTCGGTGACGTAGGCAATGTCATCGTAGTTGACAAAACCGTTGTTTATAGCTGGAAAGAACGTCCAAAACACCACGATTCCGAGCAGCAGGCAAAGCCATGGCATCTGGCCGGCACCGGAAAAGACGGATGCCCCACCGCCTTGCGGTTGGGACCCTTTATCGGTCACCGGTCTTTTTCGGTTTAAATCGCGCCCGGTCATTTTTCAAAGTCGCCTTGTGTGATAGTTTCAAGGTTGTTTAGCGATGGCCAGTTAAAACCTTTGGCGCTATCGCCGGACCAGGCCGGGGGCGCGACCGGCGCCGAGGGAACGAGGCTTGTCGGAAAACCGATCTCGGGAGGCTGTCAGAGCTTGGCCAGCGCAACTTTTCCCGGTAGCGGTAAAAATCGGTCAAGTCCGTTAAACCCTCGCCCCTCGCCCCCTTCTCCCTCATCCTCCGCGTCTTGGCAGTTAAATCATTGTTTTTTTCTTCTCTTTGACCCTCGACTCTCACCCTTTCGCCCCTCGGCTCTGCTAGGGTGTTTGCGGCGGGGGCAAAGGCGGCGGATAAGACTTGAGCCGGGTGCGGATGGTTTCCGCCAGCGTGGTGTTGCCCTGGGCCGTGGCCAGGGTCAGGGCTTGCTGGAACTGTTGCATGGCTTCAGCCGATTTCCCCTGGCTGGCCAGCGCGATGCCTAAATTATTGTGGGCTTTGGCATAATCGGGTTTGATTTGAAGCGCCTGCTCAAAGTGTTGCATGGCTTCAGCCAGCTTCCCTTGGCTGGCCAGCGCGATGCCTAAATTATCGTGGGCTTCGGCATCATCCGGTTTGATTTGGAGCGCCCGCTCGAAATGTTGAATGGCTTCAGTCAACCTGCCTTGTCTGGCCAGCGCGATGCCCAAATTATTGTGGGCTTCGGCATAATCCGGTTTAAGCTGGAGCGCCCGCTCGTATTGTTGCATGGCTTCAGTCAACTTCCCCTGGGCGGTCAACGCGATGCCTAAATTAAAGTGGCCTTCGGCATAATCCGGTTTGAGCTGGAGCGCCCGCTCGAAATGTTGCATGGCTTCAGTCAACTTCCCCTGGGCGGTCAACGCGATGCCTAAATTACAGTGGACTTCGGCATTATCCGGTTTGATTTGGAGCGCCCGCTCGTAGTGTCGGATGGCTTCATCCCACTTCCCTTCTGCGGCCAACGCGCCGCCTAAATTACAGTGGACTTCGGCATTATCCGGTTTGATTTGGAGCGCCCGCTCGTAGTGTCGGATGGCTTCATCCCACTTCCCTTCTGCGGCCAGCGCGATGCCTAAATTATTGTTGGGTTGGACGTAATAGGGTCTGAGCATCAGAGCAGTACGATACTGTACGATGGCGTCAGCTTTCCGGCCTTCGTTTTCGAGCGCAAATCCCAATTGATAATGCAGAATTCCGAGGTCCCGAAAATGTACCCATCGGGTGTCTTTGGTGACGTCAATGACGTGAGAGAAGAGCGACACATCATCGCGCCAGTAGCGCAATTGGTTTTCCGTAAGGGCTAAACAGGCTGCCAACACAGCGCCTGCCACCACAGCGACGACCCTGGTTGAAAGTCGAAACCGCGAAGCGCCAGCCCGAAAGCCCAAGGCCACAGCCAAAAAGATTCCGATGGAGGGGAAGTAAGTGAAGCGATTCGCCATCGCCTGACCTCCGAACGTCAGCAGACCATTCACAGGTACCAGCGTCCCCAAAAACCAAAGCCAGCCAGCGAGCCAATAAGGGCTGCGTTTGCGCCCCAGCCAGACGGCGGCAGAAATGAGCACCAAAACAAGGGCGGCCGCGGCGAGTGCCAGCGGAGAGATTTCCCAGGGAACAGGATAAAAGACGGCCAAATGCGCCGGCCAGATCATCTGTAGCAGGTAACGCGAGTAGGCAAGCGGCACATTTTCCAGGCGGTCGCTCACCGGGATCGCTTCCAGTGAATTGACCAGGCCCGCGGCGCGTTGTGCCAGGAATGTGATGGCGCACAGAGCCGCCGACAGCACAAAAAACGGCCACTTCTCCAGCGCCAGCCGCAGGAGCGCCGGGCCACGGTCGCCCTTCGTGGTGGGTATTCTCTGCAACGGCCAGTAGTCCAGTAGTAGCATGACAAACGGCAGCGTCACCAGCATTGGTTTGGACATCAAACTCAGCGCGAAAAACAACAACGCCAGAAAGTAGCCGAGGGTCCAGCGTCGAGCCGTCTTCGCTTCGCTTCCGTCTTCGCACTGCTTCGCCGAGACAAGTCGCCGCGCCAAGGGGTCGAGGGCCAAACTGCCGCTTCCTGCACTCGACTCTCGACCTTCGACTCTCGCCCGTCCTTGCGCGTAGCGCGTGTATGCCAACAACGCCGCCAGCCCGAAGAATGTGCTCAACACGTCCTTCCTTTCGGCAATCCATGCGACCGACTCAACGTGGAGCGGGTGCCAGGCGAACAGGGCGGCGGCAAATGCGCTCGGCCACAACGCATTGGTCAGTCGCAGGAGCAGCACGAGAAGCAAAACGGCATTGGCCGCGTGAAACAACACGTTGACGAGATGATGCGCGCCGGGTTTGAGGCCGAACAATTGGCAAACGGCCATGTGCGAAATCCACGTGAGCGGCATCCAGTTGCCCGTGCGGCCGGTGGTAAAAGCCCAACGGACTCCACTCCAAGTCAAGCCGCTTTGGACGACCTCGTTTTTACTGACACAATCATTGTCGTCGAAAGCACTGAAACCGTAATGGCCCACCGGCAGATAGATCGCACAAGTGACCAGCGCAAGCAACAACGCGATGAGACGCGGGCGTGACATTCAGGATCAACCTACTGGTTTTTGTGGAGAAAACCAAAGCAATTTCGCCAGGCTGTAAATCAGAATACCGCGGGAGGTTGACTCCAGCGCCGGAAACCAGACGTGGATCGTCAGCCCCAGACAACCCTGCGCCCTGGCGTCGTCACCTGGCCAGACGGACTTGCCGGCGCGGAACCGGGAACTCCTCCGGCAATACAAAAACCGGCAGCCCTGCCGCGAACAGTATTGACCGGCCATGGCCGGCGTGGGCCCGTTTTGTGCTCCCCGCCCCGGTACATTTCCCACGATTGACACCCACCGCCGCTCGGTTAAGATGCCTCCCATTGGCGTGTTCGTCTATCGGTTAGGACACGGCCCTCTCAAGGCTGAAAGACGGGTTCGATTCCCGTACGCGCTACCACTTTGACGGTTGAGGGCGTAAAACCCCGTGGGGGCCACGCCCCTTTACGGGGTTGAAGGTTGAGGGTTGAGGGACATGCAGAAGTTGAGAGTTGAAAGCTGAGGGTCGAGGGATTCGTAAAATTGAGTGTTGTTATACCATTTCCCGATAATAATCGGCACATATTCCAGACGGTAGGGCCGTGCTGCCTGCTCGCGATCTATCGGAGCTGCGCGGCCATCATACCCGGCGGCGTCCCGACCAGTCGGGACCCTACCCATTGCACCGATTGTCTCTGGGAATTGGTATTAGTTGAGGAATGATGGTTTAGGCATTAGTAATTTCCCGTGCGCCGTGATTTATTCATCGGTCTGTTGCTGGCCTCCGCCACGGCCCTCGTTTACGGGCAGGTGGCTGGTTTCGATTTCACCAACTTCGACGACGGTTCCATCATTTATCAAAATCCAAACGTGTGCGGCGGGTTGACCCTCCACGGGGTCCTCTGGGCGTTGTCCACCAGCTACTTCGACTTCTGGCATCCGCTGACCTGGTGGTCGCACATGCTGGATTGCGAACTTTTCGGGCTGGATCCGGGCAGTCACCATCTCATGAATCTGGGTTTCCACGTGGCCAACACACTGTTGCTGTTCGGTGTGCTCCGACGGATGACTGGCGCATGGAAGCGGAGCGCCCTGGTGGCGGCGCTGTTTGCCCTGCACCCGCTGCACGTGGAATCCGTGGCGTGGCTGTCGGAGCGCAAGGATGTGCTCAGCACGTTTTTCTTCCTGCTCACCTTGGGGGCGTATGTACGTTACGCGCAAAAGCAGTCGAGGGTCGAAGGTCGAGAGTCGAGTGCAGGAAGCGGCAGTTTGGCTCTCGACCCCTTGGCGCGGCGACTTGTCTCGGCGAAGCAGTGCGAAGACGGAAGCGAAGCGAAGACGGCTCGACGCTGGACCCTCGACTATTTTCTGGCGCTGGTGTTTTTCGCGCTGGGGTTGATGAGCAAGCCGATGCTGGTGACGCTGCCCTTTGTCCTGTTGCTGCTGGATTATTGGCCGCTCGGGAGGGTGACAAGTGACAAGTGGCGGGTGGCGGGGCCTGAATCACGCCATACTCCATCAATCCATCAATCCATCAATCCACTACTCCGTTTGCTTCTTGAAAAGCTGCCGTTCTTCGGGTTGGCGGCGGTGTCCTGCGCCGTCACCTGCCTTGGCATGCAAGGCGGGCAACACCTCCGTTCCGCGGAACAGTCCCCCTGGGGTCTCCGCCTGGCCAATGTGCCGGTGTCTTATGCGCGCTATCTCGGCAAGCTGGTCTGGCCGGTGGATTTGGCCGCGCTATATCCCATGCCCGCCCATTGGGGGTTTTGGCCGGTGGGAGGCTCGGTTGCGCTTCTCCTGCTGCTGACGCTGTTCGTGGCGGGGCGGGCGCGTTCCGCCCCCTGGCTGCTGACCGGCTGGCTCATGTTTCTGGGCACACTGGTGCCGGTCATCGGCATCGTCCCAAACGGTTTCCAATCCATCGCCGACCGCTATACTTACATTCCCTCCATCGGGTTGTTCGTGGCCGGCGTGTGGGCGGTTGCGGAATTTTCAGTCCGCTGGAAGTTTCGCGCCGTTCTCCTCCCGGGGGCCGCCGTCCTGGCGCTGCTGGTTTGCAGTTCGTTGACGTGGCTCCAGGCGGGATACTGGCGGAACAGCCTCACCCTTTGGACCCATTGCGTGGCGGTCACCCGAGACAACATCCTGGCCCGCATCAGCCTGGGCAACGCCCGGCTACAGGCCGGCCAAATCAACGAAGCCATGGAACAGTACCGCGAAGTCCTGCGCCTCGATCCCAATCAGGAGCACGCGAACCTCGACCTGGGCGCGGCGCTGGCCATGACCGGGCAATTACAGGAGGCGACGAACTGCTTCGCCCGGGCGCTGCGGAGCCGGCCGGATTGGAGCGGAACCCATCTGAACCTGGCACGCGCCCTCTTTGAGCTGGGCGATTTTTCCGGGGCGTTGACCCACTATGCGGAAGCCATTCGCCTGGACTCAAACACGGTCGTCGCGTTCACCTCCCTGGCCGGGGACTTGAGCGCGCGGGGCAAATCCGATGAGGCCGTGCGCTATTACCTCGAGGCGTTGCGCTTCAATCCCGCTGATGCGGAGGCCCATTACCATCTGGGGCTGGAATGGCTGCAACGCGGCCGGACGGACGAGGCCATGGCCAGCCTCCGCGAGGCGGTGCGCCTGAAACCGGACCTGGCGGACGCGCACTTCCAACTGGCGACCACCCTGGTGAACCGGCGCGCCATCAGCGAAGCCATTTCGCAGTACCACGAGACGCTGCGACTGGATCCGGAGTCACTGCCGGCGCTCAACAACCTGGCTTGGATTCTCGCCACTCACCCGGAAGCGCAGTTCCGGAACGGTCCGGAAGCCGTGCAACTGGCCGAACGCGCCTGCGAACTGACCTCTTACCAGCAGACGGTTTTTGTCGGCACCCTGGCCGCCGCCTGCGCGGAGGCCGGGCGGTTCGACGACGCAGTGGCGACGGCGCAGAAAGCCTGCGCCTTGGCGTCCGGGCGGGGCGAGCCGGGTTTGCTCCAAAAAAACCGTGAGCTGCTGGCCTTGTATCAGGCGCACCAGCCGTATCGGGAGCCTGCCAACCGGTAGCCGCCCGTTAAAGAAGTAGCAGCCGGCGCCTGCCGGGTCGTAGCACCTGGTGTGAAGACTGGTGAGCCTGCTCAATGGCTGAGGGTTGAGAGTTGATGGTTGAGGGATTCGTAAAGTTGAGGGTTGTTGGTTGAGGGGTGAGGGTTTAAAAATTTTCCGTCACACTCAACCCTCAACCTTCAACTTTCAACCAATAATCAACCAACAACCATCAACCACTTATATGTTCAACTTTGACAAACTCGAAGTCTGGCCGGAAGCGATAAATTTCGCCGATACGGTTTACACCCTCACCCGGACTTTCCCTGAAACCGGGCGATTCGGTTTGACGAATCAAATGCGGCGGGCAGCAGTTTCCATTTCGTCAAACCTTGCCGAAGGCAGCTCCCGATCATCCCGGCCGGATTTCGCCCGTTTTGTTGAGATTGCCACCGGTTCGTTGTTCGAAGTCGTTTCACCGGCAACCATTTCAAAGCGACAGGGCTTTTTGTCGGAGACGGATTTTAATCGTTTGTATGGCGCCTGTGAAAAACAAAGCAAAATGTTGAGCGGCCTGCGGAGGTCGTTGCTGGAATCGCCTTCTTAACCTCCTGTCCTCCATAGCGCTTGCGCGACGGAGGATCAACTCCCTGGCGCGGCGACTTGTCTCGGCGAAGCAATGCGAAGACGGAAGCGGAGCGGAGACGGCTCAACCTTCAACCACGTTTCACTGAAAGCTTGACTCTCAACCCTTCCACCTTCGCGGCGCGCCAAAGCACCGCTCCGGCGCGACGGCGGCAACCGCCGACTTGACTTTCGGCCCTCAACCCTCAACCCTCAACCTTCAACCAACAAACAACCAGTATGTTCCAGATCATCTTTACCCCGGCCAGCGCCGGCGAACTGGCGCGCATGCCCAAGGAGCTGCAATTGCAAATCCTCGGCGAATTCCGCGGCCTGCCCCAGCAGGCGCTCGGCACGGAATTGGATGACTTCGGCAAATTGGAACTGGACGGGCGGACGTTGCACCGTTTTCGCGTGGGCGATTATCGCGTCTATTTCGAGCGGCACGAATTAGGCGTGCTCGTCCACCGGATTCTCAGCCGCCACACGCTCAAGGATTTTCTGTTCCGTTCCGGCTTGAAAACCGGTGAGGACGAAGCGCTTCAGGAAAATCCCAAGTTCTGGGAATTGATAGAATCCGCAAAGACTTCTGCCAAAACGTAAATACTACGGAACAATTACCGTATTGGAGGCATACCGCCTGGGCTGTTTTGAGGCGTCAACACTGTGGGCGGAATAATGGCCGCTGCAGGATTGCCTTCTTGTTGCCATTGTGCGCGTTGAGCTTCCAACAGGATGACTTGCGCTTCCGGCGACAATGTATTCTGAGGCGTATTCTGAGTCTGTTGTTGGCTGGAATAACCGGCACTCGGCGGAACAGTTGTCAACGGTGAACCATTTCCCGTGCCGCGATTTCGTGCCGCGCCGGGACCGCCGCCGAAACGGTCGCCGGAACGGTCGCCGGAACGGTCGCCCACACGCCCCCGGCCACTGTTCTCGCCATTGGGCGCGGGTAAATTCCGGGTTGGACCCGGCCCGCCCTGTGCCGCCATCGGAGTGCTGACCGCCGGCGGGTTGGCCTTGACCAGGGGAAGTTCCTGCACGGTGCCGTGGTTGTTGAAAGTCACCAGACTGGCTTGCTCGTCAATGTGAGTGACTTCAATTTCATCCTGCCGCTGGCCTTCGCTGAGGATGTAGAAGTCGTCCTTGGCCGGTTGTCCCGGTTTGGCGGTGCCCGCAACTTTGAACAACACCTGCAATTGTCCAAAAATGGACATGATGCCGTTGGGCGTGATTTTAGGCGGCGGATCGGTCTGCGTCGCGTTGGGGTCAACCGGTAGGGGTGGATTCAGGCCGAAAACATTGCGCACCGCAATCGGCGCATAGGGATTGTTCGGCAACACACCGTCGGCCGCGCGCGCGCCGGCGTTCAACACCAGCCCGCTCGCAAGGCAAACAACGATTTTTCCCAAGCGCTTCATGATTCTCAAATATACCGTGTACTTCGAAAAATTCAAACACCGACGGCCGGCAAAAGTTGCCAGGTAGTTGAGGGTTTTTTGTTGAGAGTTGAGGGTTGTTGGTTGAAGGTTGAGGGTTTAAGAATTTTCTGTCACACTCAACGCTCAACCCTCAACCTTCAACCAATAATCAACCCTCAGCTTTCAACCCTCAACTTCTGCCTGTCCCTCAACTCTCAACCAACAACCCTCAACCATTTCAGCTATTCCACATCCTCGCCCAGTTCGACGTTCCAATAGGCCAGGTCAATGAAATGCTTCCAACTGTCGTGCCGGTGCAGGCTGAAGTTGATCTGCACAAACGGACGCCATTTCGGGCGCTTGGGCTTGCGGACGAGGTGCATGCTGGCTTCCTGCGGCTTGCGGTTGGCTTTCTGCGTATTGCATTCGATGCAGGAACAAACAATGTTTTCCCATGTCGTCGGCCCGCCGCGGTCGCGCGGAATGACGTGGTCCAGGTTCAAATCCTTCCGGTCAAACATGCGCCCGCAATATTGGCAGGTGTTCTTGTCCCGCTCAAAAATGTTGTGGCGCGTGAACTTTACTTCCTTCTTTGGCAGCCGGTCGTAAACAAACAGCAGAATGATTCGCGGCACGCGGATGCGGAAGGAAACGGTGCGGACGGATTCCTCCTGCGGCGCGTTTCCGGAAATGTTGCGCCATTCCTGAAAATTGAAGGTGTGGAACGAGCCGTCCTCGGCGTTGACGACGACCTGCGCGTGGCCCTGAAACAACAGTATGAGCGCGCGGCGGGCGGTGCAGACGTTGACCGCCTGCCACAACCGGTTCAACACAAGCACATGCTGGTTTAGCGCGGTGTTCATGGCGCTGACGGGGAAAATTAACAAAACCGCCGGTGCAGGTCAATGCCCCGACGGAAGTGTCTTAATCATCATCGCAATCTTATTAAATGTCGCAGAAAAGAGTAACGCTGTTTCCCCCTCACGCATTCGGTGGGGCGCATCCGCACTGTCCTCGGAGCGCCGGCCCCTGCCGCGCCGAAGCTTCCGAGCGAAGGCTGGTCCGGCCCGGCAGGTGTTGAGTTTTCTCAGAAACGCGCCGGATCGGAGATCGGCGCTCCACTGTTGCCATCGGAGTCGGGGGCAGTGCGGGTGCGCCCATTCGGTAGTGTCAGCCGTTTTTTCACGACTCAATAGCGGACGCTGCTGCCGCTCCAGCAGCGTTGCCAAACCGCGTTCCGTGTGGCTATTGTGTCAATGTGAAACGTCTGGTTGCTCCGTTGGTGCAGGCTCATGATAGGACTTGCCGGCCCGGTAGAGCTCGAGCAATTGCCGGTTCTTCGCCGCCACGTCCGTCAGCCCGGCACTGGTTGCGAGCTGCTCCGCCTTTTCCGCCGTGGTCGCCGCTTCCGGGAAACGGCCGGATTCGGCATAAGCGGCGGCCAGCGTCCCGATGAACAAGGGTTCATCATAATGAGTCAGCTCACACGCACGTTCGCCCAATCGAACCGCCTCGGTCCCATTGCGAAGTCCGTCATCGGGACTGGTGGCCAGCACCCACGCCAGGTTGTTCAGCGCCACGGCCAGGTTGGGATTCAATCTCAGTGCCTCCCGGTATTGGGCAACCGCTTCCCGGGTGCGGCCCAATTGGCCAAGCGTCATGCCCATATGAGAAAAGGTTTCGGGGCGGTTTGAATTGATCTGGATGGCCTTACGATAGTTCTCAATCGCTTCATCGAACTGGCCCTTGGCGGCGAGGGCGCTGCCCAGATTGTCCAGCGCGCCGGAGAAATTCGGATTGATCTGGATGGCCTGGCGATAGTTCTTGATTGCTTCATCAAACCGGCCCTTGGCAGCGAGGGCGTTACCCAGATTATTCAGCGCGTTGAAGGAATTCGGATTGATCTGGATGGCCTTGTAATAGTTCTCAATCGCTTCATCAAACTGGCCCCTGGCGGCGAGGGCGATGCCCAGATTGTACGGCGCGCCGTAGAAATCCGGGTTGATCTGAATAGCCTTGCGATAGTTTTCGATCTCTTCATCGAACCGGCCCTTGGCGGCGAGGGCAATACCCAGACCGGTCAGCCCTTCGGGGTTATTCGGATTGATCTGGATGGCCTTATGGTAGTGTTCCATTGCCTCTTCAATGCGCCCCTCGTTAATCAAGTATTTACCCAGATTGTTGTGGGCCATCCAGCAGTCCGGATTATTGGCCAGCGTGTCGCGCCAGAGCGTTTCCAGGTTCCTGTAAATCCCTGCCTGTTGCCACGTCAGCGCACCCAACAGAACGACAAGTGTGGCGGGCATGACTCGCGGCATCCGGGCCAGCCCCACTGCGCACAATGTTATCAAACCGACACTGGCCAGATATTGAAAATGGTCAGCGACAAATGAGAATCGCATGGGATACACATTCACAAAGCCCAGTGCCGGTCCCAGCGTACCTGCAAAGAACAACACCGCCACCAGCGGCCCTTTGCCAATCCGACGCCGCGCCAGCCAAAGTCCTGCCACCACCCCGACAGCCGCAACCGGGAACAGCCATTGCCACCACACCTCCGGCTCAATTTTCCAGCGCGGGTAGATGAAGGTCAGATGCGCCGGCCACACCAGTCTGCCGGCATAAAACCACAAGGCCCTTCCAGCTATCAGACACCGGTCGGCAAAGGTCAACGACCACTCCGCTCCTTGCGCGCCGACATGAAATTTCTCCATCCATGCAGTTATCAACCCCAGTCCCACGCCAAGCGCAAAGAAAGGCAATAACGGCAAAATTTCACCCCTTTGGACACGGCCCTTCTTCCACCAGCACACCAGCAGCAACGCCGCCGGCAGCGTACAGGTGACGGTTTTACTTAATAGTGCTGCCATGAACAGAACCAAAGCCCCCAGATACCAATACCAACGGAGACGGTTCGGACCATCGGGTTCCTCCAACGCGACAAAACGAAGAAAGGCCAGCGCGGCAGTGAAATAAAAGACGGCCGACAACACGTTCTTGCGTTCTGTGATCCAGGCGACCGATTCCACACAGACCGGGTGTAGTGCGAAAAGGACGGCGGCCAGCCACGCTCCCCGAATCCGCAAACGCAGCAATACCTGCCAAAGAAAAATCGCTGCGGCGGCATGCAACAGCACGTTTATCAAGTGGTAACCAACGGGATGAAGACCCCATAGATGATATTCCAGCCAGAAAGTGGTGTGCACCATTGGGTAATATTGCGGTACTGCGCCCAGTTCGAACCAGATGCGTTGCAGTCCACCCAGATCGTGCAAGGTCGGATTATGCGTTACATAAGCATCATCATCCCAAATGAACCCGCCGCGCAGTGCCGGCAGATAGGCCAGGAAGACAAGGAGAACGATCAAGCCGCCCTGCCAGACCGGCAGCGTTCGTCCCCGAATGAACATTTGTCCCGGGAAAGTCTTTTGTGACACACGATTTTTTTACCCGCAAAAGCCAGCCGAGGCAAGTCCCGCTATAATCACCAGTGCGACGTTGTAGTGTCAGTCCTGCTTTGGGCATGACGCTTGAAATGCCAACACTTTTCGCGATGCTGACTGACGGAGAAGAATTCATCCCTCTCCCGCCCGGCGGAGAGGGGAAACGGCTTTGGCCAAATCTGCGATGTTCAACGGAGCTCATTGCACTGTTGGGGCAGGCTCATGATAGGGTTTGCCGGCCCGGTAGAGCTCGAGCAATTGCCGGTTCTTCGCCGCCACGTCCGTCAGCCCGGCTGTGGTTGCGAGTTGCTCCGCCTTTTCCGCCGTGGTCACCGCTTCCGGGAAACGGCCAGATTCGGCATAAGCAGCGGCCAGCGTCCCGATAAACAAGGGTTCATCATAATGAGTCAGCTCACACGCACGTTCGGCCAAACGAACCGCCTCGGTCCCATTGCGAAGTCCGTCATCGGGACTGGTGGCCAGAATCCACGCCAGGTTGTTCAGCGCCACGGCCAGGTTGGGATTTAATCTCAGCGCCTCCCGCTATTGGGCAACCGCTTCCCGGGTGCGGCCCAATTGGCCAAGCGTCATGCCCATATGAGAGAAGGTTTCGGGGCGGTTTGAATTGATCTGGATGGCCTTGCGATAGTTCTCAATCGCTTCATCGAACTGGCCCTTGCTGGTGAGGGCGACGCCCAGATTGTCCAGCGCCGCGGGGTAATTCGGATTGATCTGGATGGCCTTGCGAAAGTTCTCAATCGCTTCATCAAACCGGCCCTTGGCGGCGAGGGCGGCACCCAGGTTGTTCTGCGCTTCGGAGTAATTCGGGTTGATCTGGACGGCCTGGCGAAGGTTCTCAATCGCTTCATCAAACTGGCCCTTGGCGGTGAGGGCGGCACCCAGATTGTTGTGGGCCATCCAGCAGGCGGGATTTTTGGCGAGCGTGTCGTGCCAGAGGGTTTCCATGTCCGTGTACATCCCGGCCTGCTGCCAGGTCAGGAGGAGGAGCACCGGCAGCACGATCACGGCAAACCCATAAACCACCGCCGGCGTCCGCAGCCCTTCCGCCGTCCGCACCACCAACGCCGCCACCAGCGTCATCAGCCCCAGGCTGGACAGGTAAACCCAATGATCGCACACAAACGAGTAACGCATGAAAAACGCGTTCATGAACCCCAGCACCGGAAACAGTGTCCCCACATAAAAGAACAGGGCGGTCACCGGCCCACGCCCAATGCGCCCCCGGGCCAGCCAGAGCACCCACAGGGTGCCGATCGCCGTCACCGGATACAGCCATTGCCACCACACCCCCGGGTTGGGTTGCCAGCGTGGGTAAACGAAGCAGAGGTTCGCCGGCCAGAACAGGTTGCCGAGGTAAAACCAGAACGCCCGGCCGGCAATCAGGCAGCGTTGCGGGAAAGTCAGGGCAAAATCCGATCCTTGCGCGCCGAGATGGTATTTCTCCAGCCAGGCGGTCACGGCACACAGGCCGATGGACAGGGCGAAGAAGGGCAGGGTCGGCAACACGTCTGCACGCCACCGGATTTGTCCGCGCTGCCACCAGCCAATCAACAGAATGGCCGCCGGCAGGGAAAAGGTCGTCGTCTTGGCCAGCAACGCACCCAGGAACAGGACGAAAGCCAGACCATAAAAAAGTGACGGGTGACGCGTGACGGGTGGCGCGTGACCTCCGCCTGCCGTGCCGGCTTGTCCCGTCGAAGCCGTGCGAAGACGGAAGCTTTGCAAAGGCGGATCACTCGCCACTCGCCACTCGCCACTCGTCCCCCCTTGCGCGTAGCGCAAGTAAGCCAGCAATGCGCCGAGGTAAAAGACCAACGAAAGCACATTCTTGCGTTCGGTGATCCAGGCGACGGATTCGACCATGACCGGATGAAGCGCGAAGAGGGCACTTGCCAGCCAGGCGCCCGGCACCTGGAGTCGGAGCAACAGGCGCCAGAAGAGCAAGGCGGCCAGGGAGTGCAGCAGGACGTTCTCCACGTGGTAGGGAGTCGTCCAGAACCTCCAGAGCTGGTAATCCAGCCAGAAGGTCGTGCCGGAGAGCGGGTAATACTGTTGCAAGACGGTGGGCTGGAACCATATTAAGCGCAGGCCGGACGTGTCTTGGAACAGCGGTGACAGGTTCGTCGTCCACGAGTCATCGTCCCAGACGAAACCACCGTGCAGGGCGGGGAGATAAGCCAGGAAGACAAGGAGAACGATCAAGCCGCCCTGCCAGACCGGCAGCGTTCGTCCCCGAATGGACATTCGCCCGGGAAAGGTCTTTTGTGACACACGGTTTTTTACCCGCAAAGGCCCGGCCAGGCAAGTTCCGCTGTAATCATTTGCCATGCCGGCTTCCGCTGGATTAGCATCCCAGCATGAAACGTCTGGTTGCACTGTTGATTTTGATATTGGCCGCGCGGTTGCCGCCAGCGCGGGCGCACAGCGGGGCAACGATTCGATGTGGGAGGTCGGTTCGCAATTTATCGGTGTCGGGAAACCGGCTCAATTTCACCAGGAAGTTTCCAGAATTTCACAAATATTTCCCTGCTTGAAAAGGATGGTTAATGTATATAGCGTTGTATGGTAAAGAAAAGAATGGCCTCAATGAAATTATTCAGATTTCTCCGGCTGGCGGCGGGCATTTCGGTGATGTGCTTGGTTGTGCCCGGTGCGTGGGGGGGAGTTGCGTTTACCACCCTGATTTCATTTACTGGCACCAGCGGGGCTTATCCCGGGGCCAATCCCTATGCCGGCTTGGTACTGGGGTCGGATGGCAATTTCTATGGGACAACATCCTTGGGCGGGACAAACAATGATGGCACGATATTCCAACTGACTCCCGGTGGCGCCTTCACTTCGCTCCTCTCCTTCAATGGCACCAATGGCGCCGCCCCTTATGCGGCGTTGGTTCCGGGCACTGACGGTAATTTTTACGGCACGACATTCACCGGTGGTGTGAGCAATTGGGGCACGATATTCCAAATCACAACCAATGGCACGTTCACGAACCTGTTCTCCTTCACTGGCACCAATAATCCGTATCTGGGGGCCAATCCCGGTGCGGCATTGGTGCAGGCCGGCGACGGCAGTTTCTACGGCACGGCTGAGTATGGCGGGTTGACCAACGCCAGTTATGACGGCTACGGCTATGGCACGGTATTTCGAGTAACCACCAATGGTACGGTCACCGTCCCGGCCTTTTTCAATAATACCAATGGCGCCCAGTCTTCCGGCGGGCTGGTGCTGGGAAAGGATGGCAATTTTTATGGGACGACCACCTGGGGTGGCAGGGGCATCAGCGGCACCTTCCCGGGCTACGGCACGGTATTCAAAATGACTCCCGATGGAACGCTCACCAACCTTTACTTGTTCACCGGTTTCAGCGATGGCGGTTTTATTTACGCCGGCCTCGTGCAGGGAGGCGATGGCTATTTGTACGGCGGGGCTTTCAACGGGGGTTCGCAGGGTTACGGTACCCTCTTCAAAGTCAGCACCAACGGATCTTTCACCCTGCTCCACACGTTCACCTTTTTCGAAAGCGGTTCGCCCTATGGCGGGTTGACGGAGGGCAGCGATGGTAATTTCTACGGAACGACTTTCGGCTATTATGCCGGCTACGGCTCGATATTCCAACTAACTCCCGGTGGCGCTTTCACAAATCTGGTTTCATTCAATTACGCCAACGGCACCCACCCCGATGGGGTTCTGGTACAAGGCCCGGACGGCAATTTCTACGGCACGACCTCCCTGGGCGGCGCGAACGGTTTGGGAACGATTTTCCGGCTCAGTGTCCCAATGCCCGCAGTGTTCAAAGCGATAACGCTGACGAATGGCACGGCCACGCTCACTTGGAGCGCGGTGGTTGGTCAAACCTATCAACCGCAATACTCGACCAACCTGACTCAAACCAACTGGAACACTTTAAGCAAGCCCATCGTCGCGTCCAATGGCACCATGACCACAACCGATTCCGATGCCGCCGGTTCCCCACAACGGTTTTATCGCGTAATTCTTTTTCCGTAAGCCCGCTATTCGCAAGTGCAGCCTGGCAGGCGCCCAACACGTAGCCGTTGCCAAACCGCGTTCCGTATGGCTATTGTATCAATGTGAAACGTCTGATTGCACTGTTGATTTTGATATTGGCCGCGCGGTTGCCGCCAGCGCGCGCGCAGCAGGGGCCCGACGACCAATACATCATCATTTACAGCCTGATGCAGCAGGCGGATTCGTTGGACAGCTCCGGCCAGCCGCGCCAGGCGCTGGCCCAATACGTCCAGGTGCAGGGCGAACTGCAAAAATTCCAGAAAATTTACCCGGATTGGAGCCCGAGAATTGTCAGCTTCCGCTTGAAGTATCTCGCGGAAAAAATCGCCGAAGTGACGGCGAAACTTCCCGAGATTCCGCAAAGCGGGACGCCGCCCCCGGCACCGCCGCCGCCGGGCGCGGCTTCGTCAACTTCCGCCGCCGATTTGGAGGCGCAGTTCGGCGCGTTGCATGAGCAGGTGCAAAAATTGCAGGCGGACAACACGACGCTTCAAGCCAGGCTCCAGGAGGCGCTGGCGGCGCAACCGGCGGCAATTGATGCGCGCGAACTGACCCAGGCGAGGGAGGAAATCCGGTCGCTGATGAAGGAAAACGATTTGCTCAAGGTCAGCCTGTCGCAGGGAAAAGCCGGAACGGCGATGGGGCCGGCGGTTGCGGAATCGGACGCCTTGAAACTGGCGGAACTGGCCCTGGCCGAGGCAAATCAAAAATTGGCCGGGCAAACGGCGCGCGCCGACAAACTGGCCCTGGAAAATCAGGCGTTGCAATCGCGCGTCCAGTCGTTGCTGGCCAGTCCCGAGACGATTCAAGCGCTGCGCGAGGAAAATGCGTTGCTCAAAAAACAGATTGCCAATTTCAAACCGGCGGCGCCGGATCCGGCTGAAGCCGCCCGGCTGAATTCCGAATTGACCGGGATGCGGAAACAGATTGCCGCGTTGCAGTCGGCTTCCGCAGTGAGTTTTTTGGAAAAGTCGGCCCTGGAAAATCGCGTGCGCCAATTGCAGATCGCGGCGGTGAATTCCGCGCCGATCCCGGCGCCGGGCCAGGCGGAAAACGAGGCGCGCATCCAGGCGTTGACGCAGGAGCGCAACAATTTGCTGGCGAAACTGGGCGAGGCGAACCAGGAGCTTTACGGCCGCCGGAAACAGGACGCCGCGGCGCGAATCGGTCAGTTGACCGATGAAGTGTACACCTTGCGCGCGCGGCTGGCGGTGGATGAAGCGCAGGTCATTCCTTACACGCCGGAGGAACTGGCTTTGTTCAAGCAGTCCGCGCCGCAACTGGCCAATCGCAACGCGGAGAAAAAATCCATCAAGGAATTGCCCGGCGGCGCGGCCCAACTGGTGGCCGAGGCGCAGAATTATTTTTCCGCCCGGCAATACGACAAGGCGGAGGATGATTATCAAAAAATTTTACAGCGGGATGAAAACAATGGATTGGTGCTGGCCAACCTGGCAACGATTGAAATGGAGCAGGGCAGGCTCGACGATGCGGAAAAACACATCAAGGCCGCCGTCGCTCAAAGTCCGGACGATGCCTACAACCTTTCGATTCTGGGCTACCTGAAATTCCGCCAGGAAAAATACGGCGACGCGCTCGACGCGTTGAGCCGCGCGGCGAAGCTCGATCCCCAAAATCCTGAAATTGAAAATTATCTCGGTGTCACGCTCAGTCACCAGGGCCTGCGCAAGCAGGCGGAAACGGCGTTGCGCAAGGCGATTCAACTCGACCCCCATTACGGGCCGGCGCACAACAATCTGGCGGTGATTTACATCAGCCAGGTGCCGCCCCTGGTGGAACTGGCGCGCTGGCATTATCAAAAGGCGCTCGACGCCGGCCAGCCGCGCAATCCGGACCTGGAGAAAATGCTGGACGCGAAAGGCGCGCCGGCGAACCCGCAGTAAAAATGACGAAGGATTAGAACCCCCTGTACAAGATTCAGAAAGTGCTGAGAAACAAGCATTTCCGCAATGTGTTCAAGGCGATTGTACACAAATACGCGCACAGATTTCAGACCCAGCCTGTCCTGATTTGACGAAGGTGATCGCGGTTTGGCTAAGGCTTTCCGCGCCACCGACCGCGGGAAATCAGCCAACAAGGTAGCAATAGAATGAAAAAATAGTATCCAAATCAAAGTCCTAGTCATTGACAAAGCGTCGGAAACATTCGACACAAAAAAAGGTTCAAAAACACTCCACTTTTTCACTGGCTTGCGGAGAACCTGGCAAATTTGGCGGGTGCCGCGGCTATCGGTCCCTGTTTTTGTTCACGTGTTTCGTTTGGTTCGCGATTCGCCTTCGCGTTCTTTGCGTTCCATGCGGTCAAACCCGGAAAACTGAAAGCGAAACCAACCTCATTGGGTTGTCAGTGATTCAATGAATCAGAAGGCCGGGCGGGGGCTTCATGATACGGCTGGTGCTTGCGATACAATTCGAGCAGTTCCTGATTTTTCTTGAGCAAATCCTGCTCGCCCGACTCGGATGCCAGTTTACAGGCTTTTTGCGCCGCCGCAATTGCATCATCAAACTGTCCTGCCTCCGCGTAAGCCGCCGCCAAAGTGCCGACCATGATGGTAGTCCGATAACGCGTCTGTTGGCAGGCGGATTCAGCCAGTTTTACTGCGAGTACGCCATTTCTATTGGTTGCTTCAGGACTGGTGGCGAGCAACCAAGCTAAATTGTTGCCCTCCGCCGGTTCCGGCTGAGTAAATTTCGGAGCGGCCAAGAAGTTTCCAACAGCGATGACCTCGGGATGACTAAACCGGATTGGGCTTGCTGACCAAGTTATGTCCCACTGCAAAACATTTTCAACCGGCAGGATACCATTGTTGTCGGGGTTGAATTTCAGAGGCGGACTCCAGTATTGGAGATCGTGCCCCTTGACACCATCGCGAGCTGATCCCCACAGGTCTGCCATCCAGATAAAGGCTGGCCCTCCGGACATTGGAATTTTTGCGACCCAGGTTTCTTGTGCAGGTATGACCGGGGCTTTGGTCTGACGGGAGAACTTGTTGGTGGTTGGTTGCGTAAACATGTCCGGGCCGCTTTCAGGGCGACGATTGATGTCCGACGTCCAGCTAAAGGGGCCCAAAGGTGAAGTGGAAATGCCAACGTGCGCTTCGGCACCCGCAGGACAATCTGCACAAAGTTCTCCGACTATGGTGTAGTAGAGATTGTTTCGCCTGAAAAGCAGGGGTGCTTCCGCCCCCGTGGCCACAACATCGCTTATTTCACCGGATAAACCCAGATAATCCGGCGTCAGACGCTCCACGCTAACGGTGTACCCCATGTCCATGGCAGTGTAGATGTAGTAACCGGTCCCGTCATCATCCACAAAGAGACTGCCATCGCCCGGATTGGAGCAGGCAAGCTGTACGTTCGAATTCACAATGGTAAACGGTCCAACCGGTGTGTCACTGATGGCGGCTCCTGCCCGGCCGGACCATTCTTTTTTTAAATTGGGATTCCAGTTGTACCAAAGCACATACTTGCGGGTATTCGGATTGAAAACCACATACGGACGAAAATAAAAGCCATCCGGCCGTTCCTTGAGAAGTATGCCTTCAAGCGTCCATCGCTCGAGGTCCGGCGAACTGTAGACATGAAAGGCGTTGTTAGTGAGACCGTCAGTCTTCCCGAATGCCGTCCCATAAAGGTAAAAGCATCCATTGAAGAACTGAAGACACCCACCGTGCGCGTCAATAATCTCCCCGGCAACATCGCACCGAGGCTCGATATTGTTGATGGTAACAGTGTGTGAACGCTTCGGCCTTGACTTCACATTTTGGGAGGGGCTCCCATCACCGCACGAAATTGTAAATCCCGCAAGGAACAAAGCGATTAGAACCTGGTGATGACACGTCGTCCAAATCCGACGGGCCATCCCCTTAAAAGAATCTGCTCTTGGCGGCAAGCAGGAAGTCAACCGCGGGAACTTGTTGATAGGCACAAAAAAATAGTACTGTTTCACTGCCTATGAACATAAAGCGGCCGGTTTCGCTTGGTCAATTCCTAAAACTGTGACATTTCACTGCTTCGAAGCCCCCCAATCCTTAGCCAGCTGAACGATGGATGCACTGGAGGGTGAAGTTTTCCGGAGGGGATTTTGAACAAAAGTTGTGGCGGCAGGTCGGTAACACATGCCGGCGTTAACCAAACGTTC
>Ga0187852_1001117_pt1 | contig 26537 bp, 22 predicted proteins | sample June2016WEW_6_40_FD_134511 | JGI IMG/M metagenome (GOLD analysis project Ga0187852, IMG submission 134511) | Peatland microbial communities from SPRUCE experiment site at the Marcell Experimental Forest, Minnesota, USA - June2016WEW_6_40 | ecosystem: Environmental > Terrestrial > Soil > Wetlands...
CAGAATAGTGACGATCGCTTCCTTGCCTTGTTGGGATGTCACCGAGAGTTTCACCTTGCCTTGGTGGAGATAGAACACGGAATCCGCAGGGTCTCCCTGCGAGAAGATCGTGCGGTTCGCGCCGTATTCGAGAACGGTTTTCCCGCGCGAGATTCCTCCGAGGAATGCTGTCCAATCGACGGGCTGAGTCTTCTCGTTTGCTGTAGCAAGTGTAGGCTTGCCTTTGCCGTTGGCCCTGACAACCTTAGGCTGGCTCTTCTGTGGCGTCATAACACCCTCCGGCTGCTTGCTGAAGATATCTCGGTTCGCGGCGTATTCCAGAACAGTATTCCAGTCGGCGATTCCCGAGAGGGCGGCCTCCCAATCGGCAGCTTGGCTTTTCTTGGCCATAACCCCCCCCTCTGCTTGCTAAGGGCGCGTCCGTGGTATCAGAAGGAACCGGATTTTGGCGACGACCCGGTATAACCTCGCGGATCGGATTCACTCCAGGGCAGTTTCACGGTGCGAATGGCCTGCTGACTCGTTATCCCTCGAATGCTTCGTCATCAACGATCACGATCTTCCGCGACATTCGATGGTCCTTTCGGACGGCGTGAGTTTATCTTCATAGGAGGAACAGGCACAATTCTGCAGATTGAGTATTCGACAGTACGTTAAGCGCCTGAACCTCTAGGTGTCTCTACAGAATCTACAGTAGAGACAAGTGGCAGTGGATTGATCCGTATTGAAGCTTGATTATCATTAAGAAGTGCGTCAAGATGGGCTCCGCTCCCGGTATTTGAGAATCCTTCACACTCGGTTTCTTATAGAGTCCGGGTGTATTCTCTTGCGTGAAGCCGGCCGACCGGGAACAGTTTGTCCAGGTTGTGGAGTCGGTTGAAGATTTTTGGTTGGCGATCATGAAACTCCTGCAAGGAAAAACGCCATGACATCCGAGCCGATTAAGGTCTTGTTGGTGGAGGATAATCCGGAAAATATCCGCCTAATCCGGGAAATGTTGAAGGAAGCGAAGCCCGCCTTGGCTGCCCTGGAGGATGCCCCAAGCTTACGGATGGCGGTCGAGCGGCTGGGGAAGGGGGGAATCCACGCGGTGTTATTGGATCTCGGGCTCCCCGACAGCCAGGGCATCAGCACTTTTGTAGAGTTACACAATCAATTCCCCGGCACTCCCATCGTAGTGCTCACGGGTCTTACCGATGAAAAGCTGGGCCTCCAAGCAGTCCGGGAAGGGGCGCAAGATTACCTCGTCATAGGAAAGGTGAATGGCGAGTGGCTTTGCCGCGCCATCTTCTATGCCGTTGAGCGGGTGCAAGGGAAGGAAGCGCTCGAGAAAAGCGAGGAGCAGTATCGCCTGCTCTTTGAAAAAAACCTTGCCGGGGTATACCGCACTGCACTGGACCGCCGCCTCACGGACTGTAATGAAGCTTTCGTCAAGGTCTTCGGATTTGCCTCTCGCGAAGAGATCTTAGCTCATCCCGTGACGGACCTTTACTTTGATCCCCGCGAGCCGGAGGCAATCACCGCCCGCCTGAGGGCGGAAAAGAGCGTCTCGGATTTAGAAATTCGCCTTAAGCGAAAAGATGGAAGCCCGGTTTGGGTTCTGGCTAACGAGAATCTGATCGAAGGGCAGGCAGGCAGCCCACCGTTCATCTTAGGGACCATCGTCGATATTACCCGGCGCAGGGAGGCTGAGGAGGCGCTACGGCAAAGTGAAAGTCACTTGCGTGCCATTATTGAAGCCGAGCCGGAATGTGTTGCGAAAGTCGCGCCCAACGGCGACCTCCTTCAAATGAACCCGGCGGGCCTGGCCATGATCGAGGCTGAGAGCTTTGCCGAAGTTAAGAGAAAGTCAGTCCTTCCCTTGATTGCTCCTGAGCACCAGACTGCGTTCAAAGCTCTCCTGGGGGGAGTTTGCAGCGGCAACAGAGCCAATTTAGAATTCGAGATTGTCGGGCTCAAAGGTGCGCGGCGGTGGGTGGAGTCTTATGCGGTCCCCATTGCTGATGAGACGGGATCAAGTTGCATGTTGGCCGTCATGCGTGACCTCACCGAACGCAAGCAAGGTGAAGAGGCTCTGCGCGGGCTTTCTACACGTCTGCTGCAGTTGCAGGATGAGGAGCGGCGGCGCATTGCCCGGGAACTCCACGACGCCATAGGCCAGAACCTCGTCGGTTTGGTGACGAACCTCACCCTGGCGCACAAGTCGGCTCGTACGCTTAATCCGAAAGCACGCCAAGCTCTTTCTGGAAGTCTTGAGGTGGCAGAACGGTCCCTAAAGGAGATGCGTACCCTCTCCTACTTGTTACACCCGCCACTGCTTGATGAAGATGGCTTGGCTTCAGCCTTGGCTTGGTACATTAAGGGGTTCGCCGAGCGGAGCGAAATCAAGGTCGATCTCAAAGTCTCTCCCCGTTTTGGCCGACTCCCCCAGGAGATAGAGACGACCCTTTTTCGCGTCGTGCAGGAAAGCCTTACAAACGTCCACCGTCACTCCAAAAGTCCCACAGCCACCATACGGCTTTCACGGCGCGCGACTGGGGTGAAGTTAGAGATAACGGACAAAGGCCAGGGGATGCCCACGAAGGCCCTCCACTCGGGCAATCAGAATAGCGGACAGCTTGGAGTGGGCATTATGGGCATGAGCGAGCGAGCCAGACAACTCGGGGGTCGGCTGGAAATCGATTCAAGCCGCCGAGGCACGACCGTCCGAGTAGTGATCCCGCTTCGCGAGGTCGTTCCGTGAAAACGCTTCGTATCCTGGTGGCGGATGATCACGAGGTCGTGCGGCAGGGAATGCGAGCCCTTTTGGAAGTCCGTCCCGAATGGGAAGTTTGCGCGGAGGCGGCCAATGGCCGGGAGGCGGTTGAACGGGCTAAACAGACGAAGCCTGACGTGGTGGTGATGGATATCAGCATGCCGGAATTGAACGGTTTGGAAGCCACGCGACAAATCCTGAAAGCCCTCCCCAGAACCGAAGTGCTTATCCTGACACTTCATGAGTCCGAACAGTTAATACGTCGAGTGGTCGAATCGGGCGCTCGTGCCTACGTCCTGAAGTCCGACGCAGGACGAAACTTGGTGGAGGGCGTGGCGGCGCTTGGCCGGCATAAAGGTTTTTTCTCATCCAAGGTTGCAACGGTTATAGTAGAGAGCCACCTGAAAGGGGGCAAGACAACCGGCAGACAGAACCGTAATCGTGACTTGCTGACCCCTCGCGAGCGAGAAGTTGTCCAGCTCCTGGCCGAGGAGAAGAGTAACAAGGAGATCGCGGCAACCTTGAGGCGCAGTGTTCACACGGTAGAAACCCACCGAAGCAACATCATGCAAAAGCTCGGAACCCATTCCTTGAGCGGCCTGATTCGCTACGCCCTTCGCAATAAGATTGTGCAGTTCTAGAGCTTTCCAAATCCCACAAGGGCAGTTGCCAATCTATAGCTGCTTCGAGTCAGAAACACGAATTTGGTAGGCGACTTTCCGCCACTCATCAACTCCCTTGAGATTCGTATCCGTGTCGTTCGAACGATGCACGGTCCTCGCCTCGAACCTAATCGAAAACAACCCCAGTGCGGTGCGGCTCCTCATCTTGCCCTGGTGGTCACTTGGGCGTCGCTTAATCGGAACAGTGATCGAAGGCCCTAGAAGTTGTAGCGCAGTCAAATCCCAAATTGCCCGCCGAAAGTCGTGAAAGGTCTAGGAATCGCTCTCGGGTTTGCCGGCTATTGGGCGGTTTCCCCTCCCGGATTCCCGGGGTCCTGAAATCGGACTCCCCCAGGGGGGCAAGGGAAGAAGAATATTTCGCTTTCTGCCCTTCCAGCTCCGCAGCGGGCGAGCTACAACTCCATTTGCTCAGGCCGCGTATACCGTGGCAGGAGAAGCATCAAAACCGCCGCCAAGGCCACGGCAACCGCCAGCAGAGTCAGTAATGACGGGTACGACCCCGCAGAGTCAAACGCACGCCCCAAGATGACCGGACCGATGGCGCCGGCGATGGCGTAGAAGGTCCTGGTGATCCCGTAAAGGGTCGAGAAGGCGTGCAGCCCGAAGTAGCGTGTTAGAAGGTACGGAGTGATGTCAGCCTCGCCGCCTGCCCCGACCCCGATCAGGCTTGCGCCTGTTGACACATCCCGTGCGGATCGGGAGGCCCTCGCCGAGGTTTCTGGAGTCGTACGGGACGGAATCCGCGTGTACGAAGGGACACGGCCTGCTATACGTCCCGGAAAACCCCACGATCTCCTTCCGGACGCAATGCTGGGTTCATTTGGACCGGTCGTGGAGCGTGTTGTTTTCGTGAAATGGGACTGCCGCCCGATCGCTGCGCTACTTAAGTTGCGGCCAAGCTCCGCCAAAAGGCTCGTGCGAACAAGCCCTGCCAAGTCGCCAACGGTGTATCAATAGCTGTCGATATCAGGCCTTGTGACCAGCCATCTCGACCGCTAAATGACCCGGTTCTGCCGATCGAATCGCCCAACTCCCGGATGGTCGACTCGGGAGTAATTGCGGACGGATCGTGGATATTTAGGATACGTTCCGCCTTGCTTGCCATCCCACAGCATTCTAAACTAAGAATCTGGGCGTTGCGCGAGCAGACGTACAAGCCGAAAACAACCTTCCATTTGCTGATATGCCTGATCTGGAAGCGCGTTCCGACTTTCCGGCGATCATGCTGTATTCGTAATTAAAGTCTCCCGGGAGGAGTCCATGGACGGCTCTGCCACCGACAGTCAACTTATCGACATCACCAGCGGTCCTCCCCCCACTACAATTGCCAACGTGCTCGCCCTGATGCAGAGAATCGACGCCCTACTGCCGAGCGGCGACGGGCTCAAGTGGTTCAACCTTCTCTATATGACGGTCACTCAGAAAGTAGACAATAGTCCTCCGCCAGGAGGCTGGGAAGATTCGGCATGGCTCACCCGCCTCGACGTCGTCTTTGCCCAGTTGTATTTCACGGCAATTTTGGATTGGCTGAACGACCCCGCAAACGTCCCCAGTTCGTGGAAGGCCCTGTTCGAAGCGCGCTTTCGTCCTGGCATTGAGCGCATCCAGTTTGCTCTCGCGGGAATGAACGCGCACATCAATCACGATCTGGCGCTGGCGCTGCTTCAGACCGACACTGAATTGAACCTGACTCCGGGAAAGACGAGCCCGGAACACGACGATTTTGAGCACGTGAACGGGATCCTGGAAGCCGTCCTCCCCGAAGCTCTGGAGTTCCTCGCGACCGGAATCCTTGGTGATTTGGCGGAGGACTCCGAGAAGATTGGGAGGCTTCTGGCGATCTGGAATGTCCGCGCCGCGCGCGATTTGGCTTGGGACTTCGCCGACCATCTTCGCTGCCTGACAGGGATCGCGCGTAAATCGGCTTTGACGGCTCAGGATCAGGTGACTGGGGCCTTAGGTCGCAGCCTGCTGCTGGCCGTTTAGTTTTGTCGCCTCCGATGCCTCCGTTCCGGCTGATCGGACCTGACCACCACGAACTTGGGCCGCGCCCCCAGAACGGGGGCCAAACCGGGTTTGAGGAAATGGCTACCGCGAAAGCCGCTCACTTGCAAGCCTTGCATTCCTCTGTCACCATGAACAACCCATGCGGTGGATTGAATCACCTGTTGACGCAGAAACGGCCCGGCGCCTCGCGCACGAACTGAAAGTTTCGCCGCTGGTGGCGCGTTTGCTTGTGCAGCGGGGGCTCGCGGAACCCGGGGCGGCGCAGGCGTTTCTTCACCCCAGCCTCGGGCAACTCCACCCGCCGGAGCTTATGGCCGGAATGCGCGAGGCCGTCACGCGCTTGCGCCGCGCTCTGGACCAACACGAGAAAATCCTAATTTACGGTGACTACGACGTGGACGGCACCATGGCGGTAGTGGTGCTGCTCACGACGCTGCGCATGCTGGGGGCTACGGTGGAGGCCTACGTCCCGCACCGGCTCACCGATGGCTATGGTATGCGCGTGCCGGTGGTCGAGGAGGCTGCGGCCAAGGGCTTCCGCGTGGTCATCAGCGTGGACACCGGCATTCGCGAGCACGCCGTCCTCGAGCGGGCACGCGAACTGGGCGTGGACTGCATCGTAACCGACCATCACCTGCCCGACGGCCACTTGCCCCCCGCCTGCGCCATTCTGAACCCCCGCCGGACAGATTGTAGCTATCCGGAGAAATCGCTGGCGGGCGTGGGCGTTGCCTTCAAGCTAGCACAGGCGCTGCTCGGCGACAGAATGACCGAGAGATTGCTTCAATCCTTCTTGAAAGTCGTGGCAATAGGCACCGTGGCGGACGTCGTCCCACTTCTCGGCGAGAACCGCGTTATCGCCCGTTTCGGCTTGGAAGGTCTGCGGCAACCCGCGCAATCCGGCTTGGCCGCGCTGATTGAGCTCGCAGGCCTCGCAGGCAAGGAAATCAGCGCCGGGGACGTGGGCTTTCGACTGGCTCCGCGCTTGAACGCCGCCGGTCGCATGGAAAACGCGCGGGATGTTATCGACCTGTTCACTTTGGCCGACCCCGCGCGCACTCGGGAAATTGCCGAAAGGTTGGAACGCTTGAACCGCGAACGGCAGCGCGTCGAGGAAGAAATCCTGCGCGTGATTGTGGCGCACTTGGAGCGGCGTGCCCACCTCTCGGAGCAATATTCATTAGTGCTGGCAGGGGAGGGATGGCACCGCGGCGTGATCGGTATTGTAGCGCAGCGGGTGGTGGAGCGGTATCATCGTCCGGCTTTGGTGATTGGAATCGAGGATGGGGTGGGCGTGGGCTCGGGGCGGTCCATCAAGCGCTTTCACCTGCTGGATGCCCTCACCTCGGTGGGCGATCTCTTCGAGCGCTTTGGCGGACACGCGCAGGCGGCGGGGTTCGCCCTATCCGCAGAACAGATTCCCGAACTCGAACGGCGCTTCGAAGAGCACGCGCGCAATGTCCTCACGGTCGCGGACCTGGAGCCGGTCCTGCGCGTGGACGCTGCCCTGGATTTGTCGGAGGTGGACTGGCCGCTTTATCAGGAGATCATTCAGCTCGAGCCTTTCGGCATGGGTAACCCCACGCCGGTGTTCGGCGCCTGCGGGGTTCGGCTGCTGGCCACACCACGTATCCTTCAGGATAAGCATCTAAAGTTAAGAGTTGGAAATGGAGCGCGCACGCTGGACGCGCTCGGCTGGGGGTGGGCGGCGCGAACGCCGTCGCTCGCAGCAGGCCAGGACGTGGACTTGGCCTTCACCGTCGAACAAAACAACTATCAGGACATGGCCAGCCTGCAACTTGTCATCAAAGATCTGGTAGCAGTCGGGGGCGGTACGGTTTGAGGTTGTCGCGCAGAGTTTATCCGACAGCCGACGGACCACATGGCGGCATAAAGCCGCCGTTGCATCAAAAGGGGAGTTTGTGGCAACAGGTGGACTAGGTCTGGAGCGGGCGCGCCGCCAAAAGTGGCTGACGGGCTTGGTGGTGGTGGGGATTTCCCTGACGGCGCTGGCTGTCAGCCTCGCGTACTGGATTAGTTCGACTCGCCGCACCCCGCCGGCGCAAACCCTTCCCAGTCCCGCCCCGGATGTCAACCAACAGCTATCGGGCTACACCTTCACGCGCTTTGAGCAGGGACGCGCCGTCTTCAAAGTCCAAGCTGCGCGGACGCTGGCTTACCAACAGAGCAAGTCCACAACGCTGGAAGATGTAACGGTGGAAGTTTTCGGGCACAAAGGGAATAACAGCGACATCTTGCGGACGCACCAATGCGAATACAACACGCAATCGGGTGACTTCTTAGGCTCAGGCCCTGTCGACATCGAGTTGGGTGCGCACTCCAACGACCTTCCGGGCACCGGCTTGCGAGGCAAGCACCGCGTTTTCCTGGAGACATCCAAAGTTGCCTACCATCAAGATGACGAACTGGCCGAGACCGATGAACCCGTCAAGTTCCGTATGGGGCCCGCCTCAGGTACGGCGCTGGGCATGGTTTACGCCACACGCGATGGTTGGGTTGAGCTGAAGCATAACGTTGCCGCAGATCTAAAGCAGGGGACCGGTGGGGCTTCCCAACCGCCCATCCACCTGACGGCGGCCGCGCTCCGCTATGACAAGGAGGGCGGACGGGTAACCTTAACCGGACCCGTAGAGATGACCGAGGGGAAACGTCGCGCCGTGTCGGAAAACGCCAGCATCGAGCTCGACGACCGCAATCGCGTTTCGCGGGTCAATCTGGACGGCCACGCGCAGGCTTTCGATGTAAATTCGCTCCGCAGCGTTGAACTTAAAGCCAACCGCGTGCAGGGGGATTTTGATGCCGCCACCGGCGAATTGCGCCACCTTACGGCGGAAAACGATGTGGTGGGCGAATCCAAGGGCAAAGGAAGCACCAGCAGTCTGACTGCCCAGCGTTTTGACATGGATTTGGGTGGCAAGCATCCTCAACCGCTCCACGGTGTGGCCGCGGGCAATGTCCATATCAACTTGGAATCTCAGCCGGTGCTAAACCTCCCGGAAAAGACCGTTACGGGCAATGGGCCCGAAAAAAAGAGCCTTACGGCAGCCGAGGTTAAGTTTGAGTTTCGGCCTGACACCCATGGCCTGAAGGACGCGGAAACCACCGGCCCCGGAACGCTCCTCGTCAGCCCTGCCGATCCCAAGACCGGTGAGAAGGTCATTACCGCGGGGCAATTCCTCATGACCTTCGACGCGCGCAGCCGCATAGAATCTCTGCGCGGCACCGCTCCCACGCAGGTGCTTTTCCGCCCGCCTGCCACCGCTCCTGCCGGAAGCACCGGGCAACAGAGCCAAGCCGACCGCCTGGACGCACTCTTCGATGTTGGAACGCAAACCTTACGTGAGGTGTTGCAAACCGGAAACTACCAATACCGCGATGGCGACCGCCAAGCGAAAGCGGATAAGTCGAACTATTCCGCAAATGCCCAAAACATGGTGCTCCTCGGCCATCCGGAGGTCTGGGACACAAACACCCGCATAAAATGTCAGAAAATAACCATCGACATGCGTACAAACACCTTCACCGGGGAAGGGCAGGTGCAATCCGCCCATCTGCCCAGCCCGGCACCCGGAGCCCCTCCGGCCACAACTCCAGCTTTGCCTACCAATGTGCTAGCGGACAAGATGGTGGCGCGAAGGCAGAGCCAAACCGTTCATTATGAAGGGCACGTCCGCGCCTGGCAGGGGACGGACGTTTTGGAATCCTCGTCGCTGGATGTGTATCGTACCGAGAGGCGGGTGAGTTCCGGGTCGCAGGTGGTGACGAGTTACTTACAACCCGCCGCGATGGTCGGTGGGGAGGGGGCTGCCGCTCATTCTACCGGAGAGACGCGCCCGGTGACCGTCCACGCTGACTTTTTGGAGTATTTCGATCAGGGTCGGCGCGCTCGTTACCATGGCAATGTACGCATGGTGACAGAAAGCACCAACCTGCAGTCCGACCGTTTGGATGTCTATTTCAGCCCAGGAGACACGGCGCAAGGCTCGGAAGTGGATCACGCCGAGGCGGATGGCCACGTAAGAGTCACGCAACCCGGCCGCCTCGGGACCGGCGACCACGGTGAATACTACGCAGGACCCGGGAAGATTATCCTTACCGGCGGTCCACCGAGCCTCATTGATGATAAGAAGGGATCTACGACAGGCCAGCGTTTGACATTCTTCATTCACGATGATAGGCTTTTTGTGGATGGAGGTGACAAGTCGCCCTCATTATCTAAGCACCGCGTCGCACGATGAGCGACAATGCAGATTCTCTCCACAGCAGATCTGACGAAGTCTTACAAGGGCCGGAAGGTTGTTGATGACATTAACCTTAAGATCGCTCAGGGAGAGGTGGTGGGTTTGCTCGGGCCCAATGGGGCGGGCAAAACCACGACGTTTTATATCATTGTGGGCCTGACCAGCCCGGACGCGGGCCAGGTCCTTCTCGACGGAGTGGACATTACAAATTTCCCGATGTACCTCCGAGCGAGAGAAGGCATCAGCTACCTCCCTCAAGAGCCCTCCATATTCCGCAAACTTACTGTGGAAGAGAATATAATGGCAGTGCTCGAGACGCGGCCTATGACGGCGGACCGTCGCCGCGCACGCTTGGAGGAGTTGATCGAGGATCTGGGTCTTCAGCAGGTTCGGCGGAGTTACGGCTATTTGCTCTCGGGAGGAGAAAGGCGGCGCGTGGAAATTGCCCGCTCCTTGGTGATTTCGCCCTCCTTTATTCTCCTCGATGAGCCGTTCTCCGGGATTGACCCCTTGACGGTCCTCGATATTCAGAAGATCATAGTTCGGTTGAAAGAGTCCGGAATCGGTGTGCTGGTGACGGATCATAACGTGCGCGAGACCTTGCAAGTTACTGACCGCGCCTACATCATTAATAACGGACGAATTTTCCGAGCCGGATCGCCCGAGGAGCTCGGCAACGACGCGGAAGTCAAGCGGGTTTACCTGGGCGACTCTTTTCGCCTGGCGATGTAAGGATAGTGACGAGTGGAGAGCAAACAAAGAGCATTGACGAGTATCAAGTGATGAGTGAGGAGCGAGAAAATCCGAGATTCTCTGGTATTTCTTGCTCGTCACTCGTCACTTGTCACTCGTCACTGTTTTTTGCTCGTCACTTGTCACTTGCCACTGCTTTTGAGGAACAATGGGTGGTCCTTCTCCTAGAATCGGCCTGAATCTCAAGGTGGCGCAGAAGCAAATTCTGACGCCCGGCTTGGTTCAGATGGTCAGTGTCCTCGCGCTCAACAAGCTCGAACTGCGCGAGATGATCAACCAGGAGATGATTTCCAATCCCGTGCTCGAAGAAGTCCCGGAGGACGTGCCGTCCCTCGAAGAAGTGGCTAAGAAGACCGAACCGGAGAAGACGGCTACCCCTTCTGCCGACCTCCCTGCGAATAATGGCGACCGCGAGGACTCTTTTGAGCAAATCGACTTTGGGTCCTTCTTCGACGATTACCTAGACCCGGGTTACAAGTCTCCCGCCGCCGAAGTAATCGAGAAACCCTCGTTTGAGAATTTCCTTTCGCAACCCACCTCCCTCTCTGACCACTTGGAATGGCAATTGGGCATGTCCATTTGCACGGACGAAGTGCGCGAAGCCGGCCATTCCATCATCGGCAACCTGAACGAGGATGGGTACCTCCCGACGACGCTGGAAGAAATCGCCCAGTCAGGCGGCCACCAACCCGCGCACGTGGAAGAAGCGTTGACTCTTGTTCAGATGTTTGACCCGCTGGGTGTGGCGGCTCGGGACGTCCGGGAATGCCTGCTCCTCCAGTTGCATACGCTGGCCCCCGACAATACTTTGGCGCAGCAGATTGTTTCCGACCATTTGAAGCAGCTTCAGAACAAGCAATATCGCGAGATCGCACGCTCCCTCGACCGGCCGGTGAAGGCAGTGGAGCGCTGCGTGGAGATCATCCGCAAGCTCGACCCGCGCCCCGGGCAGCGCTTTAACAACTCGCAAACGCGTCTGATTGAGCCCGATGTGGCATTTGTTCGCACCGGCGACGGGTATCAGGTGATTCTGAACGAGGATGGCCTTCCGCAGCTTCGCCTCAGCCATCACTACCGGCGCATGTTGGGTGAAGACGGCACCACGCGCGAGGTGCGCAACTACGTGAAGGAGCGCTTCACCTCGGCGATTCAGCTCATCAAGAACATCGAGCAGCGCAAGCAAACCATCATCCGTGTTTGCGAGTCGATCATCCGCCGCCAGAAGGAATTCCTCGACCGGGGCATCGATCAACTTCGCCCCATGATGATCAAGGAAGTGGCGGAAGAGGTGGGCGTGCATCCCTCCACGGTCAGCCGCGCCGTCGCCAACAAGTACGCGCATACGCCCCAGGGCGTTTACGAGCTTCGTTATTTCTTTTCTGAGGCCGTCCAGGGACCGGCCGGCGGCCTGACTTCTTTGATCAATCTAAAACGGCTGGTAAAGAAAATGATCGAGGAAGAGGAATCCATGCATCCCCTAACCGACGAGCAGATTACCCATCGTCTGCGCGATGTGGGTTATTGTGTGACGCGTCGCACCGTGGCCAAATATCGCGAGGACATGCGAATTCCCAGTACCCACCAGCGCCGGGTCAAAGCATAAGAGCCGGGATACGGGATACGGGACACCGGATACGGAACGAAAGCTAATTATGAATTCTGAATTATGAATACAAGGCCTCTTCGATTTACCCTAGCGCGACTCAGGTTTGAATTATTCCGTATTCCTAATTCAGAATTAACAAATTCCACCCCCGAATCCCGAGTCCCTTATCCCGTGTCCCGTTTTCCGTGTCCCGTATCCCGTATCCCGAGCAGGAGGTGGCGTCATGCCGATTGATTACACGGGGCGACAAGTGGAAATCAGTACGGACCTGCGCCGCTATACGCAGGAACGTCTTAGAAAGATCGTTCGCCTGCTCGGCGGACAGTTTGATTTGCATGTCATCCTAACCGCCGAAAAGCATCGGCGGATCGCTGAACTCACCCTAAAATTTCACGACCATACGGTGGTCGGCTTGGAAGAGACCGGCGACATCCGGACCTCGATAAGCGGGGCAGTGGATAAGCTGGCGCGCCAGGCTGTACGGCTGCTCGATCGCCGCCGCACCACCAAGCGTCGCCCCAAACCGACTGCTGCCGTCCTTCTGAACGTTCTGGGGACGGGACAAGTGGATAACGATGAGCACCGCATCGTGCACTCCGAACGCCTCCCGCTAAAACCCATGAGCGTCGAGGACGCCATCGAGGCGCTCGACCGCTCGCACGCGGGCGCCGTCGTCTTCCGCAACCCCGACAGCGAACGCGTAAACGTCATCTACCATCGCCCCGACGGCCACCTGGGACTCATCGAGCCGGAACCGTAAAGGCAGTGGATAGTGGCTAGTGGACAGTGGCTAGTGGACAGTGGGTAGTGGCAAGTGGGGGCGGTTCGCGAACCGCCCGTTCTGACCTCACCAGACGCAAAGGCGACTTTCAGGCTGAATCCTGGACCGGCACCGTAACTACCCCGCCTGCAGCTGCTTACAACGAGTCGAGCTTGGCGGCGAGCTTCCGCCGGATTTTGTCACAGCCGAATGTTTTGGATGAGCCGGCGCAGCCCGATCGGCGCATCAGCAAAAAGGGAGCCTGTCGCACCTCTCCGGTAAGCCGCCGGGAGGTGTTCGATCTTGTCAACAATGGGGGATGATTTTCTTCAACCCTTGGCTTATGGGAGGGGCTGATATCGACGAGAATTACTTTTCTGTCAGGTCGAAGCGAGGATTTTCTGAGGGGAGACTTTCGAAATCAAACCCCGCATTCTCCGCCCACGCAGCAAATGCCCAGATATCAGGCGAGAACTTGTTGTCAACCGTTCGACCGAACGTCTGACCTTCCAGTTCGCCAATGTGCTGAAGCAAATTGTTCCGTGCGTCCAGATCACATGTTGGCCACTTTAGCACTTCAATAATTCTCGGCAGAGTTGATCGTTTGAGAAGTGGCAGCAAGTCCGAACATGATGGCCGTGGAAAACTGACTAGGAGTTGAAGTTCCTGATCTACGTCTTCCGGTCTTAGGTCGGGCAACTTCCCCGCAACAGCCGACAGGTCCATCGCCAGCAAACGCTTGGTCTGGTCGTCAGATTCTCTCTGGATTGTTTTCATTATGGCATCGAATGCGGGACGTGCCTGTGAGCCATCAGATTTGTCAACAAGTGTCACCACAGCTCCGCAAAGCTGTGTCAGTTCATTGGCTTTGGAACTGTGTCCTATGGCTTGAATAAGAAGGCTTAATGCGTCTTGAATCTCGTTTCTACTAGTTGTCACCACGACTGGGACGAGTTCCTGCGCACGGTCAATCAACGCGGTCGGACCGTTGGCCGCTTGCATTGCTTCCACAAGTTCGCGAGAGACCTTTTGATTGTCCTGCTCATTTAACCTTCGTGCGGCAGCGGCCAGGCTGGGCCTCAACTCCGGGCGGAGGAATTCGAGCGCATGAGTATGGAGGACCTCAAGTATTTTGTAAACTGTGCTCCTAGCGTCCTCCTCAGTTTCATTTTGTGCGAGACGTTCCAGTCCTAAGCGCAGGAAGGTGAAGCTTCCCGTATCAGGAGGAGTCTCTTTCATTGCCCGAATGAGTAAATCAGTTGCTGCCTTACTATCCTCTGAGCCCAGCCGCCAAGCCACCGCCACGAAGGCCTGGGCCAAAGGAGCCAACGCCGACCTGTCTACGACCTCGGTCATCGCTTTGAACAGATAGGCGGACGCCGCGTTTGCATCCTCAATCGTCAATCTCCGTGCGGCTCCACTCACGCAGTTTGCAAACGCCGACGCTCTCAAGGACGTCGGGTCTTTGCGGATCGCCGGAAGAACCTCATAAAACGCCCACTTGGCGTCTTGAGGGCTTAGTTTTGCAGTGAGATCGGCTACCTGAGAACTGAGCAGACCCATCGTCGTAAAATCCCAAGTCTTCTTCAAAGAATCCCAGACTCAAACAAATGCTTCACGAGCTTCAGGCTCGTTTGCCTTTCGTGCGACCGTTGCGAATTGTGCCTCCAAAAGAGCCAGTTGAGAGTCATCGCTCGTTTTCCGCATCGCTGAGAGGAGACCAGCGCAAAGTTCGTGTGCGTCCGCATCGCTGAGCTTATCCGCGACGGCGGAAAGCCTCTCTCCAAAGATCGCCAGCATCTTGGGGTTTCGGAACTTTTGGAATACCAAAATGAGTTCGCGAAACGCAGATCGCACGTCAGGGGAAGACATCCTGGGTGCCGCCGCACATAATCCAAACCAATATGCTATCCACCTGGTCCCATCGGTAGTCTTTCGCATCGCCTCTGTCAGCTCTGCGCCTGCCAACTGGACATCTGAGTTGTCTAGCCGCGCCACGATTGTACTCAGTGGTGTATCTACGAGCAAGACTGCCCAAGAGTTGGGGGTGTGCTCTACAAGTCGCATGACTTCCCGGTAAGCAGATCGTGCATTAGGCTTGTCAAACCTCTCCGCAAGCAAGGTCATTCCATTGCTGAGGGGCATTGCCGTGGACCCACCTGTGGTAACGCTTGCGGCATTCAGTAGTTGGAGAAACAGGCTGTGCTCATCCGCTACACTCATCTTCTCTGCGACTGCCACCATCGCGTTCTTGAGTGCGGGCAAAGCAGTTAGGTATGTATTCTTTTCGGCAGCCTGCACGAACTCATTAAAGGTGCCACGCGCTCTTGAGGGCGGAATCCTTGCTGCGACAGCCACGAGCGCCTCTTCGAGCGCAGGCGTTGGAGAGGCTTTAGTGTCGTGTTGGAGGCCACCCAAGATCCAACGGATTGCCTCAGGGCTTCCTGAATCAGCGTAAAGGATTACGTCCACGCATGCTTGGTCTGTGGCGAGACCCTTGGCGAAGTTTCGTGCAAGGCACCTCGGTTCCACGTCGTGAATTGCCCGTTCCCGCATGGCAGAATTCATGCCAACTGTGGCATTCAGGATTTGTGGTGAGCGCTTTAAGAACCAACTAGCGGAGCCCTCCTCGGTGACTGCTTGGGTCAAAACTGCCGTTTTTGCGTGATAGCTGGACTGACTCAGCTTCCACAGAGCTTGCGCTGTGGTGACGTCTGTCCCTACGCCTATACTGGAGAGAATTTGACGGCTTACTTCTTGGGTGTTTAGGTACGCCCAGGCAAAGAACGCGGCGACAACTATAACAATCGGTAGGTTAATGAAAATCTTGGCTGTGCTCAGTGACGCGAAGCCTCTGGCCTGCCTATAGGTAATTCGCCCACGCACCCTTTCGACCAATAGGCGAAACTGGGTCCAAGGCGGAAGCAGCGCCTTCCACCTTTTAAAGGGGCCGCGGGCGGCACGGAATTTATCAACCGCATCATTCAGCACATGCTGCCAGGGGCTTGCCCGCTGGTCAGACTCAAGCACACCGCGACACAAGTAGTCATGATCCAGTAGCCATGCAACAGAACGGGTAGCCGGGTCAATCCGCCGACGGACAATTTCCTTGTCCTCGAGATGCTGGAGCGCCTTTTCAATTTTGTCACCGTTGCCACCGCGGGCAGTGGCGCTCGCCAAAACGATTTTTCGAGTGACCGGAACTGTAGTTTCTGAAACACGGTCAACCATCGAGAGCAGGACAAGGCGCAGATCGGCTGAATCAACTTCAAAGTGGTGTGCTGCCTCGGAGACTTGGTCCTCTATGTAGCGAGCCTCAAGTCCTCGTAAGCTACCATTGCGTCGGTATTCTCCAGGCGTGAGGGACTTGAGACCGACAAGGCTTCGAAAAGCGAGCTTCATTTGTATAGGGAGCACACTTCCCTTGGATTCCAAATCTGCACAGAGCTCTTGTTTTAGTCTCTCCCATCCCCCTGATGGGTTTGTAACGACATCATCCGCTGTGAGTTCCTCGAGCAAAGGAAGAACGACACCCCTTGCTAGCCGATCTAGATGAAACATCAGAGGCTCAACAAACCTAACGCACTCTAGCGCCCAAGCAGCATCATCCCGTGTTGCAAAGATGCAACCGATCAGACCCCGGCTTTGCAGGTCGCTGATGTCTCTCCAAAACTCATTGCGCTGCGCGAGAGCATTTGCAGAGATGACGGGCTGCCGCCCGACAACAAACTTAGTCCGATGGCGCGCTTGATAATCGTCGAACTGGTCGAACATCGCTATAGGAAGTCGTCCTGTTCTGCTCCGTAACGTCCCTAGCTCCTGGAATGCGCGAGAGATGTCATTGATGAGTGCATACTGCGGTCCAAAGGCCTCTCTGCACGCTTCGTTAAGGGCGTCGACGACGGCGTATCTTGGGCCGGCAATCCAATCATCGCCCCAGTCGTCAACATAAATGGGCAGCTTCGTTGCATCTCGCCGAAGTAAGGGCAAAATTCCCCCTCGTAGTAGTGAAGATTTGCCAGCTCCAGATTCGCCCACTAGCCAAATCATCGAGGAATTGTCAACGTGATGGATGAAATTCTCAATGTCCTCTTCCCTGCCGACTAAGTGCTCGCCGACGCGTAACACCAGGGCTTCCGGCTTCCTTAAACGCGATCTTCGCTGTAGTCTTCTCCTTTGCAGGGCGGCACTCAACCCGAACAGAACAACTGCACACAGCAGGAAGTAAGGTTTGGGAATTTGTTCAACCCAAGGAAGCCAACTTGACAGGTTATCCCTAAAAGCTGCCAATGCGGTGTTCAGACCAGCTAGGGCTATAAGCAATTTCGTCAATTTGTCTAGCGCTGCCTGGACCTCTGTTTCTGAGCTCGCGACATTCGTTTCTGGGGCTTTTGACATGGTTGGCCTGCTCGTGCCCGATCATCCGAAACTTCGGTCTTGACTTGCCGGTCAACCGGTAACATACGCTCAGATGCCTCTTCAAGCAAGGACCAGTCGTGGCCAGTCGCCTTTTGAGTGTTCAGTGCCCCCAGTGCCCTCGGGAGCGGCCGGCTTTGCCACTCGTCATAACGCCAAAGCCCGGCTCGCTCAAGGCTTTGGGATTCCGCCTGGGAAACGCCCTTCCTTGATACCGGATGCGACCATGTCCGGGTAACCGGCAATCGGCAACCCGATTTGTCCCGAGCGGCCCCCCCCCCCACGAATCCTCTTCATAATTCTTGCGTCCTAATTCATAATTCCCCTGACGGGGAGTGGGTCAGTCGGCTGTAGCGGCGGTCTCTGACCGCCGGCTTTTGATTTAATAGACTCCGGCGGTCAGAGACCGCCGCTACAGCCGACTGACCCACTACCGGCGAGTGATGACGGGCCACAGGCCAAAGACCTCCCCATGAAGAAGAAAGCCAAGAAACCTTCGAAGCAGTTGGTGCTCATCACCGGGATGAGCGGTTCCGGGAAGGCTTCCGTTCTGAAGTCCTTTGAGGACCTTGGCTACCACTGTGTCGACAATCTCCCCTTCGACTTGATTCTGAAGTTTGCCGAGATGTGCCAGCAGCCGGGCAGCCGCATTGACCGCGCCGCGGCGGTGGTGGACATTCGCGGCGGCGAGGCGCTCAGCCAGCTCCCCACACATTATCGCGACCTTGTGCGCAACAAGCTTTTACGGCCTTCGCTCGTCTTTCTGGAAGCATCCGACAAGGCGCTGATCCGGCGCTTCGAGGAGACTCGCCGTCCGCATCCGCTAGGCCGAGACTTGCCGGTGCGTGAGGGAATCCGCCTGGAACGCATGTTGCTGAAGCCCATGCGCCAGCTTGCCAGCGTGGTGATTGACACCACCCGGCTCAATGTTCATGAACTGCGCGACCTGATTCAAACCCGCTTCGGCGGAATCGCGGCGCGCCGCTCGATGCTGATTTCTTCGGTCTCGTTTGGCTACCGCTTCGGCGTGCCGGCGGATGCCGACCTGGTGTTTGACGTGCGCTTTTTGCCCAACCCCAACTTCGTTCCCCGTTTCAAGAACAAGACCGGCCGCGACGTGGGCGTGCGCCGCTTCATGAACTCGCATCCGCAAACGCACGAGTTCATGACCCGGCTGATGAACCTGCTCCTCTACTTGCTGCCCCAGTACGTCCGCGAGGGAAAAAGCTACTTGACCATCGCCATCGGATGCACGGGGGGACGGCACCGGTCCGTCTTTTTGGCGGAAGAGGTGGCGACCGCGCTGGCGCACGAAGGATACAAAACCAAGGTTTCGCACCGGGACGTGGGGAGAATTGGTTAGAGGTTACGAATTATGAATTCTGAATTCTGAATTCTGAATTATGAAACAGGAATACTGAACAGCTCGATTCTTCGTTGCGCCAGAGAAAGTCCAAAAGGCCTTGCATTCATAATTCAGAATTCATAATTCATAATTTGTGTCGTCCCCGATTCCGGAGGCATTCGTGAACAACGTTCTGGCCGTCGACATTGGCGGGACACATTTTCGCACTGGGTTGTTTGATGAGCAGGGGCGGCGTCTCCTGGTGTCGGAGGGCGACACCGACCGTGTGGCAGGGCGCGATTGGATGCTCGACCAACTCGCCGCGCGCTGCCGCGACCTGATGGCCCAGACGGACGCGCCCATCAGGGGTTGCGGACTCAGCTTTGGGGGACCGGTGGATTTCCCGCGCCAGAGGGTGACCTCGGTGCACTCTTCGGGATGGCAGGGTTTTGAACTGGGAAAATGGATGGAGCAAACCCTGGGCATCCCCTGCCGCCTCGATAACGATGCCAACGCCGGCGCGCTGGGTGAATACCATTACGGGGCCGGACGTGGCGCGAAGATGATGGTTTATATCACGATCAGCACAGGCATCGGCAGTGGCATCGTTTACGAGGGCAAGCTGCTGCGGGGCAAGGATCACATGGCGGGTGAAATCGGCCACATTCCGGTATCGGATTCCGGCGCAGGCTGCTCCTGCGGCGGCCACGGGTGCCTGGAATCGCTCAGTTCCGGCGGCGCCATTGAGGCGCGCGCGCGTGAATATGCGCAGCGCCGCCCGGAGCGCGTTGGGCGTATGCTGGAGCTCAGCGGCGGCCAGGAAATCACCGCCAAAGGTCTGGTGCAGGCAGCCGCGGAAGGCGATTCGCCCGCTACCCAAATCCTGCGCGAGGCCACTCGCTGGCTTGCTCGCGGCCTGCTGATGCTCATTCGCATTCTTAATCCCGACATCATCGTTCTGGGCGGGGGAGTGGCGCAGTCAGGGGTTGTGCTCCTCGACGCCTTGCATGTTTTTCTCGATGAGCTTGCCTCACCGACCATCACCTACTCCACGGAAATCGTTACGGCGGCTTTGGGAAATTACTCTTCTCTGTACGGGGCCGCGGCGCTGGGACTGGATGTTCCGCAACACTAGTACTAAATAGTACACAGACCCCATAGAAGAGAATCTCCCTCTAACCTAATATAAATAGAGGGGATGCTTCAAGTCATGGCTTGCCTCGGCGCGCCACTTGTTGCTATTTTCTTGACGAACGCCCCCGTTGGTATCTAACATCGTTAATTTTGAGGGGATTAGGAGCATTGCCGCCTTGGGGGGCGGGGAAGGTGTAGTGCCGACCTTTAGGTCGGCACGTGCCGGGCTAAAGCCCGGCGCTACAACGATACAGGATGATTCAAGTTCAACGCCTGCTCGGTTTCATACGGCCTTATAGCTTCCGCCTGTTCCTGGCGGTCTGCTTGATGGTCATCGTGGGAGCCTCCGAGGGAATTACCGCACTTCTTATCAAGCCGATTTTCGACCAAGTCCTTTCGCCCAACGCTTCGACTTCCGGAATTCTTCTATTCCAAATATCCTATTTCCATCACCCCGTTTACCTCCAGGATATCCTTCCCCACTGGATCCACAATGTTTGGACCGTCGTGGCGATCACTATCATTGGCGTAGCGCTCGCCAAAGGCATTTCGGAATTCCTTGCCACCTATTTCATCAATTATATTGGCCACTCCGTGGTGCGCGATCTTCGCAATCTTCTCTATTCCAAGCTGATCGAGCAATCCATCTCCTTCTTCGCGAGGAACCCTACGGGCCGCTTGATGTCAGCGATCACCAGCGACATTGAGCGCATTCAGTTTGCCGTTTCGCAAACCGCAGCGGACATGCTGAAGCAATCGTTCAGCTTGGTGTTTTTGTTGGGGGCGCTCTTTTATTATGATTGGCGGCTGGCGCTCATCTCCATGGTCTTGATTCCGCTGGTGGTTTTCCCCTCGGCGAAACTCGGACGTTACATTCGCGCTTCCAGCCGCAGCAGCCAGGATAAGATGGGGGAGCTGAATAACGTCCTTCAGGAGACCTTTTCGGGCATCCGCATCGTTAAGGCCTTCGCCATGGAGTCGTTTGAAATAGAGAAGTTTAGGACCGCCACACGCCGTTTGCTCAGGGTCAGTCTGCGTTGGGTGCGGGCCCAGGCCGTATCATCGCCGCTCATGGAAGTTCTTGGCGCCATGACCATCGCCGGCCTTTTGTATTACGAACGCCGTTTGATTCTGCACCATATGCAAACCCCCGGGGGCGTTCTGGGCTTCTTTTATGTGCTGTTGAAATCCTACGAGCCGGTGAAGCGGCTAACGGGCGTGAGCAACTCGTACCAGCAGGCTCTCGGGGCCTCGGAACAGGTCTTCCATTACCTCGACTCCGAACCGGAAATGGTGGATAAACCCGGGGCCCTCATTCTTCCACCCTTCGAGAATGAGATTGCCTTTGAGGAGGTGGAGTTCGACTACGAGGATGGGGGCGCCCTGCTGCGTGACATCAACCTGCAGATCCGCAAGGGGGAGGTGGTGGCGCTGGTGGGCTCGAGCGGCGCCGGCAAGACGACCCTGGCCAGTTTGATTCCACGCTTCTTCGACGTGACCCAAGGGCGCATCACCATTGATGGCCACGACGTTCGCGACGTCAAACTTCGATCGCTCCGCGCCCAGATCGGCATCGTCACCCAGGAGACGGTCCTCTTTAACGACACGGTTTACAATAATATCTGTTATGGCAGCCGCTTGCCGACGGAGACGCAAGTGCGGGAAGCCGCGCGCGTGGCGCTGGCGGAGGATTTCATTCTGGAAATGCCACAGGGATACGAGACTATGATCGGCGAGCGCGGCCAGCGACTGTCAGGCGGGCAGCGCCAACGCCTCGCCATCGCCCGGGCATTGCTGAAGAATCCGCCCATTCTGATTTTGGACGAGGCCACCTCAGAACTCGACTCGGAGTCCGAGATGCTGGTGCAGCGCGCCCTGGCCAACCTGATGGCGGGCCGCACCGTGGTGGTGATCGCCCATCGGCTCTCCACCGTGCGCCGGGCGGAACGCATCGTGGTCATCGACCGCGGCGCCATTTGCGAAATCGGAACACATGAGGATTTGGTTAGACAGGGAGGCATTTACCAACGCCTGCACGATTTGCAGTTTGTGGATGCGGAGCCGTAAGAGCAGTGACGAGTGACAAGCAAATATTTTCGCCTTTCACTCGGGCAGGCTTTTCTGCTCGTCACTCGTCACTTGTCACTATCTTTCGGACTGATAGCTGAGAACTGAGAACTAACATGATTCGCAGCATGACCGGATACAGCCGGGTGGAAACCGAAGAGGCGGGATTCTCTCTCACGGTGAGCATCCGCGGCACCAACCACCGTTTTCTCGATCCACAATTGCGTCTGCCCTCCAGCCTGGAAGCCCTGGAACCCACAGTGCGCCGCCTGCTGAAAGAGCACGTATCGCGCGGCCATGTGGAAATCTCCGTGGGATTGACCGGCGCGGGGGCCACCGAGATAAAAATTGACCGCAAGCTTCTAGCCGCGTACATTCAGGGATATCAAACGCTGAAGCTGGAATTCGGCGCCGCGGCGGAGCCCGACTTGATGGCTCTGCTGCGTGTCCCCGGCTTGGTCGTATCCGGCAACGGCGATTTGCCGCCGGAGGAACTAGACCGCCTCCGCCAGATGTTGGAGCCTGCGGTGGCCAAAGCGCTGACGCAATTGAATGAAATGCGCGCCCGCGAAGGCGAGTCCCTGGAAAAGGACTTATTGTCGCGCCTGTCCCGCCTGGAAGCACTGCGGCGGACTATATCCCACCTCGCTGAGAGGGTGCCACAGTTCTACAAGCAGCGGTTGGAAGGCCGCATTCGCGATCTTGCCGGCAGCGGAGAAATGGATAGCGGCCGCCTGGCGCAGGAGGTGGCGTACCTCGCGTCGCGCTCCGACATCGCCGAGGAATTGACGCGCTTCCAAAGCCACTTGGACCAGATTCGCCACCTTTTGAAAGAGACTTCGGAAATCGGCAAGAAGCTCGATTTTCTGCTTCAGGAGATGAATCGCGAGGCCAACACTCTGCTCTCGAAGACCACGGACGTCCCGGAAGTAGGCCTGGAGATTACCCGGCAGGCAATCGAGATGAAAACCGAAATCGAAAAACTACGCGAGCAAGCGCAGAACATCGAATGAAAAGCACAGTGACGAGTGACAAGTGATGAGTGACGAGCAAACAAACTCGACTTCCTCTGGCGCGTTCCTGCTTGCACGTCACTTGTCACTCGTCACTTGTCACTAGCTTTAACGTGGCTAAGAATCCAAAAATCCCGCTCACGCGGGGCACCATTTTCGTGATTTCGGCGCCCTCGGGCTCGGGAAAATCGACTCTGGTCAAGCGACTGATGGCTGCCTCGCCGGGCCTCTGCTTCTCGGTTTCGTACACCACGCGCTCGCCACGTGCGACCGAGGAAAACGGCCGGGATTACTTCTTCGTATCACGCAAGGTTTTTGAGGGCATGGTCCGCCGGGGCGAGTTTGTAGAATGGGCGGATGTCTACGGGCATCTGTACGGCACGGCGCACAAGCAGTTGCAGGCCGCTCAGGAAGCGGGACAAGACATCCTGCTCGATATCGATGTGCAAGGACATCAGCAGGTTCGCCAGCGGCTTAAGGACGCGGTCAGCGTGTTCATCCTGCCACCATCCTTTCAGGAGTTGTCGCGGCGCCTTCGGGACCGCCATTCGGACGCGCCGGAAGAGATTGAACGCAGACTCAAAACGGCACGCGAGGAAATTGCCCATTGGGTGGAGTACGACTACTTGGTGGTAAACGACCACCTGAGGGATGCCACCCAAGCGTTGCGGGCAATTGTTCGAGCGGCACGTTTCCGCCGCCCCAGCCAAGCCGGGCGGGCGGAGAAAATCAAGGGGACGTTTGGAGGATAATGTCGAATGGAAATACCACAGAACCTGGATAGCAAATTTCGTTTCATCCTGGTCGCTGCGAAGCGTGCAAGACAATTGCAGTCGGGGGCCAAACCCCTCATTCAGGCTCCCACGAAGAGGTCCACTCGCGTGGCGCAGCAGGAGGTTGGCGCAGGGTTGGTGCCGATTGAAATCGTGACCCTAGGAAACCTCGAAAAGAACCACAAGAAGAAGTCGGCGAAGTAAGGAGAACAGTGACGAGTGACATGTGACGAGTGACGAGCAAGTAGGATCGGCCCTGCAAAAGGGGGTTCTGTTTGCTTGTCACTCATCACTCGCCACTTCTTTATGCGCATTGCCTTAGGCGTCTCGGGGGGAATTGCTGCTTATAAGGCGGCGGAGTTGGTGCGACTCCTCCAGGACAAAGGCCTGGACGTGCAGGTGGTGATGACTCGCAGCGCGTGTGAATTCATCACTCCCCTCACCTTCGCCGCGCTCTCGGGGCACAAGGTCATGACCGAGATGTTCGGGGAGGCGCAGGGATCTTCCAACGTGGAGAGCGCCATCGAACATATCGCCGTGGCGCAATCGATTGACGCCTTGGTGATTGCTCCCGCCACAGCCAACGTGCTGGCCAAGATGGCGCACGGTATTGCCGACGATTTCCTGACCACTCTTTGCCTGGCCACCAAAGCTCCGCTGATTGTCGCTCCGGCCATGAACGTCAACATGTGGGAGCACGCGGCCACCCAGCAAAACCTGGAAACCCTGCGCCATCGCGGTGTGCGCCTGGTGAATCCCGATGAGGGCTACCTGGCGTGCGGCATGACCGGCGCCGGCCGTTTGGCTTCGCCGGAGTGCATCGCGCGAGCGGTGTTCGAAACCTTAGGCATCCGCGATGATTTGAAAGACGAGGTGGTTTTGGTGACGGCGGGCCCGACAGAGGAGCCTCTTGATGCGGTCCGATATATCAGCAACCGGTCGAGCGGGAAAATGGGTTACGCCCTTGCCGAGGCCAGCCGCCGCCGCGGCGCGCGGGTTGTGCTGGTCAGCGGTCCCACGCACCAAGAGCCGCCTGCTGCCGTCACCTTCGAGCGGGTTCGCACGGTGCGGGAGATGGCGGAAGCGGTGTTCCGCCATGCCGATACCGCCACCGTGGTGCTGATGGCCGCCGCCGTGGCGGATTTCCGGCCTACAACCGTGCACTCGGGAAAAATCAAGAAGCAGCACGGCGCCCCCGTCGTGAAGCTTGAACCCACGGCAGATATCCTCGCCGATCTTTCGCAACGGCGCCAAAAGGGGCAGATCATCGTGGGGTTTGCCGCCGAGACAGAGCAATTGATTGAAAACGCCGCGGCCAAGCTGCACTCGAAGCGCCTGGACCTGCTGGTGGCGAATGACGTCAGCCAGAACGGCGCGGGCTTTGACGTGGATACCAACATTGTTACTTTACTCTTTCCCGGCGGGCGCAGAATTGCGCTAGAGAAAATGAGCAAGATTGATGTGGCGAACCGCGTGCTCGATGAAGTGGTGGAGATAAGAAGAAAGTCCGAGGTCCGAGGTCCGAGGTCCTAAGTCGAAAGCAAGAAGTGATTCGGGCAACGTACATCGGACCCCGGACTTCGGACCCTCTCTTATGGATGAGCAAACCAGGAAAGAACTGACGGCTTGGCTCGAGTTCTACCAGGAACTCGGCATTGAAGGCTTTTATCGCCGCGAGCCAACCGCTGTGGAATCGCAGCCAAGTCTTGAGGCGGCTCGGCCAGCGCAATCGGCGGCAGCACCGAAACCAGTTTCATCATCGCTGCCGGCACGCGTGGCTACCGCGCCTGCTCCGCCCAAGCCCGCTGCGCTCTCGCCCGCCGTCATTCGCCCTCCGGCGCCATCCTTCAATCTGTTTGAAGCAGCGCCCGCACGGCGTTCCGGCCCGGAGACGCTCGAGCAGATTCGTCAGGATCTGGGCGATTGCCGCCGCTGCAAGCTGGCCCCCACGCGTAAGACCATTGTGTTTGGCGAGGGGAATCCTCACGCGGAACTGGTGTTTATTGGTGAAGGGCCGGGCGCCGACGAAGATGAACAGGGCCTGCCCTTTGTGGGCCGGGCGGGGAAACTCCTGAACCGCATGATGCAAACTGTGGGCCTGAAGCGCGAAGACGTTTACATCTGCAATGTCGTCAAGTGCCGCCCGCCGGGAAATCGCACTCCGGAGAAGGATGAAGTGGATGCCTGCTCGCCCTTCCTCTATCGCCAGATTGAAGCCATCAAGCCCCGCCTGATCTGCTGCCTGGGCGCACCCGCCGTCCGCACCGTGCTGGGCATCAAGGAAGGCATCACTAAAATACGGGGCCAGTTCTATGACTTCGGTTCCACCAAGGCGCTCGCCACCGTCCATCCCGCCTACGTCCTGCGCAATCCCCGCGAAGAGAAAATCCTGCGCGAGGACTTTGAGAAGATTCGTGACTTCCTGAAGAGTCCGTAGGATACTCCACGCCTTCCACAACGCTCCCCCTGCAAGACGGGAAATGGCTGTCGATGCTCCCGCCCCGGTCCGAATATCTCACCCCAATATGCGTGTTCCACACGCCAAAGACTAATGACCTGTCGTCTCGCTTGACGGACATTTTGTCACGCTATTTTCTTGCTTCTATGATTTTTGTAACTGGCTTTCTTATCAGGATGTTCTCAGGATTTGCAGAGAAAAAAGCCCTCTCCCGCCCCTTTGTTTTCAGAAAGTTCTCAGGATTGGCGTAGTTCGCGTCTATCGGACATAAAGTTGCCATCCATTCGTCCGATGCAAGGCTAGGTATATAGCTCATTGATCCTTTCTTGCCCCGCCGCGGGTTCTTGGACCGGCGCCAGGCAAGCTATTCACCGCCCAATCATTCTAGTGCTTAGTTGCGTAAGTTAACGATAGTATTTCGAAGCTGCGAACCCTCGACCTCGCGCTTCCGCCACTTGAACGGCCTGGCATTTTGGGCATAGGCCGCGATGAACGCCTCGATGGC